>Ga0099849_1000568_pt1 | contig 17107 bp, 20 predicted proteins | sample CB_VirMetaG_4_FD_78177 | JGI IMG/M metagenome (GOLD analysis project Ga0099849, IMG submission 78177) | Freshwater to marine saline gradient viral communities from Chesapeake Bay - CB_1508_1M Viral MetaG | ecosystem: Environmental > Aquatic > Marine > Coastal | place: USA: Chesapeake Bay... | reverse complement strand
GGCGCAACTGTTTTAGATGAGGTTTTTGCCGCAGGTGATAATTTAGGTAAATTAGGTGATACTGCGATTTATCCATTCTCTCATGTCCAAACCTATGTTTATACAGCACCAAGCACCGCCACGTTAACATTTAAGACACAAGTAAAAGTAGCCGCTTCTTCTGTTGCATATTATAGATATAATGATGCGTTTATTATTCTTGAGGAGATTGAATCATGATTGGAGTTACTGAGGCACTTATCGCATTGAGGCCAAACGCTGAATGGAATTTACCAGAAGGCACTTATGAAAGCCTTGTATGGCTTGACAACAATCAAACCAAGCCAACTAAGGCAGAGGTTGATGCTAAGATAACAGAACTGCAATCGGCAGAACCATTACGTTTATTACGTGAAGAGCGCAATCGATTAATCGCTGAAACTGATTGGTGGGCATTGTCTGATTTAACAATGACCGCAGAGCAAACAGCATACCGCCAAGCATTGCGTGATATTACTAACACATACACATCACTTGATGATGTCGTGTGGCCTACTAAGCCAGAATAGGAGTAAATTATGGTAATCTACACTTGGGATTTTCCACAACTTGACACCGCACCATCCGAAGGTGCTTTGTCCGATATCGTAAAGACGATTCACTGGCGGCACTTGATTCTGCATAAAATCTAAATCATATAAATAGTTCCAGATTACAAACATTTCTGGAACTATTACTATGGCTAATCCTCGCTCAAGAACAGAACTAAAAAACTATTGCCTACGCAGATTGGGTCATCCAGTAGTTGAAATCAATATCGATGAAGATCAAATGCAAGATAGAATCGATGATGCTTTGGAGTTTTATCGTGATTATCACTTTGATGGCACAGAGAGAACATTTCTAAAGCATCAAGTCACCGCATCTGATATTACAAATGAATATATTCCCATTCCAACTACGATTACTGGTGTTATCAATCTGTTTCCAGTAGGAACAGGTCTAAATGCTAACAATCTATTCAACTTGCGTTATCAGATTACTCTGAACGAAATTTACGACTGGGCGCATTCTCAGTTTCAAAACTATGTCTCTTCTATGGAGCGTATTGCTCTTATGGAAGAAATATTTGTGGGTAAACAACCACTCAGATTTTCTCGTCATATGGACAGACTTTACATCGACATGGACTGGTCGGCTAGAGTCACAGCAGGCGAATATCTAATCATTGAAGCATATCGTGTCATTGATCCCAATACTTACACACAAGTATGGGGCGATTACTGGCTAAGACAATATACAACACAACTCTTCAAAAGACAGTGGGGTGAAAACCTCAAGAAGTTTGAAGGTATGCAGTTGCCTGGTGGTATTACATTCAATGGTCAACAAATCTGGTCAGAGGCAGATGAAGAAATCAAAAGATTAGAAGAAGAAATCGTATCTAAGTTCTCTATGCCTGTAATGGACATGATCGGATAATGACGAATGGCAACCAATCTCTACTTCAATAACTTTGAACACTACGGTCAGCAAAACTTACTTGAAGATTTAATCATTGAATCTATCAAGATATATGGCTATGACTGTTATTACATTCCAAGAACATTTGTCAAAGAGGACAATCTCTTTGGTGAAGATGTGTTGTCTAAATTTGACAATAACTTTCCTATTGAAATGTATATCAAAAATGTTGAAGGTTTTGAAGGCGAAGGCGACTTCTTGTCTAAATTTAATGTAGAGATTCGTGATGAGATTACATTTACAATTTCAAGGAGAAGATTTCATGATGAAGTTCTCTTGGATCAACTCACTCAAAAAGAAGATGGCAACAACGCTACTCGACCTCTAGAGGGTGATTTGATTTATTTCCCTCTGACAGGTGGTTTGTTTGAAATCAAGTTCGTTGAAGACGAAACAGTATTCTATCAGATGGGTGAACTTCATATGTATGATTTGAAGTGTGAACTCTTTGAATACTCACACGAAGAAATTGATACAGGTATCATTGAGATTGATGCAATTCAAGATACACACTCTTCAATCATGCAGAACTTCCAGTTACTCGATGAAAGCGGAAACATTCTTGTATTTGAACAGGGCGGCACATTAATTACTGAAGATTATAGAGTTGACAGTATCAGCACAACAGCAAACAATCAGTATATTCAAATAGAGACAACATCATCTGGTTCTCTTGGAGCATTTCTCGATTTCTCTGAACAGAATCCATTCAGTGAAGGGAGTGACTGGTAATGTTTGGTCAGTTTGATTATCATAGTGCTATTCGTAAATATATTATCATGTTTGGTAATATGTTTAATGATATTGATATTATTCGCTATAATAATGCCGGCACACCAATACAGTCAATTCGTGTGCCTATCGCATATGGTCCAAAAGAAAAGTATCTTGCTCGTTTAAGACAGAATCCAGATATTATCAGGGAAGTAGCAGTTGTTCTTCCTAGACTTGCATTTGAAATCACTGGTTTCTCATACGATTCTACAAGACAGATGAATAAACAAAACCGTATTACATCAATCGGTTCTGGTAATAACTCTCTACGATCTGGTTGGGCTCCAGCACCATACAATATTGATATTGCACTTTATGGTATGTTTGCTAATAACGAAGATGCTGTTCAAGTTGTAGAACAAATACTACCATACTTCAGACCTGAATGGACAAACTCCGTGAAGATTGTTCCTTCGCTTGGTGTATATGTTGATGTACCTACTGTTCTCACTGGTATGTCACTCGAAGATACATATGAAGCAGATTTTCAATCTCGTAGAGCAATCATATACACATTCAATTTTACTGTTAAAGGATACATTTATGGTCCTGTTACGAATAAGGGTGTCATCACTAGAACACAACTTGACTTCCATATTCCTAGCACAAACACCATCGTAAGCACAACAGATCATGAATCTTCAAGGGTCACACTAACACCTGGTCTGCTTGCAAATGGTTCACCAACAACAAACTCTACAGCAAGTGTAGCGAGAAGCACTATCAATGCAAACTCTTCATATGACTATGCATTTGATACAGAGTTCTTCTTTACAGCAAATAGTTTCTCAACTGTGGTAAGATAATATGAAAAACAATGTGAGTGAAGGTCTAGATAAAGTGTTGAACATTGAAAGTGAGTATGAAGTAATCGAAGCAGAAACTCAAACTTCAAAAAAACCAGAAGACTTTCAAGAAATAGATTCAGACTACAAATACGCTAGAGAAAATCTCTATGGCGTGATTGAAAAAGGCACAGAAGCACTTGACACTCTTATAGAACTAGCAAAAGCAAGTGAGCATCCAAGAGCGTTTGAAGTTGTATCACAACTAACCAAAACTCTTGTTGACGCAAACAAAGATTTACTAGATATACAAAAGAAAGTAAAAGACTTAAAGAAAACTGAAGAAAAAGAAGCACCAAAGAATGTGACAAATGCACTATTCGTTGGTAGCACTGCTGAACTACAAAAACTGGTGAACGGAAGGAATGAAAATGGCGGTTAGATTTACAAGCGCAGTAGTAGTAACAAAAACAACAAACAAAACCTCTATTGGTTCTAAACCATCTCTTACAAAGATGAACAAACATAAGAGAAGAGGTTTCAAAAAATATAGAGGACAAGGAAGGTAATGTTCACATACAGATGTAAAATAGTAAAAGTCGTTGACGGTGATACTGTTGATGTCGATATTGATCTTGGCTTTGGTGTATGGCTCAAAAGTGAAAGAGTTCGTCTGTATGGTATTGATACACCAGAATCAAGAACAAGAGATTTGGAAGAAAAGAAATACGGCAAAGCCGCTAAGAAGTTTCTGAAAAAAATGTGTGATGATGAATGGATGGTTCTCGAAACTGCTGAATATGACGCAAAAGGTAAGTTTGGTCGTATTCTAGGTTCACTTAGAAGAACAACAAACTACTCTGATCAAACAGTAAACGAATATATGATTGAAAAATATCACGCTGTTCCTTACTATGGTCAGTCAAAAGAAGACATTCAAGAAGCACATTTGAAAAACCGTGAGTTAGTGAACTTAGATGTCTGAAATCTATCTTGGTAATCCAAACCTAAAAAAGTCTGGAATACCACTAGAGTTTACAAAAGAGCAAATCGAAGAATATGTAAAATGCTCTAAAGATCCTGTTTATTTCGCAAAGCAATATGTAAAGATTGTGAATGTTGACAGAGGTCTGATACCTTTTGAAATGTATGACTTTCAAGAGGAGATGGTTCGCACATTCAATACCAATCGTTTCTCTATTTGTAAACTACCAAGACAGACAGGTAAATCTACTACAACTACAGCATACATTCTTTGGTTGATACTTTTCACAGATCAACAGAACATTGCTATTCTCGCAAACAAAGGTTCTCTCGCAAGAGACTTGCTAGGTAAGATTCAACTTGCGTATGAATATCTACCTAAATGGCTACAGCAAGGTGTCGTAGTATGGAACAAGGGTAATATCGAACTAGAGAACGGTTCTAAAGTAGTGGCTGCCGCTACTTCATCATCTGCTATTCGTGGTGGTTCTTACAATCTAATCTTTCTGGATGAGTTTGCGTTTGTTGGTAACAACATGGCTGAAGATTTCTTTAGTTCAGTTTATCCTACAATCTCATCTGGTCAAACAACAAAAGTTATCATTGTATCTACACCAAATGGCATGAACCACTTCTATAAGATGTGGACAGATGCAGTAGAAGATCAAAGCAAGTATGTTCCTATCGAAGTTCACTGGTCACAAGTGCCAGGTCGAGATGAGAAATGGAAACAAGAGACTATTGCTAATACCAGTGAAGAACAGTTTAGACAAGAGTTTGAGTGTGAGTTTCTTGGTTCTGCGAATACACTGATTCATCCAACAAAACTAAGAACTCTTGCTTTCAAGAGACCAGTAAGAAACTGGAATGGTGTAGATTTTTATGATGAACCACAAGAGAATCATACATATGTAATATCTGTAGATGTTGCGAGAGGTGTAGGATTAGACTATTCAGCATTTACTGTATTTGATGTAACGCAGATACCTTACAAACTAGTAGCAAAATATAGAGACAAAGAAGTATCACCACTATTATATCCAAACTATATTCATTCTGTTGCTAGAATGTTCAACGAAGCATATGTTTTAGTAGAAGTAAATGATATTGGAGGACAAGTAGCAGATATTTTACATTCAGATTTAGAGTATGAAAACTTGATTGCGACTTCAGTAAGAGGTCGTGCTGGACAACAGGTGAGTGGCGGTTTCTCATCTGGAACACAATTCGGTGTTCGCACAACAAAACAAGTAAAAAGAATAGGAACATCAAATCTAAAAGACTTGATAGAGCAAGATAAACTGATCATCGAAGACTTTGATGTGATTACTGAACTAGCAAGTTTCATTGGTAGAGGTTCATCATATGAAGCAGAAGAAGGCGCCCATGATGATTTGGTAATGACTTGTGTTCTTTTTGCTTGGTTAGTAAGACAAACATACTTCCGTGATATAACGGATGTCGATATTAGACAAAAATTATACGAAGATAAGATAAAAATGCTTGAAGACGAACAACTGCCGTTCGGAATAATCGATGATGGTCAACCAGAAGAAGGTATACTAAACGGACCTGAGGATATATCCGATTACATAAATTCCTCAAACCGTGATAGTTGGTTCTAAAAGATCGTTTTTATAAATATTGAGTAAATCAGAGATTATTTTGAATATTCTTAGAAGGAGAAATGAAAATGGCTTTTCAAGTATCACCTGGCGTAAATGTTAGTGAGATTGATCTCACAACGGTGGTGCCTGCCGTATCAACCACTACTGGTGCCCTTGCTGGACACTTCAAGTGGGGTCCGGTTGATCAGCGAGTTCTCGTTAGCACTGAAGACCAACTTGTTTCGGTTTTCAACAAACCTAACGCAAACACTGCTGATGACTTTTTTACGGCTTCAAACTTCCTTGCATATGGTAATTCACTTTATGTAACAAGGGCTGTTGCATCTGCGAATAACGCAACAACAGGCGGAACAGGCGCTTATATTAAAAATGAAGATCACTATAATGAGTCATACACAAACTCTAGCGGTCATGGCGATTGGGTAGCAAAATATCCAGGCGACATTGGTAACTCGCTAAAAGTTTCTGTATGTCACAATGCAAACGCATGGGAAAGCACAGTATCTACAAATTACTATGCAACCAGAGAATCAAAGACAGTCACACTTGCTGGTGACGGTCAGAGTACCTCAAACACAGAAACACAGTTTATCGTTGGTGATATTCTTCTACTAGGTCCTGATAAAGAGCCTAGAAAGATTGCTTCACTTTCCGGTAACACAATTACACTTACATCAAAGTATCAAGGCAACACAGTTTCAAACTATTCACCATCACTAACTCGTAGATGGGAATACTTTTCTAACTTTGATCGTGCGCCTACAACAACAACTTATGCTAACACAGTCAACTCACAAGGCGATGCAATTCATGTCGCTATCGTTGATGAAGATGGTGTAATCACAGGCTCATCTGGAACTCTACTAGAGAGATATGAAAATGTTTCTCAAGCACCGGATGCTAAAGGTCCTCAAGGCGACACACTATACTACAAAGATGTGATTAACAACCAATCACAGTGGGTATGGTGGGGCGCACACAACAGTAACATGAGCAAGGCTGGCACAAGAGCAGACTTGACAAATAATGGTACTGCTGGTTCTGGTACAAATTATCCAGGCAATGACCTGCCTCGTTCAAACAGCATGACTAAAGGTAAAGACGGTTCTGCTTCAGATGCCGCTTACATTAGTGCATACAATTACTTTAAAGATGCTGATACAGTGGATGTTTCACTTGTTCTTGGCTCAGGCTCAAGCTCAACTGTTGCTATTCACATCATCAACAACATCGCAGAACATAGAAAAGATTGTGTAGCAGTCATTTCACCAGAAAGAGCAGATGTTGTCAACAATGATACCTATGACGGTAAAGAAAGAGATGACATTCTCTCATTCAGAGATACACTACCATCTTCTTCTTATGCAGTTATGGATTCTGGTTGGAAGTATCAGTATGACAAATACAACGATGTTTACCGCTATGTTCCTCTTAACGGTGACACCGCTGGTCTAATGGTTCAAACAGACTTGACAAGAGACCCATGGTATTCACCTGCCGGCTTCAATCGTGGTAATGTCAAGAATGTTATCAAACTTGCTTACAATCCAAGCAAAGCAGATCGGGATGAACTTTACAAGAAGGGTGTCAATCCAGTTGTAACATTCCCAGGTCAAGGAACAGTTCTGTTTGGTGATAAGACAATGCTTGATCAACCAAGCGCATTTGACCGCATCAATGTTCGCAGACTGTTCATTGTTCTTGAGAAAGCAATTAGCACTGCCGCTAAGTTCACTCTCTTTGAGTTCAATGATGAGTTCACTCGCTCACAGTTCAAGAACTTGGTTGAACCTTTCCTCAGAGATGTTCAAGGTCGTAGAGGTCTAACAGACTTCCAAGTTGTCTGTGATGGAACAAACAACACTGGCGAAGTCATTGATAGAAACGAGTTTGTGGGTGACATTTATGTCAAGCCTGCTCGTTCCATCAACTTTATCCAGTTGAACTTTGTTGCTGTAAGAACTGGCGTAGAATTTTCAGAAATCGTTGGTAGAGCAACATAAATAAAGGTAAACAGGAGAAAAGACAATGGCTTTTAATGTAAACGAATTTTCAGGCGCCCTAACAAGTGGCGGTGCTAGAAATTCACTGTTTCAAGTGCAAATCACGAATCCGATTAACGGTGTCGCTGATGTTCAAGTTCCTTTTCTCTGCAAAGCCGCTCAAATTCCAGCCGCTACTTTAGGTGTAGTCGAAGTTCCTTACTTCGGCCGCACCGTAAAGATTGCTGGTAACAGAACTTTTGCAGAGTGGGCACCTACAATTATCAACGATGAAGATTTTGCCATTCGTAATGCGATGGAACAGTGGTCTAATAGCATCAATTCTTTCCAAGGTAACCTAAGAACAACTGGCGGCTCTGCGCCTGCTTTGTATAAAGCAAACGCTCAAGTCATTCAGTATTCTCAGACAGGTGAAATCCTTAGAGAGTATAACTTCGTGGGTATCTTCCCAACTGAAGTCAGCACTATCGATCTTGCATGGGAAACTGAAGGCATTCAAGAATACACTGTCACTTTCCAGTATGACTATTGGGAAGTATCTGGCGGCTCAACCGGCAACGCCGGCGGCATCTAAAATCCGTTTTTAGTTATGTTGGGGATGCCTATAAATACTATACAGGCATCCCCTATTTTTCATTGAGGATACAAAATGGCAGTAAATCTATTCGGTTTCAAAATTGGTAGAAATGTTGACGAGAAACAACTCGACAATCTACCTTCATTCGTACCACCAGCACAAGATGATGGTAGCATCACTGTTGCTGAAGGCGGTGCGTTTGGCACAACCGTAGACTTAGACAATACAGTAAAAAATGAAGCACAACTCATCACAAAATATCGTGAGATGTCTCAACAGCCTGAGGCTGAAAGAGCAATTGATGATATTGTAAATGAGGCTATCGTTGGTGATGATACACAAGCACCTCTTGAAATTGTGCTTGATGATGTTGAACAACCAGAATCAATCAAAAAGAAAATTCGTGAAGAGTTTGATTATATTCTCAAGTTGATGAAATTCAACTATAGAGGATATGATATCTTTAAGAACTGGTATGTAGATGGTAGACTATACTACCATATCATTATCGATGTCAAAAATCCTAGACTAGGTATCAAAGAACTTAGACATATTGATCCAAGAAAAATCAAAAAAGTTCGTAAAGAAAAGCGTGATGCAAATCGTAGACTAGACGAAGAGACTCTTCTCAAAAAATATGATGAGTATTTCGTGTATCAATCAAAAGGTATCACAGCAGAAGGTAACGGTCTAAAGATTGCTACAGATTCAATCGCATACTGCCATAGCGGCCTTTTAGATCAAAAGAATTACACAGTTTTATCACATCTTCACAAAGCAATGAAACCACTTAATCAGTTGAGAATGCTTGAAGATGCGACAGTCATTTATCGTCTGGCTCGTGCGCCAGAGCGTAGAATTTTCTATATCGATGTTGGTAACTTACCCAAAGCGAAAGCAGAACAATATCTGCGTGACATGATGGTCAAGCACAAGAACAAACTTGTGTATGATGCAAATACAGGTGAAGTAAGAGATGATCGTAAGTTTCTTACTATGCTTGAAGACTACTGGCTACCTCGTAGAGAGGGAGGGAGAGGCACAGAGATCACTACATTACCTGGCGGTCAAAATCTAGGTGAAATGGAAGATGTGAACTACTTCAAGAATAAACTCTATGAAGCACTGAATGTTCCTACTACTAGATTACAGGCTGATGGCGCATTTAATCTTGGTCGTGCATCAGAAATCACAAGGGATGAACTGAAGTTCTCTCGTTTTGTAAATCGTTTGAGAACTCGTTTTGCTGAAATCTTTCATATTCTACTTGAAAGACAACTTCTACTCAAAGGTGTGATCACCGCCGCAGAGTGGAAAGAAATGCAAGACAAGATTCATTATGATTTCATAGAAGACAATCACTTTGCTGAATTAAAAGATAGTGAAATTCTAGAAAACAGATTGCGTCTTCTACAGGATGTTGATCAATACACTGGTAAGTATTTCTCTACTGTTTGGATTCAAAAGAATGTTCTCAGACAAACTGAAGAAGAGATTGAAGAAATCAAAAAAGAGATTGAAGACGAAGGCGGTGGTGAGATTGAAGGTGATGAAGATGAATTTATGTAATTCAGTTGTATTATTTTATAAATAGATGAATAGGAGATAAATATGTCAGACTACACAACAAGAGATGCAGTAGAATTTGCTTTTGATGGTAATACTGCGAAGTTCAAAGACGCTATCAACAGCATCATGGCTGATAAAGTTTCTGATGCTATCGAACTAAAGCGAGTCGAAGTAGCATCTCAATTTATGTCTGCACACTCAGACGAAGGGGATATCGATGTCCAAGATCCAGAAGTTTAAGACTTTCCTTGAAGCAAGCGCCGCTGACTTGACGCCTGTTAAAAAGGATGAAGATGAGAAAGAACTAAAGCCTCGTTCTAAGGGCGAGAAAGATTTTGCTGACGCTCACACAACTGAGACTGAGCCTCATCCGACTGCTGATCCATCTGTTCACAATGGTTCTACACAACCAACATCACCAAAAGGTTCTGATGCTGGTGAAAAAGAAATCATCAAATCGGGCACTGATCTGAAAGAACCACAAGGTGGTGGTGATTCCAAACGATCTGCTGATAAGAAGCAAGGTGATATGACACCTGTAAATCCTATCAAAGAAGCAAAGCAGACTAAAGAAGAAGATGAGCCTGAAGATGATGATGAAGACGAGGATGACGATGACGAAGACGAAGACGAGGATGAAGACGATGAAGAACTTGAAGAGGGTGTAATGGATACTCTCAGAAAGATCGTCAAAGATAAGCAGATGCAACAAGTCAAGTTCGAGAACGGTAAGAAAATGCGTATCGATCTAACAACTGCAAGTGCTATCGTCAATGCTTTCGACAAAAGAATTAAAAACGCATCAACTAAGGAAAAGTTTGCCGCCGCTATTGAGAAAGACGAAAACTCTTTCATGAAGATGATGGACTTGGCACTTGGAGGTAAATAATGGCTATCAAAGTTTTAGCGAATACTGTTGCTTTTACTACATCTGCAAATAATGTATATAATGCTACTGCTGTTCGTATTACAAACGACAATACTGCTAGAACTATTGTAATAGCAAATACTGCCGATCCCGTAGAATCTGGACAGCATGGTAATTATGCTGGTGGTCAAGTATCAATTCGTCTTAACGCAAATGAAGTTGTTACTGTTCGTAAAAGACCACAGGATACAATCACTGCCGCAGTTGGTGTATACGGAACTAAAGTAGCGGAGATTGCAACATGAGCCTAAAACTTATTTGCGAAGTCAACGAAGATATTAACTATATCACAGAAGCAAAAGACGATAGCGGTAAGAAGTCATACTTCATCGAAGGCGTCTTCATGCAAGGCGATATCAAGAATCGTAACGGTCGTGTATATCCAGCAGAAACTCTCGCAAAAGAAGTTGCTAGATATAACAAAGAATATGTCGAAAAGAAAAGAGCATATGGTGAACTAGGTCATCCTCAAGGTCCAACAATCAACCTTGAGAGAGTTTCACACATGATTACTGAACTGAAACAAGATGGTTCAAACTTCATGGGTAAAGCAAAGATTATGACAGAAACACCATATGGAGCAATTGTCAAGTCCTTGATGGACGAAGGCGCACAACTTGGAGTATCAAGTCGTGGTATGGGTAGTCTCAAGGCTGGTAAGTCCGGCGCACAAGAAGTGCAAAAAGATTTCTATCTTGCTACTGCCGCTGACATTGTTGCAGACCCCTCTGCTCCTGATGCATTTGTAAATGGTATCATGGAAAGTAAAGAATGGGTTTGGGATAATGGAGTAATCAGAGAAGCCACTATCGCTGATTATGAAACAGAAATCAAAAAGGCTTCCAAGTCTGATTTAGAGAGTGTAAAACTCAAAGTTTTTGAGGATTTTCTCTCAAGATTGTAATTTTATAAATAGAATGTAAATGAGTAATTATCTGATAAAGGAGACTCACAATGTCCGATAAAGAACTAGATATGCAAGAGGAAGATATCCTCGAAGCAGTAGTTGAGGACGCTGAAGAACTTGATGAAGCCAAGAAATCTGTAAAAGAATTTAAGGCTGACGATAATCAATCGGAAGTTCCAAATGCTACTACTGCTAAGACAGATGAAAAGCCGAAGGGTAAAGGCGAATCAATGCCTAAGACTAAAATCGGTATGATCAACGCTATGGTTGATGCCATGAAAGCCGAAAAGAAAGACGACCTTATGGCCGCTTACGGTAAAATGATGGCCGCTATGCATCCAGGCGATGACGAAGAAGAAGCCGAAGAAGGTATGCATCCTAAAAAGGAAATGAAGAAAGAGAGCAAAAGAGTTACTAAAGAAGATATCGATGTATCTGACGATGTACAGGCTCTATTCGGTGACGAAGAACTTTCTGAAGAGTTCAAGGATAAAGCAACAACTATCTTTGAAGCCGCTGTTCTTTCAAAGATCAACGAAGTTCTATAAACTGCTGATGTTGATCTCGCTTCTGATCTTGAAGCGGAAAAAGAAACAATGATGGAAGACCTAACCACTAAACTAGACGACTACCTTGAGTATGTTGCTGAAGAGTGGATGAAAGAAAACGAACTCGCTGTAGAAAAAGGTATTCGTGCAGAAATCGTTGAGAACTTCATGCAAGGTCTACGCAATCTATTCGCTGAAAACTACATTGACATTCCAGAAGAGAAGGTCGATCTTGTAGATGAACTTGCTTCTAAAGTTGAAGAGCTTGAACAGTCTGTCAACGAAGAAGTTGAGCGTAATATCGAAATCAAAAAAGAACTTGTTGAGATGAAGAAAGACAAAGCACTTTCAGTAGTGTGTAAAGGTCTTACCGACTCACAAGTTGAAAAGATGAAGTCTCTAGCAGAAGGTGTTGACTTTGACGAAGACACCTATAGTGAAAAACTAGCGACAATCAAAGAAAACTACTTCCCTGCTGAAGAAGTTGTTGAAAGTGATGCAACTGATGAAGAACCTCTCGAAATCGAAGAAGAGGCTCATGAAGTGACAGGCTCAATGGCTGCTTACACACAAGCCATTTCAAGAAGCATCAAAAAGTAATAATTTATAAATATTGTAATAAAGGCTGATAGTTTACTAAAGGAGAAACTAAAATGTATCAATCTGATGAACTTCAAAAGAAGTGGCAGCCAGTTCTTGAACACGCCGACCTTGAGCCAATCAAGGACGCACACAAGAGAGCCGTTACTGCTACACTTCTAGAAAACCAAGAGCGTTCTGCCCGTGAGCAAGCTCAGGGTTCTGGTGGTTACAATGCTCCAACACTTCTTGGTGAAGCCGCACCTGCTAACGCAATGGGCGCATCTTCTTCCACAGCAAGTGCAGGTAGCGTTGATATCTACGATCCAGTGCTTATCTCACTAGTTCGCCGCTCTATGCCGAACCTAATCGCTTATGACATTGCTGGTGTCCAGCCAATGACAGGCCCAACTGGTCTTATCTTTGCGATGCGTTCACGCTACTCAAGCCAGACTGGCACAGAAGCAATGTTCAATGAAGCAAATACTTCATTCTCTGCTCTTGCATCTGGTAACACTTCACACCAGTTTGGTGTTGCTAACGGTGCGCTTGGCACAACACAGGCCGGCACTGATCCTGCTGATCGTGCTTCTGGTTCTGGTTATACCGTTCACACAGGTATGTCAACCTCACTCGCTGAAGCACTCGGTGATTCAAGCACTAACAAGTTCAACGAAATGGCTTTCTCAATTGAGAAGGTTTCTGTTACTGCCGTTAGCCGTGCGCTAAAAGCAGAATACACAATGGAACTTGCACAAGACCTTAAAGCAATCCACGGTCTTGACGCTGAAACAGAATTGTCAAACATCCTATCTGCTGAAATCCTTGCTGAAATCAACAGAGAAGTTGTTCGCACAATCAACTACTCAGCCGTTCCTGGCGCAACAGTCAATACCACAACTTCTGGTACTTTCGATCTTGACACTGACTCAAATGGCCGCTGGTCTGTTGAAAAGTTCAAGGGTCTTATGTTCCAGATTGAGCGTGATGCTAACGAACTCGCAAAAGCAACTCGCCGTGGTAAGGGTAATGTCATGATCTGTTCTTCTGATGTCGCTTCTGCGATGCAGATGGCCGGCGTTCTTGACTACACACCTGCACTGAACAACAACCTACAAGTTGACGACACAGGCAACACATTCGCTGGTGTTCTAAACGGTCGCATCCGTGTCTACATCGACCCATACTTCTCAGATGCAACCAACAACTACTACACACTCGGCTACAAAGGCTCTAGCGCATTTGACGCTGGTCTCTTCTACTGCCCATATGTTCCACTACAGATGGTTCGTGCAGTTGGTGAGAACACCTTCCAGCCGAAGATTGGCTTCAAGACCCGCTACGGTATTGTTGCTAACCCATTCGCCACTAACGATGGTAACGGCATCGCCGCTCGCCTCGGTAGCGGTGACGGTAACATCTACTACCGTTTGGTCAAAGTCACAAACCTCATGTAATAATGAGAGTTGGGCTAACCAACCAAAACACAAAACTGAGGGGCGTTCATTCGCCCCTCTTTTTTTGCTTATAAATATGTAAGCAAGGAGAATAATATAATGGCTCTACAAAGCACACAACCAGATAACATGAGTTTTCTATCACCTACAGGTTTTAGATTTCAAATTCAAAAGATTCCTCATGTCAACTATTTCTGCACTGCCGCCAATATTCCAGATATTGGTATGGGACAGTTAGAGCAAGACAACACTTTCATTCGTCTACCGATTCCTGGTGATAAGTTGACATTTGGTCAATTGCAGTTGACATTTCAGGTTGATGAAGATATGAGAAATTTTCGTGAGATTTATGATTGGCTGACAGGACTAGGTTATCCAGATAACTTTCAGCAAAGAGCCGGTCTTCAAAGAACACTACAGCAAAACTCAACTAGCACAAATAGACAATACTCTGATGCGAGTTTGATTATCACTACAGCACAATACAAACCAAATATCGATATCAAGTTTATTGATGCATATCCAATCACCCTTGGCGCACTAGAATTTAATACAACATCATCTGATATTGAATATCTACAAGGTCAGGTTACTTTTGCATACAGAAAATATGAGTTGACAACTATCGCCTAGTGTGATATACTATAAGATACAGTATAAATCTATGTAATGAATGGAAAATTATATAATGAAAATTGAAGATATCACATCTGAATGGGATAAAGACTGTAAACTAGATGAAACGGAACTTGGTGCTGAATCAGCAAAGATTCCTTCATTGCATAATAAATACCTAAAGATATTCATGAGTGAACGCTTACGTCTGATTCAAATGAAATCAGAAATGAGAAAGATGCGTAGAGTTTTGCTTGAGTATTATCTTGGAGAACTTGATCAACAAGAGTTACAAGAACTTGGTCGTGATCAGTTCTACAAGAAACTATTGAAGAATGAAGTTGATTTATATATTGATAGTGATGATATGCTAACAGAGATAAGCCTAAAGGTTGCTCTACAACAAGAGAAAGTAGACTATCTCGAATCCATAATCAAAAGTATAAACAACAGAGGTTTTCAGATCAAAAATGCAATCGAATGGAACAGATTCATCACTGGGTGAATCAGGTCTATCTTTAGATGATAGAGTAGATTTACTGAAGTTCAGAATAGCAAAGTTTAGAAGAGAACACGCTTGGTTATGGGAATCGAAACAAAAAGAGACAGTGAAAGAACCAGAGAAACCATCACAGTCGAAAGAGTCAACGAAGTCTACATCAAACTTGGATGCGATAAGGGCACGGCTCAAGAAATAAGCGACTACTTTACTTTTGAAGTGCCTGGCGCTAAGTTTATGCCAGCGTATCGCAACAAGTATTGGGATGGTAAGATTCGTTTATTCAATGTAAACACTCGACAAATCTACGCTGGTCTTCACAAACATATAGAACAGTTCTGTGAAGAGAGAGATTATACGCTAGAAGGTATAAATGATCTTTATACGCTAGACAGTATATCTACAATCGAAGCAGAAGAACACTTCTCTTCTCTCCCAATCAAACCAAGAGACTATCAGATCGGCGCATTCGCACACGCAATACGCACCAGTAGAGCCATGATTCTCTCGCCTACGGCGAGTGGTAAATCCCTCATCATTTATATGTTATGTAAATATTTGAGTGGTAGAAAGTTGATTATTGTTCCTACCACCTCATTGGTATACCAGATGAATACTGATTTTCTAGAATATTCTGAGAATCAACATAATCATTCTACACATCTTATCATGTCTGGTCAAGACAAAAATGCTGATGCGGAGATTTTTATCTCGACATGGCAGTCAATCTACAAGATGCCAAAGAAGTGGTTTAATCAGTTTGATGTGGTCATAGGTGACGAAGCACACCTCTTCAAAGCACAATCTCTCACAAGCATCATGATAAAACTAGAGAACTGTAAGTATCGCTTTGGTTTTACAGGAACACTAGACGGCACACAGACACACAGACTTGTATTAGAAGGTTTATTTGGACCTGTGATGAGAGTGATTACCACAAAAGAACTGATGGATAACAACAATGTCGCTGATCTAAGAATCAAAGGATTGGTTCTGAAATACTCTGAAGCAACCTGTAAAGCAATGGCTAAAGCAGACTATCGATCAGAGATTGACTTTCTGATTTCAAATGAAGAACGAAATAAGTTCATAAAAAACTTGACATTGAGCCGAAAAGGTAATACACTGTTACTTTATCAAATGGTAGAGAAGCACGGTCAAGTGCTTTATGACATCATAAATAGTAGTGTTACAGATAGAAAAGTTTTCTTTGTTCATGGAAAGGTGAGTGCAGATGAAAGAGAGTTGGTTAGAGAGATTACAGAAAAAGAGTCGGATGCGATTATCATCGCTTCTTACGGAACTTTCTCAACGGGCATCAATATACGAAACTTACACAATATTATTTTTGCTTCTCCTTCTAAATCTCGTATCAGGAACTTACAGTCGATAGGCAGAGGACTGAGAAAAGGTGATAATAAAGATTCTGCTACACTCTATGATATAGCAGATGATCTTTCATACAAATCTTGGCATAACTACACTCTCAAACATTTTGCTGTTCGTGTGAAGATGTATAACGAAGAAGAGTTCGAGTACAAGATTTACAACATAAGGATAAAGGATGAATCACAGTCTAATCAAACTCCTGAACGGAGAAACAATAGTTTGTTCGATAGTGAATGAAACAGAGACACATCTGACTGTTGCTGATCCCTTGAAACTGGAGATAATAAATCATCAGGGTGTTCCATCAATGATGACAACTTATTGGATACCTTTACCTGATGAAGAATTAAGAGTTGACATTC
>Ga0099849_1000567_pt1 | contig 17109 bp, 21 predicted proteins | sample CB_VirMetaG_4_FD_78177 | JGI IMG/M metagenome (GOLD analysis project Ga0099849, IMG submission 78177) | Freshwater to marine saline gradient viral communities from Chesapeake Bay - CB_1508_1M Viral MetaG | ecosystem: Environmental > Aquatic > Marine > Coastal | place: USA: Chesapeake Bay... | reverse complement strand
ATATTCTATCTTGTGGATATTTTACTTCTACATGATTTGTATTATTAGCCTTACTGAATGATGTTTTGAATTTATCTTTAAACAAATCCTTCAATTCAGTTCCTTCACCATTGAAAAATTTCACTAGGTCAATGCTTCTATCATCTTTGTCCATAAATTGATTAGATTCGAAATGGAATTGATACCTATTTAATGGTAGACCACTTTCTGGACCTAAATTTCTGTCCGTCTTATCAATAATCACGTATAGAGGTCCATCCTTGATATAACGATTGAAATAACTTAAACCTGGTGCTGATGTACACCATCTTGTCTCTTTGTTTTGACCACCATAAAAACATGCGGCTTCTTTACCCAATTCCCCTTGGTCCTTGATTTCAATCACATCCCATCTATTCCCACTGTAAACAGTTTTACCTCCTGGATGTGTGGGTGATTCTTTTCTTTCTGCTTTTGTAGTTGTAGCCATTTCCAATGAAAAGTCTTTAGTCAAATCATATAACTTTTCCATTGATGGAATTTTATTAATATCTCTGAAGTTTTCGGCAACACGATTTTTGAATCTATCAAATTTAACAAGGTCATCAGTCACTTTATATAAATCCTCGAAAAATAAGTCACGTTCCCTTTTGTAGGTTGCTTCCCATTCTTTTGTTCCGTATTGTTGTAACTTATCAACCTTTTGTTGGAGGTTAAGAAACTGTTTAATTATCCATTGAGAATACTTACCAACCTTTTTGATATCAGTACCCTCTGCGACAGATGTTGGGTCAGCTAATATCATTTCATCCAATTCCTCCTTAGTCATCTTGGGAGCGACTGTCTTACCACTCTTTTTAACTTTGGGAGTAGCGAACTTGCCTAACAATACATCATATCTTGATGTATTTTCTAAAATTAATTCTCTCAGTAAACTTGAAAACTTCATCTTTAAAACTTTTTTATAAATATAAATATACTCATCTTCCTACTTCTACCAAATATTTTTCTTTAGTTTTATCCCAATCTAAATTACAAACATCTGAATAAAATAACTGACCTTTCTTAATTTTATTATTCAACATCAATGATTTATATCTTCTTATAGCTTTTGGTTTCCACCAATTAGTAGTATAATCAATATCTTCAATGAACTTTTTTTTCATTGTTAGTTTAGAATCATCAATTTTAGAATTAAGAAAATCATTTCCATTGTCATACAACATCGCAAGATATACACCTCTCTTAAAACCGTGGTCGTAATCAGTTGGTTTAATACCACAATGTTTAAACACTTTATTTATTATATTTTGTTTTGGACCCGTTCCGTTTATTGCCTTTTTATGTTCATCGGGATGGTTTTCCTTCAACCATTTATTCCACGGAAGATAAACTTCATCATCGGGTTTCAATCTAATTTTCCCATTTGTTTCACCTAATGTTTTAAAATGTGGAATTCCATTATACATCGAATGAATACCGTAAAGAGAAGTAGTTCCAACAGCTATAAGTTTATTACCATATTTGGATTCCCAAGTATCTCTGATGACCTTACATGTAGTTAATGCAGCTACCAATTTACCCATCAACATATTATAACCACCTGGTTGTGTAGAAACTATGGTTGTAGCTATACAAGTATTATTTAACTTTCCATCTTTAAACTTATTATCCTTACCCCAACCTATGTATGCATCTCTCACTTTAATAGAAGTCACATCGGACCCAACACATATTTGTCCTAATATCTTACCACTATTTTTATCTTTGACCCAAAACTTTAAGTTACGACCTGGATTAGCCACCCATTCCATTGTGTGAATTAACTTACGAACATTTACCCACTCCGTTACCTCTTTTTTATCTGACACATATACCACCTCTGGTTCGATAGAATTGATTTCATCAATTGTAAGTTCTTCATTATAAATGTCAGTTGGAACCCACAACTTATTTCTGAGTTGGGGGAAAGATTTAAAATGTTTTAATGAAGTTTTTTTATTCATTTCTTTCCACTTCTTGTATAACGTTTGTTCAGTTACACTCATGTTCTTTAATGAATCTAAATTTTCTATTAATTTAGATTTCATTAAATCAAAATCAAATAGTTCTTCACTTTCTTCAAATAACCCTAACTGTTTCATTAAAAAATATTTATAATATCATACACTAAACTAACTAAACCATAGATAGATAATAAACTGTAAACAACGATTAATGTTTTCACAAGAGGACTGATATCATTCCCTTGTTTATCTACGTTTGGTAATTCTGTCATAGATTTACCCTTACATCCTTTACAACCTTTTTTACTCACTTACAAAATTTTTCTCTAATGATAATTGTTCCAATAAATCTTTTTCTTTATCTGTTATATTACTAGGTATGTTTGGTTGCAATAATATGAAAAAATCACCATAAAAACCATCCTCAGTTAAAAAACCTTTTCCTTGAACTCTTAGTGGTTTTCTGAAATTATGACCTTTTGGTATATCTAACTCTAATTCACCGTTGAAGTGAGGTACAACTAGTTTATTACCCAAAATCAAATCAATAAAGCTTAAACTCTTTTCATAAACCAAATTATTACCCTGCCTATTAAACGTCTGATGTGGTAATATTTCAATTACTATTATTAAATCACCATCTATTCCTCCCCACACACTGTCACCTTTTCCAGCCATCCTCATATACTGACCAGTATCGATGCCTCTCGGTATCTTGAACTTAACATCTTCTTTGATTACCTCGCCACCCCTATGAAATCCTGTACCATTACATGCATTACATTTAACATTTTGAATAGTCCTAATAAATCCTTGATTAAAAGCCCTCTCAATATAACCTTTACCATTACACGTATTACATGCTGAACCAGTAGATATAGTTCGTTTGAGACTAATAAGTTTTTCTGTACCTAAGAATGTATCTTCTAAAGTAATTTTAAGATTAATTTTTAAGTCTCTTCCTTTTTTATTTTGTGATTGCCGTTGATTAAAAAAGTTGTTGAATATATCAAAAGGGTCTCCGCCACCGAACATGCCACCCATCGGTGAAGGGTTATCATATTCTCTTCTTTTCTCTTCGTTCCCTAAAACTTCATAAGCTTCAGTAATTTTTTTGAACATTTCTTCACCATTAGGATTTTTGTCTGGGTGATATTTAAGAGAAAGCTTTCTATACTTTTTTTTGATGTCTTGTTGTGTAGCGTCTTTACTTACACCGAGTATTTCATAATAATTTTCCATATGTTAAAAAAATATCAAATAATTATTTTTAAGAATAGAAAAAGGTATAAAGTCCTTTTTTCTAGTAATTTAAAATATAATATACAAAAAAAATATAACAAATATATTCGAGAAAACAACATAACGTTCTCAAAGAAATTTTCATCTAGGGAACCCATACATTTCGAAATATGTATGATTTGTAATCATGGATGTAAAAGTAAAAAAATATACAAGAGAGATGACTTAGGTAGGTTGGACCTTATTGAACTTGAGGGAGACTCTCAGATTATAGAAATAAATGATTATGAGATAGAGGAAAAGTTACATGACCATCAGTTAAATAAGAGAATAAGTTTTGATGAATTTATAGAAAGATATACATTTAAAAAAGACATATATCAAATGTATACGATTAATAATAAAATAGTAGTACAGAAAGATAGTAACTATAACTTATTTTCACTTAAAAACATAGAAGACGCGAAAAGGTTTATATCGATAATCAGAGATTACTTCAGTAAAAATAAAATGATAAATTGTCTAATATCATTAGACTTATCAACTCCACAAAGAAAACTAATTTATACTGATTTAGAAAAAATAGGATATGATAGAGAGTTTTTACAGAAACATTATACCTATTGAACCATAGTAACTAAGAATTCAACTCCCTCTATGTTAACATCAAATTCATCGGGTATGTCATATGCCTCTTCTTCGAGTTCTCCTCCACTTTTGATTTGTTCAACTTCTTTGAAAAGTTTTATGAATTCATTTTTTTTCAAAGAAAACTCAAACTTGGGGTCAACAATATTCAAAGGAGTCTTTTCTAAACTGTCAACAACCTCTAAAAAATGATTAACATACCCTTCGAGTACTTTGTTATCATTCTCTAACTCGTTGTTTATGTCTCTATAAAAACTTTCTCCCGCTTGTGGCATATCTGTGTTCTTTATCCCTAATTTATCAACCTTGACTATGTTCTTGATTAATGATTTCTTTTTCTTTGTTATCTCGTTTTGGTCCTTTTTCAATTGACTTTGTAACCAAGTTATCTTTTTTGTTACTTGTGACATTTAATTTAGGTTTTACAAAAGGTTCTTCTGTGTTAAATGAAATATTTTTCAATTTTTCTAAACTTGATGATTGAAATAGATTCTGTAGTTCACTTATTTTACTAATCAACAGATTTTGTTTTTCTTCTTCGTCTTTGTTGTATTTGATTATTTTCATAACCGACTGATATAGATATGATACACTATCAGAATCGAACTCACAATAGAATGAGATTAAATTATAAGTTTCATGTTGACTGTTAACCTTAAACGCAATTTTATCCTTATCAACTAATTCTTCATAAACCCACTCTGGTTTCAATTTAACGTCAAGTATAAAGTAACTATCGTGTTTTCTTATACTATTGAATGTATCTCCTAAATTTTCAATCATTTGAAACATATCCTTCATATTTAAAATATAGTTTTAGTTAAGATATATGAAATAGATAATAATAAAATTATCTCATCATAATACTTAATGATAGTTTTTTTTGGGGGATTACTAAATAGATTTTTGAAAAAAATGATAGAATACCTTAGAAGTATTACTATACTCAATATTAACAGAAAATTCAAAAAGAACATATTATCCTTTAGATATTTCCAAGATTTCTTTTCTTACCTCTTGACATAAGATTTTTATATCTTGTGCAGTTTTTCTTGCTCTTACTCCCGCACTTTTATTACCTTTTTCAACGAATTTTGTTGAGTCATTTTCTAAAGTCTCAACAAGTGCTTTAATTTTAGATACTGATTCCATATTTCTTATTTTAATTTAAATATATTTTAATTTAGATTCTTATCCATAGTTTTATAAATTTCTGTGAAAATATCTAACTCGGATTTGGTTTTTTTATTAGCTAAGGAAAATAAACTATCAAAGAAATTTGTGGGATTCTTTAAAGCTGGTAGTTTATCTTCATTATAAAATGATTCATAAAAGAAATCCATGAAATATTCTTTATGTGTACCATCCTCATTGAAAAATATTTTTTCTTGTTCGAAACTCTCAATGGTTTTTTTCCAACACCAATCAAAGTGATTAGTTTTTTCTTCTTCAGTTATAATCACATCATGACCTAAGTGAGTTTTTTCGATATTCAAATAAAGACTTTTTATAAAATAAAAGAATAACTCACTTTTTTCAAAAAGTATATCATTAGCTTTGAACCATAATTGTAATTCTTTTTCGGGAATTGGTTCCGTGATATACTTATAAAATTCTACTGGGGTAAATCTCTTAGATGAATCCATACAATAATAATATGTATGAATTTAAATTAATCAAGTAATTTAAATTGAATAACCTCTATTAGCTTTTCTATCACCATATAGGTTTGGAATAGCTTCACTCCATTCATCACTATCGAGTTTTCTTGCCTTCCTTTCGATTTTATCAACTAATTGATTACCTAGATTAGATTCAATCGCGTTTGCGTAAGAAGTATCATTACCTGTTTTACTAGAACCCTTGATATAATCCATAACTCTGTCAACATAAAAATCAGTGGGTTCAGTATCAAATCTAACATCTTCTAATCCCATACCTCTCCAATCTTCGATATATTCTTCATCTTCAGAACTGTTTCTGTACATCGGTGATGTATAGTCAGTTTTTGAATTGTTCTGATGTGGATATGGTGGATGTGAATTGTATTCGAAATCCAAGTAATCATTCATTTTATCTGAGACCATTTTCAAAGCATCGTTATTTTCTCTTTCAGACATTTTCAAAGCTTTGTCGGTAACTGTTTTTCCTGGAAAAGAATTATTTTGTTTTTGTTCCTTTAAGGTATTAATAATTCTTTTAGCAAGTACATCCTTCATCACTTGTGGTTTAATCTCATTTTCCATGATTTTTCTGATATCTTTGTTAAATTTTGTATTCATGAATTCAATCTTTTAATATAAATATTACTTCTTACCCTTATTACCATCGAAAGAATAAATTTTACCACTAGGAACATTCATTAATGTTTCGGGTCCTAGTAATGAAGTGATAGGTGATTTGTAAATAGCTCTACGGATAATTTCATCTAATTCTTCTTTAGTAAACTTTCTTCTCCTATGTTTTCTTATCTTTTGTTTTTTTAGCCTTTGTAAGTCTTTTTGTCTTTGGTTCATCATTTCGTCTAAAATGATATTTTTTAGGTAACCTTCCGACTTTCCTGTTTTCTTAGAGACACTCGATATAGCTTCGTTTAAAACTTCATTTTCATAAAATTCCAAAGCGTTGATATCTCCTTGATTACAATATGGGAATCTTTTACACTTTTCCTTTATACGTACATATTTTCCACCTGGTCCTCCATATCTAGGGAACTTAGGGTCTTGGACTGGTTTCCAATTTTTGAAGTTTTTTGCCAAAAAGAATGGGGTTGAATAAGCTCCCGAAGATGACGCTCCAGTCATTTCATCTAGTTCCTCCTCATTTCTATATGTGTCTGCAGTGGCTCCCATAGGTGCCACATATGCACCAGCTGAACCAGCACTAGTAACTTCATCCAATTCTTCTTCTTCCAATTCGTTAATGTTTTTGAATGCATTTCTTGCTTTGACAGCTGCTGTTGAAGACCCTGGTATATCTTTAACAAGTTTATTCTTCATGTTTTTAAAGTCTGATTGATATTTTTGTGATAACCTCATGGTTTTAAATTTTTAATTTGTCTTTCCCAAAAATCTCTTCTTAACCAAAAAGTCTTATATAATTCAACCATAACTTTGGTAGAAATATCAACAACCTCTTTTGAATGAGCTCTGGATAAATTAGAATTATTTTTTTTCAACTCATCTAAAACGATATCAATAACGTCTTTTTTGAACGGAGCTTTTTTTATGAAATCTCTGATTTCTCTTCTCGCTATTCTTTCTATTTCTGTTTTATCTGTTTTTGTGAGTGCCATATCAAGATATAAATATTTGAAATTTAGATAATGACAAACTTAATTTTGTGTTTTACGTCTTACAGATAATTGTTTTGCCCATTTAGCTTCAAACTTGTAATAAAAATCTTTTAAGTTTGATAATAACTCTAAGAAACTATCATCGATTTTAATTATGTTTGCATTGCCAATATATACACCATCTACCTCATCAACAGAATAATAAAATCTCACATCATATTTTAACAAATCACCCGACCATTCTACATTATTTGGATAAATGTGTAAGGGTCCGAATTCAGCCATATCTGAAACTTCCTCTACGAACTCGTCCATTGTCTCTTGGAAAGCTGACTTCTCGTCATCTGTTAATTCTAATTCTTGTCTAGTTGTTCCGTGAACAATTATCTTGCCACCACTTACCGTATATTCCTCGGTCTTCTCTTCTTCTTCCTTTTTAACGTCAATGTCAACTTCAACCTCTTCCTGTTCAGTTATTAATCGTGACATATTTAAAAAATTTTTCATATCATCATACCTATCGTTGTTGATATTACTTTGTGATTTTTTAGATGTTCTGTATTTCATAAGTCTTGTTTTTAAGTTTTTCGAAATCGAAGGCAGGACTTACATCTGTCCATAATTGGCTATAATTACTTTTACAAGTCACGCCCACGAAATCTGATATATCATCTACTGTAACATTATGGCCCACAAAATTTAATGGGATTTCAAATTCTACAGAGAGATAATTTAATAGTTTCGATAAACTATTAATTTGATTTTCACTGTAGGTTGACCAAAATGTTTTGTCCCTCCACCTTTTATTAAATATATCACCATTGTATTCATCACCGACCCAATTGACATATTTATCTTCTTTTTCTTTATATCTTAACCATCCTAGATTTTCTAAACACACAATAATCACATTTTTATCTATATTGTGGTTTAACATGAAGTTAGAATATTTCCTTTCATTGTAGTTTTTGATGACTCCACCCTTATCACTTATTAAGTAATGAGGGACTCTATCAAATTGATTGTTAAGTCTGTAATTAATTGATTTTAAATAATATTTCAAAGGTCTCGAAGTATGACATAACAATATCTGTTTTTTGTCATTCTCTTCGGTGATGTGGTCAAATTGTGTTATGTTTTCTGTAAATTCCACTACTTAGTGTATTTTAAAACTTTTTTTGTATTACCACTCAAAACACTATCTGAGATATTTTTTCTGATTTGTTCAGTTTCATCATCAAGTTTATTCATGTCTTTAATAAACGAAAACAAATCAACTGTCTCTTCCTTATCATCTTTAGTGTCATTATCGTAATGGAGACCTATGTTTCCGTTTTGACCAATTACATCTATTCTTTGATTATCTTTATCTTCAGATGACGTAAGTTCATCTTGTACATCTTCATTTGTCCCAGCCTTTTTTTTATCTAAGCTTTCATTTAAAAAAGTTTCTAATTTAGATAGCTCCTCTTCGGTGGGATTTATTTTTTCATTTTGTAACTCAGTAGTAGGTATATTCTTTAAAACTTCATCTAGTTTGTCTAACTCTTCTTGTTTTGGTTTGATAGGTTCATCCTCTTTCTTATCTAGAGGTTTGATATTATTTAAAATCTGTTGAAGTGAATTAAGTTCCTCTTGGGTAGGATTATATGGTTTAATATCTTCCTCAGTTACTTTTGGTTGATTTAGTTTTTTTCCACCAATTTGAGAAAAAGCAAAATTAGCAGCAATCACTAATGCAATCGCTAATGGGTCAAAAACAAAGACTATAAGAAGTAGAAAGTAGTTAACTACTATGTTCATTTCCCAACCTGTCAATTCACTCAAATAAATTAAAGGTCCGAGTTCAGCAGCTACCTCAGAATTTGTTTCTGTTTCAAATTTCTCATTTTGAAGTGCAAATATAGTTGAATCTAAATCTAAGATATCATTACTAATTCTAGAATATTCTTCATTAGCTATTTCCAATTGGTTAGAAATTACTTCTCTTTGGTCTCCTGCACCATCTCTGTCTACCCAACTATATTCAATATTATTCAAACCTTCATTTAGTTGACTAATTCTATCTTGTATTGTTTTAGCTGTTTCTTCTCTCGAAGATTTCTGTTTTTCATAGTTTTCTATTCGATTGTCTAATGTTTCTAACGTCAAAGTTTGAACGTCAGCGAGACCAGCAGTCTTTTGATATGCTGAAGATAGATACCCATAGATACCTCCAGATGTAATAGTCATCAAAACAAAAACGGCAATAGTAAGATATGTTCGGAGACCTTTATTAATAGTACTCCAATATTGATATAACAATGAAGCTGTTACTAATTTTGCGAATTCGAGTGAACCAGCCATTATTATCACTTCCGTACTTGCACCAGCGAAAAGTTTCGACAGTCCAAAAACCGAATAAAACGCAGCTGAACCAGAAACACTTAAAGCTGATAACGCTACAATAAATGGTAAAATTCTATTTTTCATAATAAATTATAAAAAATAAATATCAAATTTAAATGTAATCCATTAAATTAAAAGATTCATTCCTCAATTTACGTAATGCTTTTTCCTTAATTTGTCTAACTCTTTCTTTAGTAAGACCAAAATCTTTACCTATATCAGATAATGTTCTCGGAGTTCCTTTTAATCCAAAGTAATCTTCTACTATAATAGTTTCACGGTCATCTAAAACAGATAATATTCTTTTAAGTTCTTCCCTTAATAAGTCTTCACCATTGAAAGATGAATCTGGTCTATCGGATGAATCATTCTCAATTACATTTATTAATGTATCTCCGTCTTCATTAATTGGGTTTTCGAGTCCCATTGTCGAAGGTAGGAAACTATATTTTTCTTCAATAACTTTATCATTATTCTTTTTACCTCGTTGAACTTCTTGTACTACGTTGGATGGTAGTCGTATGGTTCTAGCGTTTTCGTTAAGAGATTGAAAGATGGATTGTTTTATCCACCACACAGCATAAGATATAAATCTATTACCTTTTGACCAATCAAAGTTTGTGATAGCTTTTCGTAATCCATAATTACCCTCTGCAATCAAATCGGCTAAATCCAGTCCTTGATTTTGATAATCCTTCGCTACACTAATAACAAATCTCAAATTACCCACCATGAGTTCTTCTTCTATTTCTTTCTTTTGTTTTGGTGTTGGGGAGTTTAACATTATGGTAGCTAAGACTTTTTCTCTTTCTACAGTTAAAATGTCATGTTTTCTGACATCTTTTAAATAATGTGCTATCTCCTCTTGATTAATGTAAGGTGTTTTACTGTTCATAATTCTTTTTTATAAAGGTAACAAAAATAATACTAATCGACAAACTAATGACAAATTGTCAGTCGTTTGAAATATTTTTCAAAAAGTTCTTCTCAGAGGAAGTGAGTGAATCAAAACCGTTGCTGCTTATCTTGTCTAATATTTTATCTAAATCATGATTCTCAACGACTTTATCCATATCTGTAGTTCGTTCTATAATATGAAAAAAATTGTCATCTTCCTCTAAATCTAAATCAAAATTATCCAATTCATCTGAGATATCAAAATTGTTAAGGTCAAGAAGATGAGTTTTTAAATCGTCGTTAATATTAGATACAAATTTATTTGGTTTGTTGATTAAGAAATAAATTAAGGAACTATCTAATACGTTTGGTAAATAAGATTCTAATTCGTCTTTAGTCATCTTGGACCTAAAATGAAACAAAAAAGTATCACTCAATCTGAGGTATTTCATATATTCTCCATTAACTACTTTAGTTATGGACTCCACTATATGTGTTGTAAATTTATCTGATGTTTCTTCGTCTATAAAGTTACCAACCAAAAATAACAAATAATTTTTCGCTCTTTTACTCACTTCAATAAATATCTTTATACAAATATAAAACTATTTATTTAAAAATAAAAAAAAATGATTGGTAAAAAATCTATTCATGACGATTCTTACGAACCTTTTGTAAGAGGTGAGCTTGACCCTCAAGTACAACATAGAGTTCCTGAAGTTCAATATGCACCCGAGTTTGACCCATCAACTGGGTTACCAACAGGTGGTTTAGGTAGAGATGAAGAAAGAATTCCCGAAACTAGTCCTTCTTGGGAAGGTGATTATTGGTTTCACGGTACACAATTTAATGACCCAGAAACTGATAAGAGACCCTTACACCCCACACTAGACTATCTTAACCCAGAAGATACACATACAGGTGATGATTACATCGAAAAAGGATTGGGTGATTTACATCCAACATTAAAAATAGATTTTGAAGATAATCCTAATGCAGACGCAGAAAGTTATGATATGTATGGTAAAATGGATATCGATAAAAAAAATGCTGGTCATTTGGTCGGTGAACCCAAGAAAAATGTTGAATTAAAACAGTATGAACCAGAAGTTATGTTTAATACTGATATTTATAACGTAGAAAAAAATGAAAATATGAAAAAGTTGAATGAACATATTGATAGAATTAAAGAATTAATGATGGAGCAAGAAGGTGAAACTGGCGGTGGTGAAGTCGCTGGTGGTGAAGTCGCTGGTGGTGAAGTCGCTGGTGGTGAAGTCGCTGGTGGTGAAGTCGCTGGTGGTGAAGTCGCTGGTGGTGAAGTCGCTGGTGGTGAAGGAGGTGAGGTATCCGCTTATCAAGTTGTTGATTCTGAAGGTGGAGTTACTGATTTAACTAAAGGTGTGGAATCTAAAGTTGCTTCAAAAGAGGGTGGTGAATCTGAAGAAGTAGTTAAAGGAGAGGAACCAGTTAAAGGTGAAGAACCAGTTAAAGGTGAAGAACCAGTCGAAGGTGGTGGATTAAGTGGGGATTTCACAACTGGGCAACTAACATCTAGTAGTGGTGGTGTTACAGCAAGAGCAGACATACCAACTGAAGTATCTGAGTCAGGTACTTTGGGTAAATTTAATTTATCACAAGATTCAAAAACATTTTCACTTGAAAAAGGTGCTGAAGGTTTCATCACTTTTAACACCACTAACCCAAAAACTGAAGTTGTAACAGTCAATACATTTCAAGTTAAACCAGGTGAGAAAGAAGGAACCCTAGTCATGCAAAAAGTTAGTGAGGGTGCAAAAGGAGCTACCGAAGTTGATAAAAATTTATACAATGTGACATTCAATGATGAAAAAGGTAATACACTTACTTTCGATAAAGCGGTTGAATCATCAAATGAACCATCATTACCAGGTGGTGTATCAACGAACTTAACCCTACAAACTTCAAACGCATTAGGAACTGGAGTACTAGCAACTTCTGAAAGTGCTCCCGAGGTACTTAGTCAAGGTCTTAGTTTTGATTTTTCAAGAGGTACTCCTACATTCAGTGTGACTGATGTAGAAGGTGGTGAATCTATGTCAGCAACATTAATTGATGGTGATAACAACACTGCAGTATATGAAGTTAATTCTTCAGGTCTAAAATCAAATGGTTCATTCGACTCTGACACATTTCAATTAACACTAAAGAGTGGTAGTGATAAACCATTAGGTGTCACAAACCCAGGATTAGAAGAAAAATCGGGAACAGGTACAGTATATATTCAGAGTGATGAAAAAGTGACACCTTTCACTAACATCAACGACTTTGAAATAGATGGTGAAGGTTTAGTCAAAACCATTACCCTTAATGTGCCTAATGTTGGTAATGTAACATATTCACCAGCAAAAGACGCTCAATTGACCGAGTATACTCCAACTGTAGCTAGTGAAAAATTTACAGCGTCAAAATCAGGTAAAGGAGTAATTGACGAAATAGAAGTTTTCAGTGTAGGTTCATTAGAAGACTTTACTAAAGACGTAGCTGCTGGAGCTGCAGAGGTTAAAAGTGGAATTGGAACTAGTAGAGAAAAAGCAGCTGGAATCGATAGAGCTTACGGAAATGAAATTATCTCTTCTTCAAAAACAGCACTTAACAATATATCTAATCTAGAAAAACAAGCTGTAGAAAATTTAAGAGCAGCTGAAGCTTCAGGTACATTAGAGGACAAACAAGCTTTGGAAAAACAAATAACAGATATCAGACAGATTATGAAAGATATCAATAAAACTATCACTGACACAGAAATTTTCATGAGTGGTAGACCAGGAAGTAAAGCACCGAAAAGAACATTCAGTGCAGCAGCATCTCCAGGATTGTCAACAGGACCTAGTGGTCAAGTAAGTGCTAGTGGTGAAGACAGTTCACCATTTACTGGTAGTGGAGAAGAAGGTGAAGAGAACCAACTTAACGAATCTAGAATCAAAAAACAAATGATTTTAGAGGATATTAAAAAAATGAAAAGACTGTTTTAAGTTATGAAAAAAATTAGATTGACTGAAAGTGAATTAATTTCTCTAATCAGTAGAATAATTAAAGAAGAAGAAAATGACCAGTGGATACAATCCGCTATGAAAGACACAAAAAAAGGAAAATTAACAAAATTTTGTGGTGGTAAAGTAACTTGTAAATGTGTGAAGTATGCATTAAAGGACGATGAAATGTTCAGAGGTGCTCAACTTTACTTGAACATGAACCCTGATAAATGTACTTCTTTACAGTAAATTAGATATATTACTATCTTTTTTAACTGTAATTGTATTATCACACCATTCTTTAATTAAAGGATTATGGGATATTACAAATATTCTTTCGAAGTAATCTTTAATCTTCATAAAGAACTTACCAACAAGTTCTAGATTTTCATTACTGACCTTACCAAACGCTTCATCGAAACACACAATATTTGGTTTTGGTAAAGCACATACTTTCGATAAGACTGCACGTAACGCTAAAGAAGCAATTGTCTTCTCATACCCACTACCACTATTCATTCTTTTAGTCACTCCAGTTTCATTATCAACCATCATGAAATCTAATTCATTTTTCTCATTGATTTCTAAGACTAGATTGAATTCAGAACTATCAGATAACAATCTACTCAACTCACTATTGATAAAGGGTATTGTGTTTTTAAGTATATTTTTTGATATACCATTTTTACCAAAACATATTAGATATGATTTGAATATTTTATCAACCTCTTCTTCTTTTAGTATTTCTTTGATATAACCTTTGTACTCTTCTATTTTGTTATTATTGTTTGTTATATCATTTTTCTTGTTCAATACAAGATACTTCAAGTTTTCCATTTCTGATGTTAGAGTTTCAATCTTAGTTTTAGTAGAAACAATCTTCTGTTCGATTTCTTTGTTTTCTTTTAACTTGTTTTTTTGTGACTCTAACTTATTCAAAAGATTGTGATTATCAGACAAATCAATTTGTTTATCTTTAATGTCCAAAGATAATTTCATTTTCCTCAAAGTATTTTTTTCTTCTCTATCCACTTTGATTTTGATTTCATCAATTGAAGTTTTTTCTTCTTCTAAGTTTTCTAATTGTGATTTTAATTTACTCTGTTTCGTCTGAAGTTCAATAAGATTTGTTTTGTGGTCTTCAATTTCTTGTGTGTGGTCCACATCTTCTAACTTTCTATGACACGTTGGACACACCTCTCCTTCTTCCAACATTTTAATGTTATTGGTTAAGTTACTAATATCTTTACTATTAAGACCAATACTCAAATTACAATTAGATATTTCTGTATTAAGTTCTTGATATCTTATTTCATCAAAAGTAAGTTCAGTTTGACTATCATCAATACCATCTAATTCATTATTAAGTACAACTATCTCCTTTTCAATTTTACTTATTTTGGATTGTATATCAACTTGGTTGTACTTTTTCAAATCATCATCAACATCTTTATGTAAAGATGACATTAACTTATCTTTATATTGATTACCCGCTTCTAATCTATTGTTAATATCATCTATTGTTTTATTAGATTCTGTTATTGAGTTTTTATTTTCTTCATTTGTATTTTCAAGGTCAGATATTTTGGATTTTAAGTCCTCCATATTGTACATGTTGGATATCAATTTCTTTGACCATTCAGAATATATTTCTTTACACTTCCTTTCTTTATCTCTTAATTTCTCTAATCCAATAAATCTAGTTAGTATTTGACCTCTCTCTGTTGGCTTAGCTTCGATTAAACTTTCTAGATTGTTTGATGTCGTTAAGATAGTTAGTAAAAAGTCATCCATAGTCCCTATAGACTGTTTTAAGAACTTTTCAGTCTCTCTACGTTGTTCTCCTTCCAAATTCTGAAACTGTCCGTTAGAGAGTCTCTTATTAAGAATCAATCTGTTTTTGACAGACCATGTACCTTTTCTTGTCTTACTTCTGGTTAATCCTCGTTCAATCAAATATTCATCACCATCTATTTCCACGACACCCGATACCAAAACTCTATCCTTATCTGTAAAACGATTAAAGATATCTTCATTTTTTTGTGACTTAGTTGTGGTGTTAAAAAATAAGAATAATAACAAATCAACTGTGAGTGTGGTCTTACCACCAAAATTAGAAGGGTTTGAATCTACAGATGTTATCCCATTATATTTTGTGAAATCTATTTTGTTGTCCTCACCAAATGATAGAAAATTACTAAATTCTATACTTTTGATAGACCATTTCTTGTTCATGAAGTTATCTTCATTACTCAATTCAGATTCCACTCTTTTATCTAAACGAAGAAACTTATCCCAACTAATTTTTAATTTTTGTTCATTTAAAAATTCTTTGGATAGTTTTTTCTGATATTCAGTATCTGTAATATTTTCCGCGTTAATAGTTTGAGTCTCTCCTTGTTGAAAACCCTGTACTTTCGTAATTACATTTACTCTATCGGTATTGTATTTTTTCCTAAAATAACTTTTGACTCTTGATATACGTTCTTGAGTGAAATTCTCGGGCGTATCTTGCCATACCACTTTGATGTATGGTTTTTGTAAATTCTTATTGTCTAACATTAAAGAATAGTTTTATTAGGTCTGTTTTCCTCAAACCATTCTATGATTGAATGGATTGCCCAAACTGCCCCTGATGAAAAAATACCATCGAAGAACCACGAATAGATAATATCTGTGTCGAAGAATTCTTTTGTGGGTGACATAATAAATAAACCTAAGAAAAAACCTACCCATGTTGAAAAACACATAGGACAACCAACTAGGTCTGAGAAGAAATTGAATACCTTAGATACTACTTTATTTTTGTTATTAACTCCATTGTCTAACCAATCTCGTAACCATTTAAATATACCACCATATACAACGATGTTAGTGAGCCCATAACTTAAAATAATCCAAATAAAAATGTGTGTGAACATAATAATCTTTTTTTAATCAACATATAAATTATCACCTGGTTTACGATATCTCGTATTTCTAGGTGGAGGAGGAGTAGATTGTTGACGATAAATAATATATTTATTATTACATTCTGTCAACTGTTTTTGTAAGTTTTCTACTTGTTCAGTGAGTTCTTCTATTTCTTGACTTGGGTTTAGTAATTTACCTACCCCATTTGGTGTAGCTCCATACTTCTCCACAGTAAATCCACTTTGAAATACTTCCTCAAATTTTTGTGAGAAATCAAAATTATTAACCTCACAGTATTTTTTGAACTCAGATATTAGTTGTTCTTTCAAATCAATAGTTAATGAGTGTTTCATTTTCTTCAGTAATATCTTTTATGTCTTTAATGATAAAGTTTAAATAGGGAGAGGTATTTTCAACATCGAAGAATTCGTAAATATTACTTTCAACATCATAAACACCATATCCATGTTTCGTAACATTTTCACCAAAGTTTTGTTGAATTAAACTTCCAATCATATAAGCTTTCTTTCCATTTGGAATATCAAAGATTTGTCTTTTATGAATATCCCCAGCTAAAACGATATCACAACCACTAAACTGATTGGTATCATAACCATCATCAAATGCAAAACCCATATCCGTAGTAGCCCCTTGAATAGGTCCGTGAAACAGTCCTATTTTCATTTTATCACTTTGTGGAATGTTAGGTTTTTTATTATGGTCTGTT
>Ga0099849_1000564_pt1 | contig 17133 bp, 16 predicted proteins | sample CB_VirMetaG_4_FD_78177 | JGI IMG/M metagenome (GOLD analysis project Ga0099849, IMG submission 78177) | Freshwater to marine saline gradient viral communities from Chesapeake Bay - CB_1508_1M Viral MetaG | ecosystem: Environmental > Aquatic > Marine > Coastal | place: USA: Chesapeake Bay... | reverse complement strand
GCAGCTCAGCAAACTCGGTTTGACTTTGCTCAAAATTATGATATATCCACCATTAATGCCAAAAAGTCTGTTCTGGACGGCATCGCTCATGTGGCTGCTATTGTTGACAATAATAATCTTCTCGTAGACCAAAGATGTAAGGAAAGTTTAGCAGCGCTCGATCAATATCAGTGGGACCCAAATCCGAATTTGGCACGAGAAAAACCAAAACATAACATGGCGTCACACATGGCGGATGCGTTGCGATACGCACTATATTCATTTGAAACGTCTTCTACTGGTTTCTGAAGGGACCACAGAAAAATAGTAGTTGACAATTTAGTTCCCCCACGATATAATTTCGTTAATAAAAAGTAGTAGATTCAAAGATGACAGAGCTAAAACGAGATCCCGTAAAGTATATTCGGGATAAGGCAAAAGCAAGGTACGAAAAAGGAACAGAGTGCTATATCTGTGGAACTGATGCCGAACTCGACTTTCATCACTATTACAGCTTGAGTCCGTTACTTCAAAAGTGGGTCAAAGAGAAAGGCTACTTTATGGAGGACATTCGGAACTTTCGGGATGAGTTTATAAATGAGCATATTGAAGAACTGTACGAAGAAACTGTCACCATATGCCATGCGCACCACTTAAAATTACATTCTATTTACGGGCGAAACCCAACATTACATTCAGCGCCTAAACAAAAACGTTGGGTAGAGATTCAAAGAGGAAAGCATGGCTTGGTATAACTTCTGGAAAGATGAAAGTGTAGAGGAGAAACTAAATCCCGCACAGCCATACTTTGACCATAAGATTGAAGCTCCTCGTGAAAAGCACGTTAACTATGAGCGAGCTTACGAAGATCTAGAGATTGTAAATCGCGGCGTTAACATGATTGTTGACGACTGTGCAGAAATTGACGCAAAAGTCGGTGGACAACTAAATATAACAAGTGTTGTCAAGAATATTAAAAGATCGCGTGTTAATCTTTTATTGAATAAAGAACCGAATCTTTTTCAAGATATTAGCACCTTTCGACGTAATTTAATTACTGATTACTTACTTGATGGAAATATTTTTATTTATTTTGATGGAGTACATCTCTATCATCTCCCAGCAAGTAAAATGCACATTCATGCAAGTGAAACTACTTATATTGAGAAGTTTACTTATAATGAAACAATTAATTACTCTCCGAATGAGATTATTCATGTAAAAGAAAATTCTTTTTACTCAATCTATCGAGGAGTATCAAGATTAAAGCCTGCACTTCGTACTATGGTTCTTATGAAAAATATGCGAGAGTTTCAGGATAACTTTTTTAAGAACGGAGCAGTTCCAGGTCTTGTACTCAAATCACCAAATACTCTTTCAGAGAAAATTAAAGAGCGAATGATTCAGTCTTGGACTGCACGGTATCGACCAGATGCAGGGGGTCGTAGACCTCTTATTCTCGACGGCGGAATTGAAGTGGATAGTATTTCAAATGTCAACTTTAAAGAGCTTGACTTTCAATCCGCAATTACAGAAAACGAAAAAATTATTTTGAAGTCGCTGGGTATTCCGCCGATTCTTTTAGATTCTGGAAACAATGCGAACCTTCGACCAAATATGAGACTTTACTACTTGGAGACAATTCTTCCAATAGTAAGAAAACTAAATTTTGCTTTAGAAAGGTTTTTTGGGTTTGAAATTATCGAAGATGCCACCAATATTCCTGCGCTACAGCCGGAGTTAAGAGACCAAGCACAGTACTACTCTGCTCTAGTGAATACAGGAATTATTACCCCAAATGAAGCAAGAGAAGCAATTAATTTTGCCCCTATTGAAGGATTCGACGATCTGCGAGTACCTGCAAATATTGCAGGAAGTGCAGTAAATCCAGATGAAGGTGGTAGGCCCACAGAAGAAGGAGAAGATAATGGCTAGAGCACGGGCTCGAATGGCAGTGTTGCAAGATATTGCAATGCATATGCTTGAAGTAGGTCATGTAATGACTAGACATGAATGGGAAAAAGATTCAAATGTTCCAGTTAGAATCGGACTTATTTTTAATCTTTTTGGTAACTGGCCTCGAATGGTAGGCATTCTTGAAAATGAAATGCCTGATGCTTGGAAGCAGATTAATGCTCCCAAGCAAGCTCCGAAGCCAAAAACTGACCCAAAGCCTAAGGCGGCCCCTAAAAAGGACCCACTTGAAGCTTTGAGCAAGGCTGCTCCGGCAGACACTAAGAGTGAAGACTGATGGAAAAGATTTTTAATCTTACCTCCACCTTTAAAGCACTAGATGAGGACGACGGAAGCGTTCATATCTGCGGTATGGCAAGTACACATGATGAGGATCGTGCAAATGATGTTATTATGGCAGAAGCTTGGACAAAAGGTGGACTTCGCAATTTTGAAAAGAACCCTATTATTCTTTTCAATCATGATTATAATAAGCCTATTGGTAGAGCCACAGGACTTAAAGTCACTGATAATGGACTTGAACTAAAGGCAAAAATTTCTAAATCTGCGCCAGATTCTGTGGCACAGTTAGTAAAAGAAGGCATTCTTGGAGCTTTTTCTGTTGGTTTCCGAGTCAAGGATGCTGATTACCTAGCGGAAACTGACGGTTTAAAGATTAAGGATGCTGAGTTGTTTGAAGTATCGGTTGTATCGGTACCTTGCAATCAAGCAGCAACTTTTTCTCTGGCGAAGTCATTTGACTCTATGGAAGAGTATAATGAGTTCAAGAAAACTTTCACCAATCGTGTAGATCTAGCCGGTCAGTCTCTGGCTAAGGACGAAAAATCATCGTTAGCTAGTGACACACCGGACGAAGCGGAAAAATCCGCGAGAGAGGAGATCAAAATGTCGGAAGAAGTAAAAACTCCCGAAATCGACTTGGAAGCTTTTGCGAAGAAAGTAGCAGAGGAGACTGCTGCTAAGATCGCAATGAAGCAAGCTGAGTCAAAGGCTGCCGAAGAAAAGGCTGCCAAAGAAGCTGCTGAAAAAGCTCAGGCAGATGCCGAAGCTAAAGCTTAGCAAGAAGAAGAAGTTAAGACAGCTATTAAGACAGGCATCGAGTCAGGTGCTGACCGTCTGTTGGCTGATGTGCAAGCAGATCTGAACAAGCGTAATGCTGATATGGAAGAGACTCTTGCCAAGTATAAGCGTGAGCTCGAAGAGAAGTCAGAAGAAATCGCTAAAATGCGTGATTCAAAGCGTGTATTCGCTGACCGCGCTGAAAAGTCTGACATCAGTAAGTGGGGTCGTGACTTTTTGACCGCTCATATGCTGGGTGTAATGACTCGTAAGGGTTGGAACACTGATTTTGCTCAGGACCTGCAGCAGAAGGCTGGCGTAAACTACGCTGCTAACGCTGCTGACATCGACCAGGAAGTTTCTTCTCTGATCGAAAAGGAAATCATGCATGAGCTGAAAGTAGCTCGACTGTTCCGTGAGATTCCTGTCAATGGTGGTGCAACTGTACTGCCGATCCAAACTGACGCAGGCAAAGCTGCTTGGGCAACCGCAGCTACCAGCGGCAACTTGGAGAACCGTCCTCAAGTAACTGCTAACCAGTATAACGCTAAGCAAGTAGTACTTAATGCTTATCGTCTGGTTTCTAGCACCTTTATGGACAATGACGTAGACGAGCAGGTACTCATCAACTTGATGCCTATGCTGATCGAATCAGTAGCTCGTGCTCATGGTCGTGCAGTAGAAGACGTTATCCTCAATGGTAACGGTACTATTTCTGGTCTCGACAACTATGCAGCTGCGCACAGCACTACGCTGTCAATCGGTTCTGCAACTCGACTGACTTCAGGCCTACTGCTGGCAGCTCGCGAAGACATGGGTAAGTATGGTTTGAACCCTGCTGACATGGCTTTCGTTGTTAGCCAAAATAGCTACTTTGACCTGTTGAATGACGCTAACTTCCAGACTCTGGATGAAGTTGGTTCTGATTTGGCAGCACGAGTAGTGGGCACTATCGGTGCAGTTTACGGTACTCCCGTAGTTGTATCTGAAGAGTTCCCGTCAGAAGCTGCAGGCGCTCCGGCTGCTTTCGCAGTTAATACCCGTAACTACGTTACTCCTCGACTCCGAGGTGTATCAGTTGAGCAAGACTACGAAGTCATGAACCAGCGTCGTGTAATCGTAGCTTCTCAGTCACTTGGCTTCGAAGAAATTCTGCCTGGTGATGGTGCAGGTAACGAGCCTTCTGTTAAGATCGATTTCGCAGCTTAATAGAAACGCTTTTTATAAACTGGGGAGGGTTTCCTCCCCAAGTTTTTATTAATTGACTTATGACTGATTTAGTAACCTTAGTACAATATAAAGCTGCCGAAGGGATTAACACTCCCAAAAATGACGAGCAGCTCAATTATATTATTCCTTCTGTGAGTCAATTAGTAAAAACTTATTGTGCAAATAGCTTTGTAGACTATTATAGTACTAATAAAGTGGATACAATTAGTGTAGACTGGGATACCCATATTGTTCAATTAACTGAGAGTCCTGTAAATACGATTGTATCTGTAGAAGAACGTTCTTCGTATGGAAGTTCTTACTCTACACTAACCACAGCAGCTTTTGAGTACTATTTAGATAGTGTTACGGATAGTGTAATTCGTACAACAAATGGAACATATAAGAACTGGGCTCGTGGACCAGGAGCAGTTCGAGTAACTTATACGGCAGGGTATTCTGTTTTACCAGATGATCTTCGTTTAGCAGTTTTTGATTTGATTACTTACTACTTGAAAGATGAACACAAAGAGCGACGGTCTATTGCTGGCGCTAGTATTCAGAATCAAGCAAGCTCAAGTCAGCGTAATAATGTGGCATTTCCTGACCATATTAAACGCGTACTTGATTTGTATAAGAACTTTTAGTGAGTAGTGCGGCTTTACGAAAAGTAGCTGAAGCAGCTTTAAATGAGCTTAAAAGAGACTTAAGAAAAGAAAAAATAGAAGCTTTACCTTATAATCTTTTAGGATTAAAAAAGAAAACAGTTTTAGACGAGTTAAAAGTAATTTTTTCAGAAGAAGTATCTCTTGATTCAGAAAAAGCAAATAAAACCTTAGAAAAGATTTGGAAAGAGTTTAAAAACCTGTTAGAGAGAAATCAAGCAAAAGAGCTGGCAAAAGTAAATAAACAAAAACAAGGTGTCTTAAAAAGAAGATTAAAAAAATTTATATCTGAAAGTGGTTCCAGCGTAGGATATATTATTGGAAAATATAGTCAAGGAGCTACTTTAAAGAGTGGGAGCGGTAATAGCTTAAAAACTATTGCAGAAGAAGCTTTCTCAACAGCTTTCAGTAAGGATCTTAGTGATAAAGCAAAACAAATTGGAGGAGCTAGTAAAGATACTGGATTTCAACTAGAGCATGGAGGCGGTCAAGGATATGCTGCTTCTACTCTTAAAGTTGCAAGGGCAAAGAAAGCCGCCCAAGCAAAAGCAGCAAGATTAGGCGCAACAAGAAGAGAAACGCAACAATTATTTGATCTTTTTGTAGACTACGAAAATGATATGCAAGTAGAGCTGTCTAGAGTCTATGATGTTAATGCAAAAACAGGAAAATTAAAAGTTGAAGTTACCCCTACTCTTTTATTCGGCAGGGCTGTTGATAACCAAGAGGCGGCAAAATTAGAGTCTGCTTATTACAATATTTTACGAAGAGGTACTTCTGCGAGAGGTACAACAGGTATAGAGGGAATTATAAACTCTAAGGGGTCCCCTTCTGTACCTGATGCAATTAGTCAAACTTTAGTTTCTACAGCGGTGGGAGCTAAGAAAAAGAAAAAGAAAGTAAAAACAGAAAACCCTATTCGAACAAGAGTTACATCTAAAAGTACAGGAAAATCAAAAAAAGCAAAAACAAAAAAACAAGAAAGTATAACAGGTATTGCAAATCCAACAATTTTTCCTTTAAACTATAAAAGGAAAGGAAAAAGAACAGAAACAGCAAGAAAAGGAGTAGCTGCAGCACCTTTTGCACTGATGAGCGAAATAAATAGACAGCTGCCCCAAGTTTTACAAAAGAATATGAGAGATCCTCGTTTGAACTATCAAACAGGAAGGTTTGCAGACAGTGTCAGAGTAGTGGCAGTGAATGAAACAACAGCGGGATATCCTAGTTATGCGTACACATACCAAAGAGATCCGTATCAAGTTTTTGAAACAGGAATTGGTGATAATCGCTGGGCTTCTCAGGAACGAGATCCGAGAAAGCTTATTGATATGTCAATAAGAGAAATTGCAGCTAAGTATGCCATAGGAAGATTTTATACTAGGAGAGTATAATGGCTATATCTACAACTAGACAGTATACTAGCCGCCGCTCTGCTATAACTAAAGCTTTATCAGATAAACTGGCACAGATAGATGGTAGAGGGGTGTATCATACAGCAGTAGCAGAGGTTAGTCCTCGATTAAAATTTTGGGATGAAGTTGAAGCCTTCCCCGCCATACACTTAAATGCGGGATCAGAAACTCGACAATACCAAGGAGGCGGATATAAAGATAGATTTCTTAATGTAACTATTCGCTGTTATGTAAATCAAGAAGATGCAGTAGATGCTCTTGATGAGCTTCTCGAAGATGTAGAAACTGTTCTAGAAGAAAATAGTAGATTTACTTACTATGATAGAATGGGATTAGAACAACATACTCAACAAATCACAATCATTAGTATTGACACTGATGAAGGTGTACTAGAGCCTTTAGGAGTCGCTGAAATACTTATAGAGGTTCGATACTAGAAACGGCTGGCAAGAACAAACGTTCACGTCCAAGCCTTTTCAAAGTTCATAGGAGATAAACTATGGCACAACAATTATACTTTAGTAGAGACTCGAAACTCTACTTAGAGTTTGATAGTAAAGTGTGGGAAATTCCTGTTCTTGATGGATTTAGTTTCTCGCAGTCTACTAATACGTCCGATATTACACTGTCGGAAATGCAGGGTGCCGACGGAATTAGCCGTCGAGGTCGACGACTTTTTACGGACTCTCTTGCTCCTGCAGAGTGGTCTTTTGCTACTTATGTACGACCTTTTAAAACCACTGCAGCCAGTGGAAATGAGCATCATGCAGTAGAAGAAGCTTTATGGGCTGTTATGGCGGGCGCAGATAAGTTTGGTACAACTAGTAGTGCAGCATCAATTGATAGTGTTGCTTTAACTACTGATACCGCTACTGATCGAGAGCAGGGTACTTATGTTGTAGATTCTGATGATACTACTTATAGCGGTTCAACAGGTACAGGCGCAACTTTTCAAATTTCTGTAAATTCGAGTGGTACAGCAGACTCTGCTCAAGTAATTAGCGGTGGTACTGATTATGTATCTGCGGAAACGTTCACAATTCCTGCTTCTCTAGTTGGGGGCGGTACGGGAACTCTAACTCTAACAATTGATGGACTTGATACAGGCAGCTCTAATGCTTTTTATCGAAATGCAAATGTAGATGCAAACTCCGATTTTGACGAGCTTGTTTCTATGCCTACTGATGTTAGCAATACAATTAACTTTGGACAGTCAAACCGCTCAGTACTTGCTACTTGTAATTTGTATTTTGTAATGGAAACAAGTACAACTAAGCCTATGGTGTACAAGCTGTCGAATGCACAGATTAATGAAGCTTCTATTGATTTTGATGTAGACGGTATTGCAACAATTAACTGGTCTGGTTTTGCTGCAAGTATTACAGATATGCAGTCAGCAGGAAATGTACTTACAAATACTACAGCATTTGGTTCCCAAGCAGGAACAGCTGGACAAGTTCATCTAGAATCAGATGCTGATATGCTGTTTTCTTTATTTACTTCTACGGGTACAGGTACTGGAGTAACCGCACAAGATGCTGGTGTAGACTCAACTGCTAACTTTATTCGAAATCGACTAACTCAGTGCATTGTATCAACTACAGATACTGCTAGTGCATTCCCTTCAGGAGATTATAACCTTACACTTACGGGAGGAAATGTAACTATTTCAAATAATATTACATATCTCGTTCCCGAAGAATTAGGTAACGTAAACCTTCCAATCGAAGGCGTAACAGGTGGTCGAACTGTAACAGGTAACTTTACTTGTTACTTGACTCTTGATACTGCCGCAGATCCTGCGAATGGCACTCACAAAGGCTCTTCTGTGGAATTGTTTAACAACATGACTACTTCTGGGCAAGGTTTGGATAAAGTTGTAATCGACTTCCAAGTAACCTTCCAGATTGGCGGATCAACTGCAGGCGACCCTCGTTTGTATATTAATATGCCGAAAGTTCATATTGATGTACCAGTTCACTCAGTTGAAGATGTTATTTCTGTTGAAACTGGATTTGGTGCATATACGAATGACTTCGATAAAGCAGATGAGTTTGTTCTTACTTACTTTGGTGATACTGCCACAGCTAACGAGCAAACGTACTAATATTATTGAATACTTTTTAATTAACCCGCTTCGGCGGGTTTTTTATTTCCAGGTGTTAAAAATAATTCTTGACATTTTTCCTGCGCTTCGATATAATATGTGGTATAAATCAATAACAACTTTTAAAAAAGGAACCAGATATGCCCGATAAAAAAGAACCTGTATCCCTCGCGAGTCTTATGACTCCAAGTAAAACAGTAACCTTAGAATTTCCAGGTTATCCAGACATGACAGTTGATGTCTGTTACTTAGCCCGGGAAGAGCTATTAAAGCTACGAAAAAAGTGTGTAAGTACAAAGTTTAATAGAAAGACTCGTCAACCTGAAGAAAATTTAGACGAAGATAAGTTCTTAACGGAGTACTGTAATGCAGTAATCAAAGGGTGGAAAGGTCTTAAATTTCGATACTTAGAAGAGCTTCTTTTGGTCGATATTTCTGAGCTTGATCCTAATGATAGTTTGCCCTTTACGCAAGAAAATGCCGAACTTTTGATGAAAAATTCAAATGATTTCGACACTTGGATTACCGAAGTAGTAGGTGATCTCGAAAATTTTACCAGCAACAAGTAGGCGAAATAAATCGCCTACTTGAGCGATATGTAATAGAGCAAGCTTCTCCCGTTGATGTTGATAAGTATTTACTTATTTGCGAACAGCTAGGACAAGAACCAGACCCTGACAAAATGCCGCTCGAGCCCTCTAGTTTTCCTGCAGAGGTTCAAGTGGCATTTTTTATATATGGACTCCTTAGTGATAACTGGGAAGGAATGTCAGGAACTTACCTAGGCAAACACTGGGACTCCTTAGAGTATATTTTTGAGCTGCACGAAGTAGATAATAGAAAAGAAGTTTTTCTTTTTATGAAACTGTACGAAAGTCAAATTATTAAGTACAGAATGGAAACACAAGAGAGAAAACGTAAAGCAGAAGAGCGCAAAGCTAAGTCTGCAGGGGGTGGAAAAACCTACACCCATAATGTGCGTGGCTAATGGCAAAAAATAAAGTTTATATTGACGTAGTTGTAGATGACAAAGGTACTACACAACGCGTAGCTGTAAATGCGAAAAAGCTAGGACTAGCCTTAGATCAAACTTCTGAATCAGCACTTACTGCTGATCGCAGAATGAAGGGCGCTTCTCAGCAATCTGCAAATGGAACCAAAAACTTTTCAAAAATGGCACAAGGTATCTCTGGAGGTCTTGTGCCGGCCTATGCAACTCTTGCAGCTCAAGTCTTTGCGGTTAGTGCTGCTTTTCAGTTTTTAAAATCTGCTAGTGAAGTACGAAATCTAATTGCTGGTCAAGAAGCTTTAGGTGCTGCGACTGGTGTTGCGTATAAAACCATAACAAATTCAATAAAAGAAGCAACAGATGGTCAAATTGGCTATGCAGAGGCTGCGAGAGCGGCTGCCATTGGTACAGCAGCAGGTCTTAGTCCTTCTCAACTTGATGCACTTGGAAACGCTGCTAAAAATGCTTCTTTTGCTCTTGGAAGAGATTTAACAGACTCTTTTAATCGTCTTGTAAGGGGTGTAACAAAAGCAGAACCAGAACTTCTTGACGAACTTGGTATTGTATTAAGGCTTAAAGATGCCACAGAGCAATATGCAGATGCAATAAATAAACCTGTGGACGAACTTACACAGTTTGAAAGAACCCAAGCAGTCGCAAATGATGTATTAACACAAGCAGAGAAAAAGTTTGGAGCCATTCAAAAAATAATGGATCCCAGCGCTGCTTCTTTAAATAAATTTTTAGTAAGTTTTGAAAGTCTTATTAATACTATAAAAGAAGGAATTGCAGGCGGTCTTGCTCCTGTATTCGAATTTTTAAGTGAAAGAACTTTAAGTCTTACAGCCGCTCTAGGGTTATTTGCAATTCCAATTGTTCGATCTATCTTACCAAGTTTTTCAGACTGGGGCGAAACAGCGCAAAAGAATTTCGATATGCAGTCGGATAAGCTCAAAGCTCTCGATAAAGACTACGATAAAATTCGTTCCACAATTAAGAATTTAGGCGCAGATCGAGACCAAGTACTTAAAGGGAATGAAGAATTCAATAGAGGTCTCGCAAAATCAGCAGGAATAGATACATCTTCCGCAAAGTCTACAGGTAAAGGTGGAGTTGATTTTTTATTTGGCGGCGCAGTATCAAGAGAGTCTCAGAAAAATGCAGAGATGATGCTTTCAAGGGCTCAAGCTCAGATAGATAAGCATGGCCAAATCGTAAACTCTAAGTTAAAAGGCATGAACCAGCAACAGCTAAATGATCTTAAAAAATCTTATGCTGAAAGAGCTATGGTTCTTAAAAAGTTTGAAAGACAACATGCTACTACTTATGAAAAAGCTACACTTCATGTAAAAACTTATGTAATAAAATCAAAAGCTGCAATTGCAAGTTTACAAAAGTTTACCGCAAAAGCCTCTGGAAGAATAGCAGGAGCACTTTCTACAGCTTTTAATATTGCAGGTTGGATAGGAATTATATTACTGGCAGTAGACGGAATCAAAGCTCTTATTGATGTTTTCTTTCCTTTAGAAGAGTCGGTAAAACAAGCAAACGAAGCTATTGAAGACTTTACAGATAAAAGCAAAACTTTAAATGAAGAACTAGATAAAACTGCCAAAACTGTTTTAGATATTGAGCTTTTAAGTGTGACAGAGCAAGTAGAAGCTATTGGTAAAGCTTTTCAGTCTGCGGATTTAAATGCAAAGTTTAAATCTTTTGAAGCTCTTGATCCAAGCAACAGTAATTTTCCAGAAGCCGAGCAAGCATTTCGTGACACGTTAAATGCTTTATCTGACTTGAACCCCGAGTTTAAGGAGCTGGCAAGTAGCTTAGATTTAAAAAATATAACTGAAGATGCAAAAAATAGTATGCTTGAATTAGCAAACTCTATAATGAATACAGGAGCCTCTATAGCTAATTTTAAACAATTAAATAGAGAGATGTTTGAAGAATTAGAGAGGCTCGCAGGAACTAATAAAAAATCATTAGATCCTACTGTAATGTTAAGAGAGAATATAACAAAACAAGTAAAGGAGGGCGAGCTTGCATTAGCTGGAGTCCAAGCACAAATAACAGAGATAGGAAATCGTACTAGTCAGGCCACAAAAGATGCACAAGCAAATTTAGATGATCTAGAGGCTAAAAACGTAGATCGATTTACAACAGGAGCTTTTGGGGGAACAGCATCTTCCAGAGCAGCAGAAAAAGAGCGTCAATTAGCAGAAGCACGAGCCGCTCTTGCAAAAGCAGAGGCAGCAGACACCGCAGAAAATGCTAAACAGTTGGAAAAGGCTCAAGCAGAAGCTGAAAAATTATCACAAGAATATGCATTTACTCTTGATATACAAGAAGAAATGAATAAAAGATCAGAGAAATTTAATACTATTCAAGAAACTATTAATTCAAATATTCAAAAAGAAAGCCAGCTTCGAACAAACGGACTAACAATAGATGAAAAACTACAAAATGTAGAAGCAGATAGGCTTCTTCAGTCAAATAAGCTACTTGAATCAAATAGACAGTTACTTATAGCAGAATTAGAACACTCTGCCGCAACAAAAGAAGGGACAAATGCAACAGCCGAACAACAAGCTAGAGCAATAGAAAATTTAGCAATTGCTAGATCAAATAATGCCGCAGCTGTTAAGGCAAATGAACTTCAAGAAGAGCTTAATTTAAGAAAAGAAAGACAATTACAGCTAGAAAAAATGCTGCTAAATACAGGCACTATTCCAGCTTTAAATACTCGACTAGAGAATACAAAAAAATTAGGAAATATTCAAGAGCAAATTCAGTTAGCAACAACAGTTGCAGAAGAAGCTCGCCTTAAAAATCAAGCGAAATTTTTAGGCATGGAAATGGATATAAACAAACAAAAATTGGAGCAAGTGCAGAGACAGTACGAAATAACTCAAATGAAAGAAGGGCCTGATAGAACAGCAGCCCAAGCTCTTTTAAATATACAAATAGAACAAACAAAGCAACTTGAGCGACAGTTACAGCTTCTTAAAAATCAAGGAGCAGAATTAGCTTTGGCAGGGCTAGATAGAGAGACAGACAGACTAAGAGGTGAAGTGCAAGATTTTAGCTTTAGTCCTGTTCAACGACGATTTAATCAAGAGCGCCGACGCATAGAAAATGAAAATGGCCCAATGGATCAAGAGCAGCTAAATAGACTAAAAGATGCGGTATTAGCTCAACAGCAGTTAAATTTTGAGCTGGAGTCGATGGATGCTTTGTACAATACAATAAGCAATTCAATGACACAAGCTCTTACTGGTCTCATTTCTGGAACAATGTCAGTAAAAGAAGCATTTGCTCAAATGGCAAAAGCAATAATTCAACAATTAATTCAAATTATTGCTCAAATGATTACAATGAGAATATTGATGTCAGCATTTGGTTTCAGTTTTGGTGCTCCTGCAGCAGGAGGAGTGTCAGCTCCCACTGCTACGGCTTCGCCGATGGGATTTTTTAGATATGGTGGAATGACTCAACCTCCTGCATATGCTTCACAGGGAGGCGTATTTACCGGAAAAGATAGTGGATATCCAGCAGTATTGCACGGCACGGAGGCAGTAGTTCCTCTTCCTAATAATCGTTCTATACCCGTAGAGCTTGGTGGAAATGCGGGGAGCACAAATAATGTAACTGTAAATGTAAATGTTGACAATGAAGGAAGGGCAACTCAAACTTCAGAAGCCGATGGTATGGACGGTGCAAATCTTGGAAAAGCAATTGCAAATGCAGTTCAACAAGAACTTTTGAATCAAAAACGTGCAGGCGGAATTCTTAGTCCGTATGGAGTAGCATAATGGCACGCGCTTTTAGTGTTACAATCAATAGAGATGATATTCTTAGTACTCTAACTACAAAGTTTCCTTCATCTAATACAGAAGATGACTATTTAGATATTTTAAATGAAATTTATACGGATTTTAATGCAATTGTAAGTGTGGATACTGTAGGTGCCGCTGATGCCAGTCGAGCTGAAGGAACTTATTCAAATGTTGCTTTTACAGGCGGTTCTGGTACAGGGGCAAGTTTTAATGTTACTATAGATGGAAGTGGAGCAGCCTCTATAACAATAGTTAAAGGAGGAAAAGGCTACGCCGTCGATGATACTATAACTATAGCCGATACTGAACTAGGAAGTGGAGGAGCAGTCGCTTTAACATTTGATGTTGCTGTTATTGCCACAAATCCTTCAAAAGAATTGAATTTTAATAGAAATACAAATAGAACTTCCACACATAGAACTCTTACTGCAAAATTTGGAGATGGGTACGAACAAAGAGTTTTAGACGGAATAAATACAAAAAATGAAACTTTAAGTGCTCTTTTTTCGAATCGTGTTTGGCAAGAGATAGAGATTATCTCCGCTTTTTTAGATGCAAAAGCAGGAAGATCTTTTAATATAGTTTTACAGAGAGAAACATTGAAAGTTGTTTGCGAAAACTATAATGTTACTTATACTCAGCCAAATGTTCATACCCTTAGTGCAAACCTTAAACGAGTATACGAACCGTGACAGATATAATTGATACAGTACAGCTTCTTGATACGGGGGAAGCCTTAGTTGAACTTTTTGATATTACTTTGCCAAATTATGAAGATAATGAGGAGGCAGGTAACTATCATTTATTTAATGCAGAACAAGACGGACCCACTCAAGTATCTTTTAATCAAGTAGAGTATTTAGCAATTCCTATTCAAATAACTGGAATAGAGATAGCTTCTTCAGGTGCAATTGCTCGTCCTACTCTTACAATTGCAAATATTCCAAGCTTGACAGGGGGTGTATCAAATTCAGAAACTACACTTGATTTAATAAGAAGAGGCGGTATAAGTATAGGTATTTCTGGAGCGACTCAAGCAGATCCGGTTGTAATTACAACAAGTGAAGAGCATACCTTAATCACGGGAGATAAAATAGAAATAACTGGTATCGGAGGAATGACCGAGTTAAATAATAAAACTTTTTACGTTAATAGATTAAGTACCACTACAGTAGAATTGTTTACTACAAGTGATTTAAGCACTTCCGAAGATGGAACATCTCATACGGGATATACTAGTGGAGGGACTTTAACAACTCAAGGGGGCCCTTTAGATGTTAATTTTGAAAGAAACGAAGATCTAATTGGTACAAAAATAGTTTATCGCCAAACTTTTGCTTCAAAATTAAATAAGGCTGGCACTTCAGAAACAGAGTTTCCTCCTCAAACATACTATGTAGATAGAATTGCATCGGAAAATAATATATTTGTAGCTTTTGAGCTTGCATCTCCTCTTGATCTGGAAAAAGCAAGAATTCCCGCAAGGGAGGTGATTGGGCAATATTGCGCTTGGAGATACCAAGGAGTAATAGAAGGTTACGGAGGAGGATGCTTATGGAGCTACAATGGAGATCAGCATCGATTTTTTCGAGACGATGATACTGCTTTACCAGATATAAGCACAATTACTGCATGGGCATCCGGAACTTCTTATAATGCTGGTACTTTAGTAAAAACTGTAGATGCTACTACAGGACAAATACAAATATGGGAAGCGGTTTTTGCAAACTCTGGGAAAGACCCCTTATACTTTAGAAAGTACTGGAAACGTGCTGATCTTTGTGGAAAAACTTTGAATTCTTGTAAAATTCGGTTTCAAGGATATAGTAAAGTAGTTTCTTCTATAGACGCAGAAGAAGATGCTCAAAATAACCCTACAACTAATGCTGTGATTAGTTTTGCTGCCGAAACTCCCTTTTTAGTCGGAGATTCTGTAAGAGTTGTATTTAATCCTAGCAGTCATGCGTTTGCGAGTGATTTCGGAGAATCTTATCATACTATCTCAGCGGTAGATAATAGTAACCCTTATACAATTACCTTGCCTGTAGATATTAGTGGTACCGATGGATCGGCAACCTATACGGCATATGTAGATAAAGCTTTAGATCAAAGATACTATCTTCCCTTTGGAGGATTCCCGGGTTCGAGAAAGTTTCGATGATAGAAGAAATACAAAAGCATTTTGAAAAAGAATACCCTCGAGAAGGGTGCGGAATAATTGGTATAGTAAAGGGTAAAAAACGATGGTTTCCTTGTGAAAATGTTGCACTAGATGAAGATAATTTTATTTTATCTTCTTCCGATTATTTAAGTATAAAAAGAAAAGCAGATATTTTTGCAATTGTACATAGTCATCCTGATGCTTCTAGTGAGGCTTCTCAGCATGACATAGATTCTTGTAATGCTTTGGGAATTCCTTATTACATATTTAGTTATCCTGAAATGGATTTAAATATTGTAGAGCCTACTAAAAGAGCTTATCCGTTAATAGGCAGAGAGTATAAATTTGGAATAAAAGATTGTTTTGAGGCAATGAGAGACTATCTAGAAACTAAAAATATAACCATACCCCCTAGAATTCTTTTTGAAGATAACTGGTGGGATCGAAATTTAAATTATTTTTCTACAGAAGTTATAGAAAAGTGGGGTGGAAAAGAGATACCTCTGCCAGATATGAAACCAAATGATGTTCTTATTTTTAAAATGAGGCATACTGTTCCTGACCACTGCGGGGTATACCTGGGAAATGATATTTTCTTTCATCATGCAGAAAATAGGCTTTCTTGCAGAGAAAATCTATACCCGTTTTGGGCAGAGCACTTAGTAGGAGCATATAGATATGTTGCGTAAAGTATACTTAGAAGGAGAAATCGCAGATAAATTTGGTTCCGAATTTGATATGGATGTTTCTAATTTTGGAGAAGCTATTCAATGTTTTGAGACTAATTTTAATAATTTTCGTAACTATTTAATAGAGTGCCAAGAAAAAGGTATTGGATTCGTTTGTTCAGTTGAAGGGAAACCTATAGAAGAAGATCATGAAATGCTTTTTAACTATCCGGAAGGATCTTTTACCTTACAAGCTGTTCCTACAGGCTCAAAAAGAGCTTTAGGAAAAATTATAGTTGCCGCAATTTTGATAGCAGTTTCTATCAAATACCCGGGCCTCGGCAAAACTTTAATGGTAACGGCAGCGGGAACGGAGATTGGAATAGTCAGCGCGGCAATCTTTTTAACAGGTCTTAATTTCGCAATGGCAGGTGTTCAGCAGCTAATGGCTCCAGATCCTTCTGTAGACTTAGATAATCAACAAGACAATAGTTATCTTTTTCAAGGAGCAGGCCAAAGTATAATAGAAGGAGAGCCTGTCCCAATATTATACGGAAAATTACGAATCCCTGGAAGGCCCATATCTTTTGAAATTAAAAATGAGAATAGAAGCTTCACAGACTATATACAACCAGGCTTAGATTTTGTAGTTCCAGATGATTCTGGAGGAAATAGTTCTAATGGAGGAAGTGACCAGCCTTCGGAAGATCACGGACCAACTCAAAAGTTTAAAGAGAAGTAGGAATATAGAATGACAACAGGATCTACAAAACAATATATTGGAGTAATTGATATGCTCTGCGAAGGCCCTATTCAGGGCTTAGTAGATGGCAGTAAAACTTCTGTGTACGTTAATGACGTACCTTTTGAAACCTCGGATGTAGTCGGGTCTTTAACAACATCTTCAGGAACTACACTAGGTTTTGCCACGCTTGACTGTACAGCAAACAGTACTAGCATTACGGATGTGCAAGGGTTATCTATTAAAGAAGAGGATGTCGGAAAATTTATAATTGCAAATGTAAGAAGCTGTCCAGTAAGCGTAACTTTT
>Ga0099849_1000563_pt1 | contig 17164 bp, 21 predicted proteins | sample CB_VirMetaG_4_FD_78177 | JGI IMG/M metagenome (GOLD analysis project Ga0099849, IMG submission 78177) | Freshwater to marine saline gradient viral communities from Chesapeake Bay - CB_1508_1M Viral MetaG | ecosystem: Environmental > Aquatic > Marine > Coastal | place: USA: Chesapeake Bay... | reverse complement strand
GGACTCAACTTTCCATAGCGAGGCTTTGTCTGGCGTCTTTGAAACTTCTTCCTCTTTGGAGGTAAATTTAAATAAGCAATACATCGGCTGAACAACTCCTCTTGTGTCAAACCTTCTTCAAAGTACTTCTCCCAGTCCACTGCAATCCTGACACAGACAACCCACTTGCTCGAACCAAAGCCATCTACCTCCCAGAACATAGAACCGTGGTACTTACCCTCTTTATACTGAGTCTGCCCTTCTGGTGGTGTATAGTTCAAAAACTCAGTTTGTTTAATTAAGTGGCACTCAATGGGCTCATAATTCGATATATCAAAATGAAACTTCTTCTTCTTAGATGCTGCCAATTTAACCCCCCGTCGTTTCAATATGGCGAATCAAATCAGTGCATCCGCCAATAAGCCTGCTCATTCCGTTCTGCTCCAAAAATACAATGGGCACTGTTGGATATTCGTAAAAATCTTTCAACTCTTGTAAGTCTTCAGCCTTGTTGTCCATGACGTGCACTGTATGACTAAGCTTTTGTCGAAAAAGCTCATCCTTCGCCTGAACGCAAAATGGACAGTTGGTCTTAACATATAGTACGTAATGCTTATCCATGTAGAAGACTCCGATTGTCAGCTACGCCCAGACTATCCTTGATACTCTGGACACTGCCCACCACTGTAATATCAATGCCAGCCTGACCACGGTCCAAGTACAATCTAGTAAACTGTTGACGCTTGTCCATATCTTCTGGCAAATAACCTTCATTCAACATTTTAACCATTTGATGGTCTTCCCTCAAGCACACAACGTGACTAGGATTAACTGTCACCTCCCGCAAGCTATAGCTCCTGCCACGTTCGGCGGAAGCCATTTGATGGCGACCCTTCTCAACAACTTCAACAAGAGTTACTAACATGATTATTCTCCTTTTTTACGTTACCATGTTCTACTGCATACGCATCAGAAATTTTGACATGCCATAATTTACCACAGTAAAGAATTTCACACCAATTATTTTTACCACCGTCTGTCATAATAATACAGTTAGTTGGTTTAGTTGTATCAGTCCACTCAGAAGCATACCGTGTACCGTCTTCTGTACTATCGTGAATCACTAGTCTGACTCCAGATGGTATATAAACTAAATTACCTTTTCTTACATAATCTCGTGTTATCATCAAGAATCTCCGTCAGGAGAATCTTCTTCCAATGCCCCCCAGTTCTGGAAAGTTCTCTTGAGCGCATCAGTTTCTAACTGATGTTCTGCCAGTCGAGCCTTCACCTCTGCCATCGTCTCCGTATCAACTGGTAAGTTGCCAGTTGGCTCTATTTGGGGTTGGGGTTGTCTTGGCTCTGTTTCCATCTTCTGCGCACAATACCCTTTGATAATTGCATCCACATCTGATAATCTCTCATCAGCTTGAAACAAAGCCACTCTCATATCGGAGATGCTGTCAGCGGCTTGTGAAGAGTTTAAATCAATCTCCTCAAGTTTGCGCAGAGCATCTCTTAGTTTTTCAACCACAGAATACATTAAAAGTTTTTTCATCTCTTTCGGTATCTGGTCTAGTTCTACTGTATACTGTACATTTACACGCATATAGTCTCTCCGTCTGTCTTATACAAATATACACCCGAAGGTGTACTTTGTTAACTGAAAAAATTAATTTATTAGAAGCGACCCTTCTTCAAATGTCGCTCTTCAATGAAGACAGGAGTGGCAGCACCAATTGGCAGAACCATGTAAACCTTAGTGCCACGAGCGGCATTGACGACTGGCTTAGCGTCAGTCTTCATGACGAAACCTTTCATACGAGCACAGTTAGTTGGAGCGCTCGTTCGAGCTTCAACCTTCGAGCCGACAGGGAACGCTGGCTCAGCGAAATGAGCAGCCAAAACTTTCTGAGCATACTTGTTCTCAGTTAGTTGACGGTATTGCTTTTCCGTGGGAACAAAGCCCTCTTCGTTCAAGACATTGCGAGCAAGGTCACGGTAGTAAGGGGGATTAGCCAAGTAATACTCGGCAGCAACACGCATTCGTTCAGCCATCTCTGGTGTGTAATTATCAGCAAAAGAAGCACGGCGAGCGATAACCTCATCAGAGTGATTATCTTCAATCTTCTCAAGAATCTGAATCTGGCGAGGACTGAGAGAGCCACGAGAGCGATTCTGCTCAGCAATAGAGCCAAGAAAGTTTGCATCCCAACTGTTCTCCTCAACCTTCTGAAGAACAGCCTGAATACGGGCAGCGAGCGCATCGTCACTATTGTCTGGTGCGTCAGCAGAATACTTGGCTTCAAGCTTCTCTAGCCAAACACGGCGACCGCTAGTAAGACGACCTGTACGCTCGTAATAAGCCAACAAAGATTTAATAAAGTGTAAGTCTCGACCAGCAGCTTTCACCCGAGGGTTATCAACCAAAGAAGCAAGACGATTACGAAGTGTACTCATTAATAAAACCTCCATGCCACATTTTAAATATACTCTAAGCGGCGTTATTTGTCAAGCTTTTTTTCAACTTTTTGCCAAGTTTCTTAAGCTTTCTTCCGCTCATGTGGATAACTCTCCCAACCAACATATACACTATAGCAAAGCTGACCAAACAAGTCAAGCAAAATCTCAAAATTTTATTGGAAAAAAAATTTAGCCACCCGTGACAATTAGGCCCATAAAAGCCTTGACAATTAAACCTAGAACACCTAGACCAATTGCCCATGTGATTTTATTATAAATTTGTAGCTGAAGTTCCAGCTTCAGCAAGCGCTCATCTTGTTTTCGGTTGCCGTCCAACGTTGCATTGGCACGTTCTCTCCACTCTCGCAATTCTTTAATCTGAGCCATGGTTCCGTCATTTGGATTTTTCAAAAGCTGGTCAAGCTCATCCATTCTTGAATCAATCTTTTCGAGATGACCATTCATGCGCTTCATCTCTTCCATCAGCGCCTTCCACCCACCGTTCTGCGATGGGTGGTTGCTATGCCTGTCTACCTCTTCACGTACTTCTCCAACTTCGGCTCTGACCTTTCCGACTTCATCTTGGGTCTTTTTAATTCCCCTCAAAACTTCTGCAAGTTGCTCAGAAATGGGAACCTCGGCTTCCAACCCCTTATCCGACATGACTCTACCTCCCAAACGAATGACCAGTAATATTCATTCTAGAGTAAATAGTTGATAAACAATCAATTCGTTTCAACAATACCATGCGAAGTTGTAATAAGTGTACCCGCTGCCGATACAGCATTTGTGAGGGCAGTTTTTGTTACCTTCACTGGGTCAATAATTCCAGCATCCATCATATCAACAAATTTACTAGTTGCAAAGTTGTATCCTTGACCTTGGGGCAATTCAGCCAGAGTTTTAATCATAACATCTGGTGAGGTGCCTGCATTTCTACACATTTGTCGAACTGGTTCCTTGCAAGCATCGAGAACAATTTGACGACCAACAGCCTCTGCTTGCGTCAGGGTTGTAGGTACATCGCTCTCTACGGCTGCGGCTGCTCTCAACAAGGCTACACCCCCACCAAGAGTAATCCCCTGCTCCTGCGCCGATTTGACAGCCTTGAGAGCATCGTCTGCCCTGTGAAGAGCTTCCATCATCTCAACCTCAGTGGTGCCACCCACCTTAATGATACCAATGCCACTTGCAAGACGATTAATTCTTCTTTGAATCGACTCACACTCTTTAATTGATTCTGTCTGGCGAATCTCCTCTTTCAACTCGCCAATTCTTTCTTCGATATCGTTCGCATTACCCTTGCCTCCGACAAAAGTAGACCAACCCTTCTTGGCTTCAATCGTCATGCAAGAACCAAGGTCGCTAAGCTTAGTATTAATTAAGGTGACCCCATTGGCTGGTCCAACCAAAGTGGCTCCAGTGGACAGAGCGAGGTCAGCCAAGCACGCTCGGCGCTCTTCACCGTATCCTGGTGCTTTGATTGCCGCAACCTTCATGCTGCCTCGGGTAACATTTGCAATCAGAGCAGCCAGCGCTTGGTCTTTAATATCCTCTGCAACAATGGTCAGTGCACGACCCTCTCTAGCAACAACCTGCAAGACTGGAAAGATTTCCTCCACTGCTGAGATGGTCCCATCATAAACAAGTACTAAAGCGTTTTCTTGGCGCATTGTCCAACGTCGCTTATCTGTCACAAAAGTATTTGAAACATATCCAGAGTCAAATTGAAAGCCCTCGATTAATTCTAGCGTGGTTTCATGAGAGTTGGCTGGCTCAATTGTAATTGCGCCATGCTTGCCCACTTGGTCCACAGCTTGAGCGATGAGACCACCAAGCTTCTTGTCGCCATTAGCAGATACAACAGCAACATGGTTAACCTGTTCAAAAGATTTTAATGGTGTCGATGCTTCTGTCAGCTTCTCAATCAACTGCTCAGCAGTAGCATCAATACCTCTCTTAATCTCAACTGGTGAAACACCAGCAATCAAGTGCCTTGTAGCACCCTCTACGATGCCTCTGGCAATCATTGTCGATGTAGTAGTGCCGTCGCCAGCCTCATCAGCAGTAACCTGAGAAGCTTGCTTGACGACCTGTGCTCCAAGGTTTTCAAACACATCGTCAAGCTCAACAAACGATGCCACAGTAACGCCGTCTTTCGTAATCACTGGTCGTTCACCAGCCTTTTGCAAAATCACATTGCGACCCTTGGGTCCAAGTGTAGCGCCAACATTATCTGCTAGGCTATTCACCCCAGCAGCAATCTTCTTAATTAAAGAAAGATTCGAATCATATACCTTGCTCATTTATCCTCCAGTAAGATATTATATTAGATACAATGTATCACAGGTTTATTCAGTTGTAAAGTATTTTATTTTATTTGAATTGTTAATTTGTCATTCTGACCGCTGGACGTGTAGCCTTTTCCAGCATTCAAAAGCATTTGACCATCAAACAGAGGCGGGTAAATAATTTTAAAGCTCTCCATCTTGCAGGAGTCCTCCCCAGCTTTCGTAAACTTTCCATATATCTGCACCATATCGGAATAAGCATACACTGCCTTGGCGAAATCCGTAAAGCTTGGAGACTGTTTGCTATTAACTTCTTTTGCCACCTGCTTTGCAATTCCTGCAATAAGATGATTTGAAGGTCTGTATTTAGAATTCTTGTTTAACTCAGGGTTGGCAGCAAGTTCGCTAATCTTAACGTTGCCGTGGTTTGCGCTAAGTGCATCGAGCCTATCTGATAGTCGAGCTTGCGGAAGGTCTGGATTTTGTTTAATAAAATCAATTGCTTCCTGTGCCTCACCCTCCCCAATCAAGCCCATAGAAAGAGCAAGCTTAATTGGTCCGACCTTAGAGGTATTACCCGCAATAGTCTTTACCAAATCTAGATACTCTCCAAATCCAGCTTCACGTAGCTTAGCTTCTCGTTCGCCAGCATTGCCAGCGCTGATGAGGTCCATAAAGTTTCTAACACTTGGGTTGGCACCTTTTTTACTTTTAGAACTCACGCCTATCTTCTTGTCATCAAAATGAAGGAAGCTGTCAACCAAGGGAAAGTTCGCTTCTTCTGGATAACTAACTGCATTTGCATCAGTCCAGTTTCTATCTTCTCCCAACAAGTTTTCTCTTGCGTCATCAAGGGCGCTGGATGGCTGTGGAGAGAGCATGTGAGATTTTCCAAGCAAAACAGGAGCCATGATTTCTCCAAAGTATTTATTGACAGAAGACAAGCTCTGGTTGCGTTGCTCTGATGAGTCAAACTTTAACAAGGTGGGCTCTTGCTTTTGGTAAACAGAACTAAAAAATTCTGGTAGTGACTCTGCGAAAGACTGTGGTACATCTTCGGAAGCTCTAGCTCTGGAAGTGACATACTCGGGAAGTCCGTCGATGGCGATTGGTCCCTCATTTGCAATCAGGGTCGCAGGTCCGAGAGAGAGTATCTCTTTCGATGCCTGTGTGCCCTTCATAAAGAAACCTGTCTCGTTACCAAAATCTTTCTCTCTCCACATAAACTTGCTTGCTGTGTATTTTACAAAAGCATACTTCTTTCCATCTGCATCTTCTGCCAGCACAACAATTGCAGTTTTATTTTTTCTGGGATATTCATAAACGAGTTCTGCACCCGCTCCCTCGATTGCTTGCTGAACACGAGCAGTAAGAGCTTCGGCATCTTCAATCTCGTCCTTGCCAATCTGGAAATGAGCGAAATCAGAAATTGTCAATACCTTACCTTCTTTGTTTGCTATCTCTTTTCCCACCTTATCTGGGTGTGCAACGCCTCTAGTCGAAGCTTCTTGCAGAAAATTAATTTCATGGTCTAAAAACTCACCAATTAATTTATCAATAGCATCCATGGTGAGAGCCTTGCTTTGATTAAAATAGTTTTCAACCAACGAGTTCCAGTCAGCCATGATTACAGCCCCCTCTTCACTTCTTCAATTATGGTATCAAGAGGAAGACCAGCGCAATCAATCTTTCTTTTAGTGAAGTTATAATGATTGTTGAACCCCTTGAAAGTTCCACCGTCAACGTCTGGGTGCACGGTCGTACACAAACTACCATCAGAATTCTGAGGGTACTCCAAAGGTATATCCAGCCCAAGATGTATGGCTTCGATTAATTTTTTTAAAGCTTCAATCTGTACAGGATAAAAATCTAAGTGCTCTTCGAGACCTCGACCGTGAACCCTTGCTTCGCCCTTGGGAACAACTGGTCTTGGTCCAAAGCCCTTTCTCTCGTACCAGCTTTGGTACTTTGTATAATAAGCGTTTGCAATCTCAAGACCGATGCCGTGCTTGTTACCATACCAGTGCCCAGCCTGATAAGCACCATGCTGAGTGTCTAGCAACTGATAAATTGTTCCATCGTTGTCAATCCCAAAGTGGATACTAATCCCTCTTCTATTAATAACTTTAGCCATTGTCTCGGTAGACAAGCAAACGTCCCAGTGAATTGTGAAATTTGTTGGCTTACGGTCTGGCTTGCCGCTGTAATCATAAAACTTGCCATTCTTGTAACACTCAAGACCGTCTGGTTCAGACCAGAGTACAACCTTATCCCAATCAATGGGTAAGAACCTGCTGTTGTGAACAATGTATTTCTGCCCTGAGCCGCAGCGAGTCGCAGGTGGCGTGTAATCATCAATGTCTGCCTGCCTCTCTGCCCAGATTCTTCTGTAGGTTCCTGGTCCGCAGAGTCCGTCGGCAGTGATACCAGCTTTTCTTTGCCATTTTTTGATTGCTGCTACAAGTTCGTCATCGAATTCTTCACAGCCAAACCAAGAAGGCTCCCAGCCAAGTTTGGCTGAAGAGCTTTCATTGTAGAAGTCTTTGTCAGAAATAGACATTAGAATACCTCGTCTGCGATTCCGTATTCGACAGCTTGTTCTGCTGTCAAGTAAATGTTTACTTTTCTGTCCAGCATCTTCTTAACCATTCTCTTGGTCATGTCGGTTTCAGCAACGAGAGTCTCAATATACTTCTCTTGAATCCATCGAATCTCGTCCATTTCATTTTCAAGATTGTGCATTGGTCCGTGTGTGCCGCCGATGACTGAGTGAATCATAACTCGACAGTTCCTACCAATTCTTCGCTTGCCCTTGGTGCCTGATGCAAGAATAAGAACGCCAGCGGACATAACCTTGCCCACACCGACTGTAGCGATATCACAATCGTCACGAATAACTCTCATCATATCGTGAATACCAAACATATCCATTGCCGAACCACCATAAGTCGAGACAATCATTTCCATCGGCTCAATTTCTTCAACAATATCGGAGTTAGGGTCAGTTGGGTCGGCAAGCTTCTGAACCTTGCCTGTTTCCCTGAGAGCAAGCAGACCATAAATAACATCGCTCGCTTTCTCTTCGGTTACATCGCCAATCAAACCAATGGTTCTGATTTTCTTTTCTTTAGAGGAGCCTCCTCCAAGCAAATCCATGAGAGGGGGCAGCATAATGATAGACTTCTTACCGCCATCGTCTAGCTCGTCTTCAAGCTCTTCTTGAGTTTCCTCTTCTTGAGACGCTGGTGCCTCTTCGACTGCTTTTTCTTCTTCGGTTTTCTTCTTGCGTGGCATAGTAATACGTCTCCTTATTTAGTTTTATATATTAATTCACCTTCTTCCCAAGACAACTCAATTTTGTCGTCAAGGTAGTCATTAATAACTAGAAGGTAATTCCTCATTGAGTCAATTGTCATGTCCTCAGATAATAAATTATTATATATCCATTTCATGACACTGTTAATGACAAAAAGTTTATTGCAGTGAACAACATTATCCTCTACATGCATACAACGAGGGTCGCTCAGCAGTGCTTTTAAAAATTCTTTTATAGCTGTGAGGCGGTAGTCACCCATCTTTCATAATTTAACCAAGTTTTCTTTTTAAAATGGTTTTAATCCTATTTGCCAGAGCTTCTTCTAGGTTTTTCTCATCAGGCGTTCCAAGCTTCGAAGTCATACTTCTGATGCTCGGGTCTTCAACGCCGAATTTCTTACCTGCCACCTTCTTGCTTCTCTGAGTACCCTTCAAAGCAGCCTCTGCTCCTCCGAGTTGGGCAAGCTTCTTCGCAGCAGCGATAACATCTGCGTCTTTAGTGACACCAGACTGAACTGCTGGTCCAATCTGAAGCATGTTTTGCCCAAGCTTTCCTCCAGAGTCCTTAACGAGTGCTCTCATGCCTCGAAGAATAGTTTTACCAGTTGGGTTTTGTGGCTCTGGTGTCAGCCAAGCTTGCAAGTCTTCTCGTGCCTTGCCCAAGACAAGCTCAGCGTATTCTGGGCTATAAGCTTCACCACTTCTTGTCTTCATTGCGGCTACATGCTCGTCTGTAATTCCTTCCAGCTTCTCGCCGTTGCTTAGGTTGAAGAGGTTCGCATAAATGTCGCCGCCGAGAATAGTGGCGTACTCCATTGAAGATAGGGCTTCAAAGTATTTTCTATCACGAACGACTTCCTGTTGGTACTGTTTTGAAATAAATTTAGTTGGCTCTCCAACTGTTCGCTTTCTCTTCTGGTCACGAGACACTGAAACGTCTGTAGGGACATTTACCTGAAAGACAGCCACGTCATATCCAGCCATTGTAAGAGCTTTAATACGCTTGGTCATTTTCTCTGTGTCCTCTCCAGTCGTATCAAAAACAATTGGATTAGCAATGGCTAGCATGTTAGCAGTGTGACCAGCCTCTGCATTTTGGAGAACCTCACGAGCAGTCTGCTGTGCCTTTGCAATTGGAGACGCTGCCTTCTTGTCATCGCCAAACGGTGCGAACTCCATGGACAGACCGAATGCTGGGAATACGCTCTCAATTCTCTCATCGGGATTTGACACAACAAAGTCTTTTGGAATGCCAATCTGTTTTGACAGAACGATTTACCCGCACCAGCAGGACCAAAGATGAAGATAGCCTTAAAGGGATATTGATTCTTCATAATGCTTTTTTCATCAAGCTGTTCGGGCTCTTCGAGAATCGGAACGTGAGTTTGTTCTAACTCCTCCTTAATAATTTTCTTGAGCAAGTCCATGTTTAATTTCATTTTTATTTTCTCCTAGAAAGTTTTTCGTCCGTCACCGATTGCATTGCTGTCCTCCAATCATACCATTGAATAGTAGACTTGAAGGGATGTACGTTATAAATAGTCTGTATGGCTGTCTTTTTCCACTCAGAGTGCGTAAATTCCAAACTGTTGATAACAGAGATGACTTCGTTTCTCTTGTCGGATTCTTCACCAGCTATTTTCAGCATGGTCAGCGAGTGATGGTAATGTTCGCTCGCTCTAGCGAGCATCGTCAAGCAACTTCTTTCAGCCTGCTTGGTCATGTTTATTAATGTTGCTGATAAAAGCAGCCGAGTCCAGAGCCCTCGGACTGCCCAGCCCACCATAGTTCCAATGATAAGGGAAAGTGCAATTTCCATTTTCTTATCCTTTAGATAAAAAGAAAGCAGGAAATTCCTGCTCTCTTTAGTTTCACAAAAGCCAAAGCGTCATTACTTGGGAGGTAGATTGCTTATTTCTTTTTTGTGAGTTGAATTAATTTTCTTGCCACACGACGAGAAACTTCTTCAATAACTTTTTCGCTGTACTCAAGAGCAAGGTCTTCTTCACCTTCCTCTTCTTCGCCGTCCAAGCTCATTTCTGGCTCTGGGGCTGGCTCATCAGCGCCTGCATCGGCTTCGCCGCCGCCTGGAACTCTTTCCAAAGGTACGCCAGTTTCCTGCTCGATACCAGCAAGGACAGCATCGACAATTGCTTCGACCTTATCTTGAGACATTCCGCCTTCGGCGTCAGCAACAGGCTCTTCGCCACCCATGTCACCCATGTCACCCATGTCTTCAGCACCTTCTTCGGCACCCATCTCGGCTGGCTCTTCACCTTCTTCTTCCTCACGAGAGTACTTCATGCCACCTTCGGAAACTTCCTCTTCTTCTTCCTCACGAGAGTACTTCATGCCTTCATTTTTTGCGCCACCGCAGGAGCACTCGCTTCTTGGAGCGTCGCCATCACAGTGAGGGCACTTTGCTTCCTTCATCTCTTCTTTGTCATCTTCTTCTTTGTCTTCAGCCTCTTCCTCAACAAGGTTGGCATATTTGCCGCCGATGAATCCTTCGCCGATGGCAGGGATGCCAGCCAATTGAAACATTCTTCGAATCTGCGCTTCTTCAAGCAACTTCTTTTTACTCATTTTTTTTATTTCTCCTTAAAAGATTTTGTATTACTTGTCAGCCAACGATTGAAGAGGGCTGGTCTGTTGTTACACTTTATAAATAGTGCCTACAAAGCAAAAGGCACCTCAAATTATCGTTACGGCGCATAATCCTTAAATTGCTTTCGCAACTTCATCACCATCTTCTTTTCTAGCTGAGAAACCCAAACATGACTGACACCCAGTCTGTCCGACACCTCACGGAGGCTCATTGCGTTGCCGCCGTTATTGTGAATTGCAATAAACGTGCAATTAGAATCTTCCTCGTAATCAATCCAATAGCGACAATCCGAGTTCTCGGTCGGGCAGGATACTCCCAGCTTTAAACAGGTTTGACTACAGGCTCTCAGGTCTTCTACTCTTGGCTTTTGTTTCTCACTCATAGGTCTGGGTGCTCCATTTCAATTAAATCGAATATATCACTCAACTCATCTTTTTGCAAGAAGTTTTTTTTATTTTCTTCTGCGGCTTGCTCTTCTTTCTTGATAGTTTTCAAATGAGTCTTTTTTTGTATCTTCTTTTTTGCCTTATATTCTTCTAGAAACTTTTTAAATGCTTCATCTTCCTCGACCATCGCTGACACAACCGCTCTAAAGAATGAAGATTGCGTCATGCCGTGATAGTGCAGCCTTATTTTTAAGTCAGCATGTCTGGCATCAGTATCATAGAAAACTATTTTCTTTTTATTTTCTCCATACGGCATATTAATTTCTGTTGGTCAGAACGTGCGCCCCTGACTCAACCCTCCCTGCATTAGTTTGCCTAATGAATTTTGCCTTGGAGTGCAACTCTGCAACAGTAGTTGCGCCACTGTAAGAGAGACCCGAGCGGATACCTCCCTCAAGCTTATCAAGGATGGGACCAACGTCGCCCTTGAATGGCACCTGAGTTGCCACACCTTCTAAGCTTGAAGTTCGACCCCTCCAGTCATTTTGAGCCTCTGCGCTAGCCATGCCTCTATATGCCTTCATCGTCTCTCGCTCGCCAGTGACTGGGTTGTAGGTATATACAATCTGTCCACAGGACTCACTCGTGCCAGATAACATTGACCCAAGCATAACAGCATCTGCCCCAGCAGCAAGAGCCTTGACGATATCGCCAGAGTTCCTGATTCCACCATCAGCAATAATTTTTACGTCTCCTGCGAATTCACTAGCTGCACACTCAAATAACGTATGAAGTCCAGGTACACCGTGACCAGTCTGAACTCGTGTCGTGCAAATGGAACCACCACCAATATTGCAACGAATCGAATTGGCACCCCAAGATGCCAAGGCATCGAAGCCCTCAAGTGTTGCAACGTTACCAGCCATCAAGTGAATATTGTCTCCAAAGATTTCCTTTAGGCGACCAATAGCATTCTTAACAAGAATGTGGTGACCATGAGCAACATCCACACACAGCGTCCGCACACCAGCATCGTATAGAGACTGCGAACGCTCAATATAATCTCCAGTCACGCCAATAGCAGCACCAACATTCCTCACGCCTGCCTCAATCGAATCCTTGGCAATCTGAGTTTGCTGTTCCACCGTGTTGTACCTGTGAATAATACCGACGCCTCCTGCTGAGTCGATTGCATTGCACATAGAGACACCTGAAACCGTATCCATTGGGCTAGCAATGATTGGTAAGCCAAGAACCAGTCCGTTACCCATGTCGGTCACCAAGCTAATCTGACTACGACTTTCAATGTTGCTATACTGCGGTACGAGGAGTACATCGTCGTAGGTCAGTGCTTCGTAAATTTTATTATTGCTCATTGTTTTCTTGTTCCTTGTAAAATTGTTGTACTGCTGATTGTGCCTTGCCCCAGCAATCAGGACAATATAAATTTACTCGCTTTTCCTTTTCTTTAACAACAACGGTCCATGAGTTAACCATCTCCCTGTCTTGCTTATCGAAGTCTTTCAAGCAAGCCCCACAATTATCTGGCAATCGTGAGAACATGTTCATTTTTGTTTTTAATTCTTTCTCTGCTCGCTTCTTCTTTTTTCGAGCGATACTTCTTTTATTTATTTTTGTCATCTGTTGAACCTAGTGCTCCGTCGCCACGATTGCTAATTGTAATTGGATACCAGTCGTAAAGGTCGCCGCTAGTCTCTAGCGGTCGGAAATGCACCACTGGGGTCAACACCACCTGAGCAATCTTATCTTTCACTGCAACGTGCTGTGGCTTAGAGCTAACATTGTGAAGATTTACAAAAACCTCTCCGTCATATCCAGAGTCAATCACGCACGCACCAACCAGCAAACCTTGCTTTGCAGCAACGCTAGAGCGATTCTTGACCTCAAGCATATAACCATGAGGCACGCCGAATCTAAGACCAGTTTGCAGTACAACAGACTTTCCTGGGTCTACTCGAACTCCGCCAATCGCAGGGTCAGTTGGGTTATAAAAAACATCCAAACCCGCATCTGAAGGATTTGCTCTTTCTGGTGGTCGAACGTCTGGTCTAACTCGTGAGTATTCAATAATCATTTATTTCTCCTTTGTCTTTATTATGATAGAACTCGAAAGTTTCTTCTAATGCTGCGAGTGCTAAATCCCCACTGCTCACTATAGTCTAACTTAGCCATGTACGGTCTGTTAATAAAAAGATTATCCGAACCCTTTTGAACGCCCCAGCACTTGATAGAAGCGACGGAACTAGTTGAATCGATTACTTTTACAATCCAATAGTCTTTGCCGTTCTTTGTCTTCTTTTCAATGACCTCTCTTGGGATGAACCATGCTGCTCCAAGGTCTGGGTCGAACTCGCCAAGTGGTGGAACCCCCATCTCATCAAGTTTATTTACAACGTTCTCATCAAGTACAAGCTCAAACGGAAACGTGCCAGTAAGGTCAACTTGATATTGAATAACCTCTTCCACAGTAAAATCACCTTCTGGTTCATACAAAGCAATGTTCTCATGAAACTTTTTCTTAGTCTTCGGGCGGTCAACAGCGGTAGCAGACCAAAAGTGTTTCAACCCAGAGAACCTGTCGTCCATGAGAGAGTTCAGCGCCTGACTTCTGACAAGCACATCTAGAGCCTTCTTATTAAGCTTAGAATAAACTACGTCTTCGTTGAAGAGGAAGTGCTCAATATCGTTAAATGGTCGATTGTTTAGAATTTGGTCAATCGCAGCATCACCGAGCCCCTTGATTGAAGAAAACGGCTGAATTAATTTATTGCCACTAATCGTCCAGTCCCTGTCAGACAAATTAATATCAATTTTCTGAATCTCAAAGCCCATCTTCTTGGCAGCATTGATTGCTCGCTCCTTGCGAGACTCTGGCTCCTTGTCAAGGAAGGCAGCAATCCACTCCACTGGATAGTAGTGGAACAGCCAAGCGCACTGGAAAGACAACATAGAGTAAGACACAGCATGAGACTTGTTAAAACCATAACCAGAGAAGAACTCAAACTTGTCCCAAAGCTTCTCAGCGTCACGAATGGTAATGCCCTTTGAGGAGCAGCCAGCAATAAACTTATCACGCAACTGGTCTACAATACCACCCTTACCTGTGCCCTTCTTCGTCAACACCTTTCGAAGCAAGTTACCCTCGTCAAGCGTCAAGCCACCTAGCTTGTGAGCAAGGAGAGCAATCTGCTCTTGGAAAATAAGAAAACCATAGGTCTCCTCGGTAACTTCCTTGGCAGTGTCGTTCAGATACCTAACGGCTTCAGGGTTCTCTTTAGCTTCCACATAGTTTCTATCTACCTTTGCAGACAAAGGTCCAGGTCGAAAGATAGACGTGATAGCTGAAATGTCAATGATGCTTCTCGGCTTTGCATTGACGCAGAAGTTTTGTGCACCAGCTTCAGTAAACTGAAAGATGCCAGCCCATCGACCTTTGTGAAATACGTTCTCGTACACTTCTTGATTGTCAAAATCAATCTTGTCAGGGTGAAGATTCTCGTTGTAGAACTTTCTCACGTCTTCAAAAGTTGGATTAGCGTTATCGAAATGACGCCTCAAGACGTTGCGAATACAATTGTCCATCATGCGAAGCGAAGCAAGCCCAAGAATATCAAACTTAATGAAACCCATAGGCTCCAAGTGTCGAACGTTCTGACCTTCTGACCATGGCGCTTGCTTGACACCTCCGCTTGTAATCAAAGGCATGTGCTTATCGAGATTGTCTGCAATTACAACCCCGCCTGCATGACGAGAGCAAGAGCGAACTTGACCGTAGAGAGCCTCTACGTGTGTCTTGACGTGCGGATATTTTCGCAAGAAAGACTGAAGAGACTCTGAGAACTCCATCACCTCTTCAAAGGTCGGACTGTAGACACCAGCGGTGATTCCGTGCTTGCGCTTTGCCTTTGGCGTAGCTTCATGCAACATCTTGCTTGTAACAGAGTTTACCTCAACAAAAGGAATCTTATAGAACTTTGAGATATCCTTAATCAGAGAGCGAAGCTGAAGCGTGTTCCAGTTGGAAATAGGAACCACTGTGTTCTCGCCCCACTCAGCAGCCAACTGCTCCTTCAACTCCATTGGCTCAGCCACATCGTAATCGATATCAGGATAGTCTGTGGCGTCCGAGCGCATGAAACGAGAAAACAGTAGACCATATTTAATTGGGTCAACTTGTGTAATATCCAGCACATACGAGACAAGCGAACCTGCCGCCGAGCCTCGACCTGGACCAACCAACTGTTTCTGAACCGCCTTGTCTGCAATAGCTCGCATAGTCAAGAAATACTTTGAGAAGCCACGGCTATCAATAACCTCTAGCTCTTCACGAAGCCGATTAACATACTCTTGGTCCTTGTCCAGCCCCTTAACTTTGAGACCCTCAATAGACAAAGCCACAAGCGCCTGTGTTGCAGTCATCCCTTCGGGCACCACAAAGTCTGGCAGGCGAACGGTGGAGTCTGGCAGGAAGTCTTCAATAACCTCACGAGCAATAATGTCGGTCTGCACCAGCGATTGGCGCACCAAGTCATCATCATAGCTTACACCAGCCTCGGCAGAATACTTTTTGTAGCTCTCCCACATCTGGTCGCCGTTCTTAGGATAAAGCTCATATCCAACCTCTTCAATACCAGCAGGAAGCTGAGTTTCTACCTCATCCTTGCGACCGAGCCAGCCAAGCTTCTTGTAAAGAATACGGTCCTTCCAAGCATCAGGGTTTGGATAGTGACTGTCGGCAGTGGAGATAAGCTTGACGCCGAACTCGTTGGCGACCTCAATCACCAGCTTGTTCAGCATGTGTTGCTCTGGAATGTTGTTCCATTGAAGCTCTCCGTACCAGTCTTCTCCAAAGATTTCCTTCATACGTCGAGTGACCTCACGCATGTCTTCCTTGGCACCCTCAAGGTCGAACCCTGTGCGGTTACCCTCGTGGTCGTTCAGGGCATTTTCCCACAAGCAGCCAGCATACACTCCGCCGAGACAAGCAGAAGCAGCGATGATACCTTCGCTGTGCTGTGCTAGCAAATCGTAGTCAACCCTTGGGAAAAAGTAATAATTACCCTCATCATAAGAGCGAGACACGAGTTGAAAAATATTATTTAGACCTTGCTGGTTCTTTGCCAAAAGAATAAGGTGGTTACGCTTCCGCAGCCGACTCTTGTTTGCTCGAACCTCGTCCTCAACAACTGCTCCACCAGTTGAATCGTCTTTGAGATTCTTGTTTTTCTTAAGACTCTTAGCTTCCTCATAATCGTTTTTCCAATCATCGATTGATGGATGGAAGTAAGCCTCTACACCAAAGATAGGCTTGAACTCTTTACCAGCAGCCTTCATTTTCTTTGCGTGAAGCACCTGATAAGCTAAGCCATTGCAATTGCCGTGGTCTGTCAGCGCCAAAGCGTTCATGCCATTGTCATAGGCATAGTCCATATGCTCAGCAGGATAGCCTAGAGCGTCGAATGGAGAGCCAGCGACAGAGTGTGCATGAAGTCCGACGAATGGAATAGATGATTGATTGCGCTCCAAGTTATTCTCCCTTGTTAATTACAGATTCAATGGCGTCAAGAGCCTCAGCAACAAGCTCACGTACAGATAATAACTCATCTTCATCTGGTTTGTCAAGTAAATCTACAAAGTTTTCTAAAAAATTTGCCTGCTCTGTTGTCAACATATAAAATCGCATAGGCAATCCAGCACCCTCTTTTGCGATATAACACATGTCATCATAGACTTGCTCAACCGTGCGCTTATTTAAATTCATTACTATTCATCTCCTATCTTGTTCCATTTCTTGGGTTTGAAAAAATCTGGCTTAACGTGCTCATCACCAGATGAAATATACTTCGTGTAATTGCTCCAAGAATCTATGTTGTGATAACCCTCAATCTCAAAGCCATTTTCTTTATCCATTATAACATGTTTAAAAACTTTGTCAACAGGAAAATACCTTGCTGACCATCTTTCTTCTGGTGGCAACATTCTTTTATCTGGACCAGTACCTGGGGTTCCTTCTTTGCGCAATTCTCTCCTGCAAAGTTTAAAGTCCTCGCCATCAAAAGTGAACCCTAAGTACTCACCATTTTTAACAGACCTTCCATTGC
>Ga0099849_1000561_pt1 | contig 17174 bp, 15 predicted proteins | sample CB_VirMetaG_4_FD_78177 | JGI IMG/M metagenome (GOLD analysis project Ga0099849, IMG submission 78177) | Freshwater to marine saline gradient viral communities from Chesapeake Bay - CB_1508_1M Viral MetaG | ecosystem: Environmental > Aquatic > Marine > Coastal | place: USA: Chesapeake Bay... | reverse complement strand
TTTGTTTCCACCCCACATTTCTAACATGTCATCTTCTAATGAAATTTCATAAATAGGTTCTTCATCATCACCCATCATCCCTTCTTCCATGTCTTTCATTTTCATTTCATACATGTCTTTCATTTTCATTTCATCCATATATTCTTTTTTCATTTCATACATGTCTTTCATTTTCATTTCATCTAAGTCTTCTAGGTCGTCCATTTCTTCTTCCATCGAATCTTTTTTTCCATAACCTTCATTAATTAAAAGATTATTTCTTTTTCTACTCTCAGCTAACTCGATTTTATATTCAGTACCAGCTTCTTGGTCCTCAATATCAATCATGTCACCTTCTTGTGAAACAATAATCCCATCTTTAGCTCCCATAGCTTTGAAAACTTTCATTATTGTCTCGTCTGGTTCCATTGTTAGGTCAAGTAATGGTCCATCCGCATCCATTTCCATAGATACCATTGCTTCTTCTTCATCAGGGAACATCATTCCCTCGTCTTCTGGGTCTTCATCTTCTTCGTCATCGACATCATCAAAATCAAGAGAAACTTCTTCTTCGTCATCCATGACTACTAAGTCGTCCACTTCTTGTTCGTTTAATGATTCTTTAACTAACTCTTCAATTTCTTGCTTCATGGTAGCGGCAAGTATTTCTTTTGCGTTTGATTTTACAGCTTCTTCTAACTGTTGTGCCTCTAATAAGGCTTCTTCTAAAACTGATTTGTTGTTTGACATATCTAATTTATTAAGCGCTTTTTAAACTTTTATTTGTTTTATAAATATTAGTAATTGTGGAAAAAATCTTTTCCCACATATAATTAACTAATAAAGTTTTTGTTTTTAGTATCCAGATAAAAAACTATCTAGTTTATCCATTAATCTTAAAGAACCGTTTAGAGCCTGATTTGTTATTTGTTCTTTTGACTCATCATGGTTTAAAGATTCATCGTAAAGTTCTTTATCTTCTAAGTTTTTGAAAAGATAAGCACCTGGTGTTGATGGTGATGAAACTAAATCAAAACAAATTAATTCAAAATCTTCTTGTACTACATTTTGTCCATTTTCTCTTTCTAATGAACCAACACCTCTAGATGAAATTCCTAAAGTTACGCCGTGTCTTAATAAGTTAGCAGCTATATCACCAACACATGAAATTACACCATTTGTGTGGTAAGCTGGAGAAGTTAGTATTTCTAATTTACCCATTAGAATATTACCGTCCCACCAAGTTTCTAAAACTCTGTGTGAACTTCTTTCCAAATCAACTAATGATGATTCTGGGTGATTAAGTTCAGATAAGGCACTTCCCTTCTGAATTAACTTTTGATAGTTATCTACTTCTCTTTTTAATATGTTTTCTGGATAGACTCTACCATTCCTATTTTCAACTCCACTTTTCTGTAGTATAGCGTGGAAAATGATAGGTCCTTCTTGGATGGATTTATCGGTCATTTCTTTAATGACCTTTTTATTGTTTGTATTTTTTGGAGATACGTAACCAGCGTCATACTCTATTAGTATGCCTGTTCCTAATTTACCTGCTTTTATTATTTCCATTATTACTTTTAATAATAAATACCTAAGTAATAATAAAATTCTAATTTACTTTTTTGTTCTATAAAAATTAAAGTGGGGTGAAACCTTAAAACTATCTTTTATTAAATTATTTAAGATATCTTTAACCACAATTTTTATATTTTTAGACTTGATGGGCTCTTCTTTATTTAAGAATAATGTTATCTCACAATTCATATAACTTCTTTTGTTCGGTCTTATTCCACTAGTCCTAATATCCAAATCTACAATTTGTTTTGATTTTAAAAATAAATCATCCATGTTTGTAGAATTTAAATTTAAAGATATTTTTCTTTTTAAACCACTAACAGCCCTATCCCAATTATCACTCTCCTTTAAAGGTGAGAACCAAGATGAAATGTTTATATAAATTGATTTTGGGTTTTTATAATCCACACTACCATAGTATGTGTTGAAGTCTTTGTCTAATTCTAATTTAAATTGTTTTCCTGTTTTCATATAAAAAAATGTTATTATAAACAAATATAATAACATTTTAATTCACTGTCAAAATTAAGTTTTACTTAAGGTTAACCAAATTGTTCGTCGGATTCTTTTTCTTTTTTAGATGAAAATAAACCAGCTATTTTACCTACCTCAGCAATACCAAAACTACCTAATGTAATTATTAAAAATGAATTATATATAAATTCATTTATTATTAGGTCTTTTCCCATTGTACCTGAAATAATATCAGCTATCGCAAAGATAACCATAACAGTAAATGATGAAAAACCAACAATAGTTTTTTCATTAACATCATTACTATCTTTAAAAATACCCATTAATTTACTCATAAGTTATAATTTTTACTAAATAGTTTTATTAAGTTCTTTTATTTTATGGTAAGAAACTTTATCCATAACTGTTTCACAAACTTTTTGTTTGGTATGTTTTAATTTATCTAATAATTTAGAATCTTTTGTTTCTGAAATTAATTTATCTAATTTTGTAGAAACCTCCTCAACTAAACCCTTAAACTCAGTTTTAAACTCTTCAGTATTTTTACCCAATAAATACTTAAACTGTAATTTTTCATCCTCAGTTAAGTTTTTATATTTTTTATTGAAATTTTTAGTTGATAAATTAATCAGTAACGAAGTTGGTACTTTGGCTTCTGAAACAAACTTATTTTTTTTAAGTTGTAAATTTTTTAATAATTGTTTTTTTGCTTCTACTCTTTTTTCTATACTTAAAACACTTTCACTAAAAACTAAAACATCTATATTGTCATATAATTTATTAACTCCTTCACCAATATAAGTTTTATATTCATTTATAGAGTTTTTGACATTAGTTAGATTAACTTTATTTTTTTTAGATTTTAGTGTTTTTATGCACTCATTTAGGTATTCTTCAGCATCTTTTAATGATTCACAAGTTTTGTTTTCTATTTGTGAATATAATACAAAAAATTCTCTGTTTGTTTGATTATTTTTAAGACTTTCCATTATAGTGTGGAAAGCTTTTTTAAATTTTGGTTTATCATAAAAAGTATTAACCAAAATAGAATCTATCTTGTTTTTTGTTTTACCGAACATAATATTAATTGTTTTATTTAACAATAAATATCTACTCAGTTAATAAACTATCTACTTTATTTGTAACCTCGTCTAATTTATTCTTACCTTTTTCTAAATCCACTGTAAAATTGTTGTTGTCTAAATTTTCAAGTATTAGGGGTAACTTGGATTTATTTATTGATGCCAATTCTAAACCAGCTCCACCTTCTTCACCTCCACCTAAATCACCTCCACCTAAATCACCTCCACCTAAATCAACACCTGGTTCTTCGACCTCACCTCCTTCAGCGGCTTCTTCTGCTCCACCACCGTCTGGTTGAGTTTCACCATACAATTTATCTATATTAGAGAATATTCCAGTGTTTTTAATTATTGTAGCAGTTTGATTAAGTTCTTCCCCAACCGCTTTTTCTATACGTTGTTGTTGTAAATCTAATTTGATTTCTTCGTCTGAAAAACCAAGTATGTGTTTTTTACCCCAAGTAGCTGAAACAGCTTGAATACCAGAACCTGGGTCAGTAACAGCATCCTTATAGAGTGTGATTTTTTCTTTCCACTGTTCAATTTTCAACAATTCAGATTGTGTAGAAGGATTAGTCAAACCAAGTGTAAAATTACCTAACTCTTCTTCAAATCCTAACATATAAAGATGTATAATAGCAATCTTATTTAATTCTTGTATAATTGATTTTTGTATCCTATTGATACTCCTAGCGAATCTAATATCTTGTATAGCTAAATTTTTACCGTCACCAACAACATCCTCAAAACCTAAGAAAGCTTTTGGTATTCTTAAAGCCGCTAATAATTTTTTCTGAATATATTCTATGTCGGCAATCTCAGCCAAATTTTGTGCACCTGGTAATGTTTCAATAGGGTTTGGTGCCGCTAAATCTCTAACAGGTATAAAGAAATCTTGGTCTACGGCCATTTGATTATAACGTAAATCAACATTACCAGTGTCTTTATCTACTATTGGGTCTCTTTTGAATTTATTAGCTACACGTTGTACGTAAGATTCAACATCACCATCTTCCATGTTACCAACATAAACTTTAAAAACTCTACGCTCTGGGGCTCTAGAAGTTCTATATATTAACATCGCGTCTTCAGCCAATAAAAGTTGTTTCCATATTCTCCTAGCTTTTTCTAACATAGAAGTTCCATAGGGTAATCTCCTATCGTCAGCTAATAATCTAAAATGTGCAACTTCCCATGTGTTAAATTCCATGTTTTTATTTTTCCATATAAATTTAACTTCCCTTTCTTCTTTATCACCAGTTCTAGTCTCGTATGTTTTCATACCCTTCTCAATGCGTTCTATTTCAATGTTAGGTAATTGACTAGCACCAACGATTCCTTTCTCTGGGTCTATTTTAAGATAAACAAAATTGTCACCGTATTTACAGGTATTTCTCACCCACATAGGTAAGTTTGATTCGATATCTAAAATATTATTAAATAAATCACCAAGTATTGCTTTTATTCTTTTAGATTCAGAATATATATTCAACATGTAACCCCTTTCAGAAATAGTACAAGATTCTTCAGAAACAATATCTAAAGCTGCTGATATTTCAGGTGTGAATTCCATAGATTCATAATCGTAGTAAGATGCCAATCTAGTTGGTTCGTAATATACCGCTTGTGAGTAAAGTTGTGATTCTATTTTTTGCCATTGATTGGCTAAATACTGCCCCTGTTGTAATTCTAATTTTGTCCTTTCATAATCAACTTTTGATGTTGTTTTTAGGATGTCTTTTTTATCAAAATTATATGTACGCTTAGGGGCTTGAGGTCCTTCAGCACCAAAAAGGTTATTCAACCTTTGAAATATCGTCATTCTGTTTTTTTCTGCCATAGTTATATAATTTTACAACACTTTCTACCCTAGTAAACACTTAAACAACATAATCACACTCAACATAAGCTGCTACGGTAGGAGTCCCAGTATTTTTACTACAAGTGCCACCTTGAACATATGTAACACAATTATCTACTGTCACACCATCACATTCATCACAACATATTATGGGTTCTTCAATTTTAGGTTGAACGTTTTTAACCATAAAATCTGGTGGTATAGGATTCCAAGAATAAACAGTCGTACCTAAAACTTGTCTAAGTTGTTTACCACTTTTAAATCTACCACCCAGTCCAAACCCTGGTTTTTTTATTATTGCCATTTTTTTATTATTTTAATCCAGTATACAACCATAAATAGTCTTTAGGGTCATTAGAAGATGGGGGTAGTGGATTACTAGATGCTCTAGTTGGTTTAAAAACTGCTTGACCTTGGTTTGGTCTTAATTTTCTTTCATCACTAATCCAAGCATCCAACATAGCCTTAGCTTGTGCAACATTCTTTTTTAATTGTGTGAATGAATTTTGTGCCACATAAAGTGCCATACCCAAGGACATAATTAAATCATCATGGTGTCCTTTCATGTGGTCTGGTCTACCATTTATATAAACAAAAGTTTTTAACTCATTGATTAATCTTTGTGACCTAATCTTAAACCCAGTCCTTAATTGTTCTTCTAATGCTTGTACTATTTGAGCTCTTTTACTGTTAAAGTTTATACCTGGTGTTTTGGTATCTGGATTAAATTTCCACATTTCTTCAGCCTTAACACCATCATAATAAAAATCTTTATAACCTAATTCTAACATTTTTCTAGAAGTCGCAACACCCATACCACCAGTGATATCAATCACTACAAAACAACTATATTTTTTAGCCCATTTATTGGCCAAATCAGCTACAATATCTGGTGGTATTTTACCCAAGTATTCAACAACCTGTTCTCTTTCATCAAAATCTATAATAATAAAACCACTAGAATCTTCACTATCACCTCTAGAAACATCTATACCCATGATATATTTGTGACCAGGTATTGGTTCTTTCCAAAGCCATAAACCATTACCAACCCACTTTTCTACTGGGTCACAAATGTGTTCTTGTATTTGTTCCATGGTTGTACTATTGATTACATTATCACCAGAACCTAAAAACGCACACTCTAACTCTTGAGAAATTTTTCTTCTATCGAATTTCAATTTTTTACACATAGATTCAAACCAACTAGAAAATGGTTTATAACCTTTTTCCATGTAACTTTGATATTCATCCTTATTTAGATTTGAAACTATATCTTCTTCATTGTACTCATCTCTATTTAATAAGAAATGTACAATATCCTTAGTTTTAACCCAAGTTAAATCTTTAGTAAATCTAGGGTCATGATACCAACTAAGATAACTTATTTTAAAGTTATTTAAACCCCTAACTGATTGGTCAAATACTTCATAATAAATTTGGTCAAACCCATTTGGTGTAGAAATAACAATCACTTTACCACCAGTAGCTAAAGATGCCATACAAGCTGCCCATAAATCACCACCCGATTCTATATATGCCGCTTCATCAAAAATCAATATTGTGGGAGTATAACCTCTAAGTGCATCTACTGAAGTAGCGACAGCTTTAACTTCAGAACCATTGTTTAGTTTGTAGTGTTTTTGTGAATTTTTATCTTTATCGAAACCAACGTTAATCCAATCAGGCCATTGTCTTAAAAATCCTTTAATTTTGTTAGCCATTTCTGTAGCGGTATCCAATTTATTGGCTAAAATTAAAATCTTTTCTGGTGATTCCTTAGATGCGAATTGTAGTTTTTTTGAAACCCAACCTGCGGTTGCTGTAGATACACCAGCTTGTCTATATTTTAATACTATATTATCAGAATGATTTTCAAAATCTTCAATCATTTCCTTTTGTTCTGGAAACAATTCAAATGGAACATGTACCTGTTGTGTATTATCGTAAGTTTGCAAATACGTTTTAAGTGCGTACGGTGTGTCACCGTGGCACTTAACGTATTCTTGTATGAGTTCTTTTTTTGTCATTCCCATACCAATAAATACTTAGAAAATATTTTATATGGAACCAGATTGATTATTTAAAAAGTCCAACTCGTCTTTAGTAAGTGATTTCATACCACCCCTACCTATCTTATCTAAAATTTTGTTTAAGTCCATAGCTTCATCTTCTTGTGGTAAGTCTAAAGTACCTAACACATCACCACCTTCATCAGCATACATAGTATCGTCATCATCACCATAGTCATCCATAGCGTCTTCATACTCATATTTATCTAATTCAGCTATGATTTCGTCTACGATTCTTTTAACTTCTTCTTTACCTTCATCACTACCGCTTAAAATTAATTTAGTTAATTTGAAAAAATCTCTAACATCCATACTAGCTAATTCACTAAACAAATAACTCTGTATTATGACTTTTTCGTCTTGTAATATTTCTTCTGGATAAGACTCTCTAAATTTTTCCCAAATAACTGGTCCTAATCTTAAGTCCCAAACCTCAGCAACTAAAGTATCTTCAGAGTCAATAACTCTTTTAGCTTTATTAGGGTCACTTGGTAATCCACTAGCTGCTAACACTTCCATAACACCTTTAACTAATTCATGTACTAAAACTGGAAAAGTTATTCCACGAGCTATAACTGTAGGTGGGTCAGTTTCCAAATCAAGTTCTTCTTTTCCAGCTATAGAAGCTCCACTTTGTGCCATCATCATTGTGGTTTGGTCTGGCATAATCCAATAAACTAAATCATTTATGGACATCATTACACCATATAAATTAATTAATTCTGGGTTAATTTCATTTAATTCTTCCTCAACCAAATGGAACATGTAGTGACCTTTTTTGGATGCACCTTGGATTAATTGATTCAAAAATCTTCTTTTTTGTTTTTCTAAGTCAAAATCTTCGAACTCTTCCATAGCTTCTTCTTCAGAATCCATTTGTTGTTCTTGTGATTGACCTTGCATTCCAGACATATCTATTTGACCCATACCAACAATTTTAGCATCAAATTGCAAATCATCATCACTAATATTAAACTCTTCTTTAACTATCCTAACAGCTAAATCTTCAAGTTCTTCCTTATGTTGACTTTCTATTTGCATGATTTTCATTGTCGCACCCATCATTAGACGTTGTAACTGCATAAAAGAACCTCTACCAACACTTTCAATTCCAGTATATTGTTTAACTCTATCAACAACAGATTTAAATCTTTTAGAAGCTACCAATTCTTCAAAAGTATCTGGAATACCTTCTGGGTCTACAGATGGGTATGCTTCTGAACCAGCACCTGGAAAATCACCAGCCTCAATTTTTCTTTCTATACTTGGGTCCATTTTTTCAAATTCATCCCCAAAATATTCTATAGCATCTTCTTTTAAGTATTTTTTAATTTTTAGTTTGTTTTTCATTATTTTGAAATTTATATTGGTTAGTTATTTTCTCTTTCTTCGTGCTTTAGGTGCTGGTTTTTGTCCAGGTTTCGGCCTAAAAGGAGTTCTTCTTTTAGGTTTAGGTTCTTTTGTTCCAGGTTTGGTAGTTGGTTTTGTTTCAGGAGATGAAAGTAAAGTATTGAAGTCCATCCAAGATGGTAGTTCGTGTTTAGAATCTTCAACATCGTTATCTATAACTTCAATATCTTGTGTTTCTACAGCAATCTCATTTAAAGTTTGTAAAAATTGTGATTTTGTCATAGAAGGCCTTTCATATTTTTCAACTAAACCCATTAACCAATTTTCAACCATACGTTTATCTATTGATTCACTTTTATAACCAGTAGATTTTTTAACATCTTTAATGCATCTTTCTTTCTTTTTTGCTTCTGCTTTTGTATAATCTTCTTCTTTTTTCCCAGTCAAACCTAAAGATTCGGTACATATTGCCCAAGGATTATTTTTATTAGTTTTTTCCATAATTTGTTTTTTTGTAAAATAACTTTCAAATATACCCATGCCATCTTGATAGTCTTTTCCACCATCATCAGTACTAGGACCTACTTGTTTAGGTGCTTGAGTTTGTTGCCCTTTATATGGGTTAATGGTATCCACATCATCTTCATGTAAACCACTGCTATGACCTCTTGGTCCTCCTGATTTAAAATGGTAAGCTGGTCTTGGGTCAACTTCTCTTGCCCCATATTCATTCATTTCACCAGCAAATCCACTTTCATCCCAACCATTACCACCGTAAGAATCTGTTGGTCCATAAGAGTCAAAACCTCTAGCGTCTGGATTATTAAATGATGGGGTGTCTAAATATTTTGCATTTTTACTGTATCTTCCACCATCACCTTTCATACCATTACGAACAAATCTTCCTTTATTGTCTGTAGAATAATAAGAATCCATAGGACCTTGTGAATCATCAAAACCTCCAGCATATGGGTTGTAAAATGAAGTATCGTCGAAATCACCAGCTCCCATATCCATAATTTCTTCTGGTAATTCTTTTTCTAAAATTTTCTTTTCTTGACCTTCAGAATCTCTATATGTTTTAGGTTCTGGATATCTAGGGTCTATTTCTTCTTCCGTAACCTCCACCTCTATGGTCTCATCATCAGGTAAATTTTTCAACAAATCCTCTTTAGAAATTGTTACTTTAGCTTCACCCAAAACTTTATTACTTAGAACTTGGAGTTGTTCGTTATTAAACTTTAAAAGGGTATCTATAGAAAACCCTTCTTTAAGTAATTTTGATAATGTGTCTATTTTATTAAATTTTTTCATGTTTTTCTGTTTCACTTGAAATTAATATTAAATCTCTAGAATAAAGTTTATCTTCTACACTCCCTATATCTTCACCAAATCTAAACACTAGTCTAGTATCTTTTATTGTGTCGTTTACCTCATCCTCATATTTTTCCCAACCCAAAGATATTACATCATCAATAGCGTCTGTAAATGAAAAATAATCAGAATTTTGGACTAATTCAAATTCTAACCCTTCTTTTGAGAGTACACCAACTTTTTCAATGTATTCAATATCGGGTGGTAGTGGTTTTCCAAGTGCCGGTACAGAGTCCCAGTCTGGTCCCCAAATATCTGTTAAACTTGAAGAAAATATAAATTCGTATACATAGTTACCTCTAAAGTTAGAACCCAAACCATTAATGTATACTAATTTCATATTATATAACTCTACCAGTTATTGATATTTCTACCAAATTATTATTTCTTTTAAAAACTAAACCACCTCTTTTATTTTTCCCAATAAAATTAAAATTTTTATTTTCATTTAGAAATTTTTTGGTCATTTTTTCTTGTTCGTATGTTCTAAAATGAGATTCTAAAAGTTTTTTAGTTTTAATTTCTTTTACTGTTTCGTTTAGGAAATTATTTTTGATAGTTTTTAATTGTTTTCTTCTCCTTTGTTCTATTAATCTTTTTTGTTTCTTTTCTTGTGGGGTTAACTGAAAGTATTTTGAAAGTGTTTTATTTACTTTACTTTCGTTGAAAATGTTAAGAATTTCTTCTTCAGCTCCTCCCATATCTTCTACACCTTTAATTTTCAATTCAGATTCTTCATCTATTTCAGCTTTTATAGTGACTGGGTGCATTTTCCCACTTCCTTTAGGGTATTCAAATTTTTCTAAACCCTTGTCTCTAGCTTCATCGGCAGCTAAAATAAAATTTTCATAAATATCTTCTTCTTCATTAAAAAATTTATCCATTGCCATACCAGCAGCAGCACCAGCAGCAGCTTTACCAACAGTTCCCCACATTTCATCCAATTCCTCTTCAGTTCCCAAGTCTAAATCTAAATCTAATTCTTCATCACCTAAACCCAATTCTTCTTCACCAGACAATTCAACATCAAATTCACCTTCTTCTGTATAATCAATATCTTCATCTTCGAATTTTTCTACAATTTCATCTTTATCATCCATTGTTAATTTTTCTAAATCAACTGCGGATATAATAGAGTTAAGAACGTATTTTATAATATCGGCTGTCATTTCTGGTTCTGACAATTCTCTAAGTTTTTGACCTAATTTACCAGTTAATTTTTGGATTGCTTTTGTAGCGTCTTCATCGTCATCATCTGACTCCACATCCATTTCCATATCCATTTCCATGTCGTCACCACCTAAATCATCACCCAAGTCTAAATCTAACTCACCAGACTCTTCTGTGTCGGTAGCCAAATCTAAATCCATAGACATATCATCTTCTGGTACATCTGGTTTTGGTTGTTTTAAAACAAATTTAGTATCATCTTCTTGCTCACCAATTAAATTTAATTGTCTTCCACCATTATAATTTTCATTAATTGGTTTCATCAATAAATTTAATTTTTTTAGAGCTTCAGAGTAAGAATTGAATGAATATCTAGAATTGTTTTTCATACCATCTAAATAAGAATACCCATCTTTACCTTCTTTCATTACCATATATTTAGCGTTTTCTCTAACTATACCATAATTTAATCCGTCTGCTGCGGTAATACTATACTCTAGTGAAGCTGTTTTATGTGTATCCACTTTAGGTTCAACACCATAATTGGCTATCTCCATTATTCTTTGGATTTTTTTATCTAAAGGAAGTTTTTCACTTCCTATTGGTTTTAAGTCTCCCATTTTTATTAATTTACGTACTTATTTATTTTAATTTTGTAAGAAGCCCATCCCTATTAAAGTATAAGGACTAGCTGGGTTTATTGTACTACCACTATATGTCGCTCTTTGAGCGCTCCCATCAGGGTCTAAACAAGTTCTACAATCACAAGTAAAACACGCATTTGTTAATGTACCACTAACATTCTTTATCACTATATCTAAAGAATTACCATCAGTTATGTTTACAGTGGCACCATTTATAACTAAACCAGTTACGTTACCACCAGTTGCTACAACTGAAGTACAAGTTTTACCTGTTAAATCACCACCGCTAGTTAAAAACGGTTGAATTCCTGTTCCACAATACAATTCTTCCCCATATGATAATCCAGCATAATTTGCCATAATTAAATTATTTTTTTATATAAATATTAAGTGTGGTAGAAAAAAAACCTTTCTAATCCAAACTTAAACTTAAATCGAATAGTTTATTTTTCAAATCGAATAATTTTTTAATATAACCACTTCTTCTTAAAAATTTAAACACTAAATTTTCATAAGAAAATTCACCCCCTCTTTCTAAACCAATATTCCTATATTTTTTAAGTTTATGTTTTAATTTTTCAATTGAATCTAATATTTCTTTAGGTGATTTTTGATAAGATTGTTGTTGTAATTCATCTATCATACTCATCCAACCCATGGATTTTTCTAACACCTTATCCACATCAAATTTTGGGGATGTTCTTTTAGGTTCAACAACCCATTCATCATAAAGTATCGAATAAACCCCACTAGAACGATGTACTTCATCGATATCTTGACAATAAACTTCAACTTCATATCCCTTGACTTCTATATTATGTGAAGCGTTCCAAAGATTTTTTTTAGTATTTAAAATATTCTTAACTAAATCAGTATTTTCGTCTATTTGTTCATAATCAAACAATAGGTGTAAATCAATGTCGGAATATTTTGACCAATTATAATTACAAATACTACCAGTTATTGTAATGTCAGCTAAATCACATTTTTTGGTATCGACATCACAATCTAAATTGTCGATATCTATAAAATCTAAAAAATCGTTTGCTATAAGCAAAAGTTTATCCCGAATTTCTTTTCTTAGACGATATTCACCATTAACGTCCAATGTCCAAATTTCGGGATTTAAACTTTTTTTAGATTTAAAACTCTGTAAAATTTTATCTGATAAATTCATATCTATAAATACTTCATTATCAGCTAATTTATTTCAATAATCTATATTCGTATTTTTTAACTATTTTTTTATTAAAATAAACCCCTTGACTTTTAGCCGCTCTTAAACCAGCAGCCACATCTTCTGGGATTTCGTCATATTCGTATCTACTTCCAGAATTAAATTCTATAATTAATTTTTTGGTTCCTTTATTGTATATGGAACCTTTAATGTTTGAGGATTTATATTGATTAATAATTCTATCCCCACTATAAATTTCTGATATTACACCCATATTATTTAACTTCTTCGTATTCTATATCTGTAGTTTGTTGTTTATTATCATCAGTACTAGATTCTTCAGTACTAGTTTGTTCATATAATTTTGTGGAGATACTTTGCCATTGTGAATTCAAACTTTCTAATTTTGTCTCTAACAAAGTCATATCTTCATTTTTATGTGCTTCTTTAAGTTCAGTTAAAATTTTATTTAAACTTTCTTTATCTTCATCATTTAACTTATCACCAAACTCTTTTATTTGTTTTTCTGTTTGGAAAATCATGCTGTCAGCTTCATTTAATTTTTCAACACGTTCTTTTCTTTCGTTATCTTTTTCTTGATTTTCCTCAGCTTCTCTTTTCATTCTTTCAATCTCATCTTCAGATAAACTATTTCCTGACTCTATTTTAATGTTTTGTGATTTACCAGTTCCTTTATCTTTAGCACTTACATTTATAATACCATTAGCGTCAATATCAAAAGTAACCTCAATTTGTGGAATACCTCTAGGAGCTGGTGGAATATCTGTTAGTTGGAACCTACCTAAACTTCTATTGTCTGAAGCCATAGGTCTTTCACCTTGTAGAATATTAATATCTACAGAATTTTGATTGTCTACAGCTGTAGAGAAAACTTGTGATTTAGAAGTCGGTATTGTACTATTAGATTCAATCAACTTAGTCATTACACCACCCATAGTTTCAATACCTAGAGATAGTGGTGTAACATCTAACAGTAAAACATCTTTTATATCACCAGATAACACACCTCCTTGAATAGCCGCTCCCATAGCAACAACCTCATCTGGGTTAACTCCTTTAGATGGTTTACGTTTGAAGAATTTTTCAACAGACTCTTGAATTATAGGAATTCTAGTTGAACCTCCAACCAAGATAACTTCATCTATGTCAGTCACATTTAATTTAGCGTCTTTTAGAGCTTTTTCACAAGGTACAATACTTCTTCTAACCAAATCTTCTACCATAGACTCAAATTTAGGTCTAGATAATTTTGTTACCAAGTGTTTTGGTCCTGTAGAATCTGCAGTTAAATAAGGTAAGTTAATTTCAGTAGTACTAGAAGAAGATAATTCTACTTTTGCTTTTTCAGCGGCTTCTTTAATTCTTTGTAAAGCCATTGAATCTTTACTGATGTCAATACCACTTTGTTCTTTAAATTCACTCAATATCCAGTCCATTATAATTTCATCAAAATTGTCCCCACCTAAATGTGTGTCACCGTTGGTGGATAAAACTTCAAACACACCGTCACCAATTTCTAACACAGACACGTCAAAGGTACCACCACCTAAATCATATACTACAATTTTTTTATCTTCGTTTTCATCTAAACCATAAGCCAATGAAGCTGCGGTTGGTTCATTAATTATTCTTAGGACATTTAAACCAGCTATCTCACCAGCTTCCTTAGTCGCATTTCTTTGTGCATCGTTAAAATAAGCTGGTACCGTTATTACAGCATCAGTTACAACACCACCCAAATATTCTTCAGCTGTTTTTTTAAGGTTTTGTAAAACCACAGCAGAAATTTCTTGTGGGACATAGTTTTTACCATCTATTTCTACCGCCACATTATTTTTGTTTATTTTAACTACTTTATAAGGCATTTTAGTAGCTTCTTTTTTAATTTCTGAGTAGTCACTACCCATGAATCTTTTAATTGAATATATGGTTTTTTCTGGGTTAGTCACAGCTTGTCTTTTAGCTGGGTCACCAACCGTTCTTTCACCATTATCTTTAAAACCCACTACTGATGGTGTGGTTCTTTGTCCTTCACCATTAACAATAACTTTAGGTTCGTTACCTTCAATTACGGCAACACAGGAATTTGTAGTTCCCAAATCAATACCAATTACTCTTCCCATTATTTTATTTTTTTATTTATGGTTATTTATTTATTTATGAAAAACATATTAATACTTTTCACTAAAATCAAGTAGTCAAATAGAATACCACAAGTAATAATCAGACATATTGACATTATTTATGACAAAATGACAATCCTTGATTAATAAAATTTTTAATCGTATGATTAATGAAGTCAAATATTTATATATTTAACGAAGATTAACCATTATATTGAATTAAATAACTAAAAATATTACAATGAGATTAGAAGGAAGTTTTGCTGATTTTGAATCAGATGAATCTAAAAATAAACCAAGAAAAGAAAAATCCACATTTAAAAGTAGAACTCCAGTTTTGGATAATTTTTCTAGGGATTTAATAAAATATGCCGAAGAGGGTAAACTAGACCCAGTAGTTGGTAGGGAAGTTGAAATAAATAGGATGGCTCAAATTCTTTCAAGAAGAAAAAAGAACAATCCAGTTTTGGTAGGTGAACCAGGTTGTGGTAAAACAGCTTTAGTAGAAGGTCTTGCTATAAAAATTAGTGAAGGTAGATGCCCTAGAAATTTAATGGATAAAAGAATACTTGGGTTGGATTTAACTTCAATTGTTGCTGGCACAAAATATAGAGGTCAATTTGAGGAGAGAATGAAAGCCATCATAGATGAATTAAAAGAAAATCAAGACATTATTATTTTCATAGATGAAATACACACAGTTGTTGGTACTGGTAATTCATCTGGTTCTTTAGACGCTGCTAATATTTTTAAACCAGCTTTAGCTAGAGGTGAAGTTCAATGTATCGGAGCTACCACAATAGATGAATATAGGGAAAATATTGAAAAGGATGGGGCTTTAGAAAGAAGATTTCAAAAAGTAATGATAGACCCAACAACTAAAGAAGAAACACTACAAATTCTTAAAAATATAAAATCAAAATATGAAGACCACCATAAGGTAAAATTTACAGAGGAATCTTTGTCTACTTGTGTGATGTTGGCAGAAAGATACATAACCAACAGAGAGTTCCCAGATAAAGCTATTGACATTATGGATGAAGTCGGTGCTAAAGTACAAGTTGACGTGGCTTTCCCAAAAGAAATAGAAGAATTAAGAACTAAATTATCTGATTTAAAATTAGAAAAAGTTGAGGTGGTTAAATCACAAAAATATGAAAAAGCCGCAGAATTAAGAGATGAAGAGAGAAATTTAATAGAATTGTTGGATAATAAAAAATTGGAATGGGAAATTGAACTAGAAGAAAGTAGAATTGTGATTACTGAAGATGACATATATTCAATTGTTTCACAAATAACTAAAATTCCTTTAACTAAGTTAGATAAGGATGAAACTAAAAATTTATTAAACTTAGAAAGTTTACTTAAAAAACTTGTTATTGGTCAAGATGAAGCTATTGAAAAAATAGCTAAAGCAATTCGTAGAAATAGGGTAGGTATTCGTGAAGTTAAAAAACCTATTGGTTCATTTATGTTTTTAGGTTCCACTGGGGTTGGTAAAACACATTTAGCTAAAGCAATAGCTAAAGAAGTTTTTGGTAGTGAAGATGCTTTAATTAGATTAGACATGTCTGAATATAAAGAAAAATTTAACGCGACAAGATTAATTGGGTCACCTCCAGGTTATGTTGGTTATAATCAAGGTGGTCAATTGACAGAAGCTGTTAGAAAAAAACCGTATTGTGTAATTCTTTTAGATGAAATAGAAAAAGCACACGCTGACATATATGACCTATTATTACAAATATTTGATGATGGACACATTACAGACGGTTTGGGTAGAAAGATAAATTTCAAAAATACTCTGTTGATTATGACTTCGAATGTTGGAGCTAAACAAGTTTCTGAATTCAACAAACCGTTAGGTTTTTCAACTAAAAACACAGAATCTAAGATAGAGGAAGAAAAAGAATCTATCATTAAAAAGGCCTTAAAAGATACTTTCAGACCTGAGTTTTTAAATAGGGTTGACCAAACTGTTGTTTTTAAACCACTAGATAAAGATATGATATCTAAAATAGTGAAACTAGAGTTATCTTCCCTACAAGAAAGGTTGGTAGAAAAAGATTATAGAATAAAATTCACCCCTTCCGTTATTAAGTTTATTGTAGAAGAAGGTTATGATGAAAAATTCGGAGCTAGACCAATAAAAAGAGCCATACAAAATAAAATAGAAGATTATATTTCTGAAGAAATATTAAAAGGAAATATTTTAGATGGTGTAGAATATTCTATGTCTGTAACTAAAAATAAACAGGTTAAGGTTAAA
>Ga0099849_1000558_pt1 | contig 17201 bp, 25 predicted proteins | sample CB_VirMetaG_4_FD_78177 | JGI IMG/M metagenome (GOLD analysis project Ga0099849, IMG submission 78177) | Freshwater to marine saline gradient viral communities from Chesapeake Bay - CB_1508_1M Viral MetaG | ecosystem: Environmental > Aquatic > Marine > Coastal | place: USA: Chesapeake Bay... | reverse complement strand
GGATGCCTCCTGAAATAGCAAACTTGGTGTTAGCTGTAGTTTCAGCAGCAGCTGCATCAACAAGAGCTGCATTACCAGAAGCGAGAGCAACACCAGCATCAACAAGAGCTGCATTACCAGAAGCAAGAGCTTCGTGTGCTACATCACCGCTTGCACTGGGGGCATAACGTACATCTAGAACGCCAATATCTACCCTTTGGTTAGTTACACCAGAGGCTCGGACAATAGGAAAGTAATCACCGCTCGCAACCGTTGTGATCGCACCAAGTTGCGAAATCTTTTGGCTTGCCATGCGATTTAAGCAGATGCGGTCTCTAGATCAATAGTCGATCCGTCTTCTAATAATAACGCCTCGATCAGTAATCCGACACTGGCTTCAAGAAGGATAACTGAATTCGGGTTAGTAATAAGCTGAGGGGGTATAGTTTCAATAGATAAAGTTGTGGAAGTAACGACTCGACCCACATTCGTTAAGAAAGCGTCTATAGAAACAGATGCCAGCTCAGCAGCAAACTCACTGAAAGAAATCAATAAGCCAGGAGTAAGAACGGATAAATATCTAAAGTCACCAGGAGTTAGACCAGAATAACCAGTGTAAACACCATCAGCATTGATGCGAAGTATGCCCCCAGAGCTCACCGTATCAACGGCAATACCTAGAACAGAGGCGTTAGTGACTGTATCGGCTTTAGCAAGCGCAGCCTGACCAGTTGAAGTCACATAGACCGCGTTCCCAGCAGAGATATTTTCGCTAGCAATTAAACTCGCAATAGCCATCTCTGCTTAAACCCATATTCTTAAGTTTAGCGCTTTCCCTGGCCACGGTATTTCTTCCTGCCTCTACGTACAGGACGTGAGTGACGGCCATCACCAATAGAAGTTGTTTTTGGTTTGAAAAAAATGTTGTTAGAAGTGTGCGCCTTAGCCTTCGCCATTTTTATGAGGGAGTTCCAGTCAGCTTAGCGAATAGCAATAAGCTGTCATCAAGTATTTGCGTCAACCCAAGTTGTGCCATTCCAAACCTTGAGTGCGTTGGCTGTGTCGTCATACCAACCCTCTCCAGGAACCTGTGCAGAAGGTGCAGCGGTTGAATAAGCAAAGGAACGACGAGGACCAGACTCGTACCAACCGGAGGTAACAGCGTCGTACACAAATATTGATCCCACCAGTTCGTGGAAGAAAGCCGATCCATCACGAGGCGGTGCGTTGGTCCCTGTGCCCGAAGGAGGGGTAGTGCCCTTGAGAATAATTCCTTCGGCGTTGGTTTGATACCAATTCGGTTGAGCGACAGAACCACCGGATGCGTAAACAAACATTCGGCCTTGGTTTACGTCAAACCACAGGTCGCCGGTGCCGTAACCAGTTCCGGGAGAGCCAGAAACAGTGACAGATACACCGCTTCCACCGCCGCCTCCACCGCCTCCTTGGGTGTCTGTACCACTAACAATGACGGAGGTTCCGCTGTAAGTAATAGTTACAGACCCTTCATCGAGGAAGTGGCCTGAAACAACGTTGTCATACACAGCGTCGTAGTCAACATTGACGACAGAACCGCCCTGAGTCAGGTAGATACCAGAACCAGCTCCAATAGAAATACCAGAAGCTGAAACTACACTCGCATTAATAACTGTAGAAGTACCAGAAGAGGTGAAGTAAATACCCGATCCAGGTGAAATATCTGAAGCTCCTCCCCCGCCTCCAGAAATACCTGATATAGAGGTATTTAAGTCTTCTAAAGCTCTGACAACACCGTCGAAGTTAGGTTCATAACCGTAAGCACACCGAGAGTAAGATACTGTTCCCACACCACTAACCGTGTCGATAATTTGTGAGATAACGGTAACTATGCCGTTAAAAGAAGCCTCATGCAGGGCACGAGGTAAAGAGCCGTGCGTTACGCACGGAGGAATATTTCTTTCCGGCATCAGTAATAAACGCCCTCCCTATTTTGAGTTTAGCTCATTTTTATAGCTGCTTTCACCTTTTACCACTAATGAACCATTAGAAGAATGAAAAGTGAACTCTTCGGCCAACTTCCAAGCAGGTATTCCTAGGAGATCAGCCTTGCGTTTAAGAGCGCTCCAAGAAAGGTCTGTAGAAGCTTGCAGATGAGCTGAAGCCATGAGTCTCATGCAATTACTCAAAGCTTAACAAAGTAAGAAGAAAACCGCAAAGATTGTAAAAAAACACCCCCAAAGGGCTACATGGGATCTACTCACAAAGAATGTGACACTTGTATCCTTTGATGAACATTTCGGATTACAACAAAACCACGTGCGTTTATCGTCACGATCTAGTCTGAAAAGTTTTTAGAAATTTGGTTCTTGACAAAGTGTCGTCAAGCTGAAATTTATATATTTATTTAAAAAGTATTTTATAAGTACTGGGGTTTGACTCTGTCGCAAACGTGAATCCGCATATAGAGTCCCAAAAAAGCGACTTGCGTCAAAAAAACCTTTGTTAGAGAAAGTTTAAGAAGGGGGGTTTCGGACTTCCGGAAGCACCAAAGCAAACCATGAACTTGCGTGCGCTTAGTTTGCTAGGATCATGAGACAAGAACAAGAAAATCAATCTGTTTTGGACAAGGCGACTCTTCTGACGAGGCTTTTCGGAGTCTTGGATCCTTCTTTGGATGCCACGCCAGAGGGTTCCGTCGTTTGCACCAGTGTTCAGGGTTTTTGGAAGGTTTCCCAGTACAAGAACGGATCCTCTTTTACCTGTCGTTGTGGGCGATCAGAGCCTTTTTTCCTACCTTCAGAACACGTAGAGCGACACCCTCTTAGAGAGGCTTCTGCAGGGTGTCATGTCTGTCAAAACGCTCTTCACTCAGCCACAACCAAAGCCGAGAGGCTGGGAGCGTGGATCGACTCTCGCAGGGCCGTCATAAACACAGAAGAACACCTAGAGCTTCCAGGCGACTGTGGACAGCTCTATATCAAAGATCCGCACGAAAGCAACTCTTGCGCTATTATTCGCACACGTCACTTTGTGTATACTCATTTCTATAGAAAACCTGTTCCACAAGGGTTTTGTGTTACCAGCACCTGTAGAAAGAGTTTATGCCTAAATCCACACCACTTATGTCTAAGCCCAGTTCGTCACAGCAAGCTCAGCACCCGTACTCGAAGATTAATAGAGAAGCTATCCTCTTTGGGGATGTCCCCAAAAACGATCCAACTCTTTTTGCGCGAAGAGCACTCCGTAGAGCTTTCGGTGAGATCCGTGCAGCGGACGTTAAAAGAAGCAAGAGAATCAGAAAATTGCGTTTTCTGATTTATGAGCTACAGTCCATACAGCCAGCGGAGCTAGAACACATTTCGGGCGCTATAGGGCAGTCCAAAAATACCACCAAAGACCAATTAGACAAGTTAATTGCTTGTGACCTAGTAGTAAAAACAGTATTCGAAAAGCACACTCTGTACTGTATAAACGGTCTTTACAACAAAACTATTTCTTCAAAAATTATCGATGGACTATTCGACAACTAGTTTTAGAGAGACTCCCACGGTGGTTATAAAGTGGGATTCTGCTTTTGTTATAGAGAACTTACCTCCTTGGGTTTATAAAAATAATCACATGCCATTGAGTATGAACGAGTGCAATGCGAAGCTCTCGTCTCTCGACCACACGCTATCCGACATGGATCTGCAGATAGAGGTCAAAAGGTGTGAAAAAAGAATTGCTGAACTAACAGACGAGTCTTTTGACGAGGTCGACTTTTACGAGCGTTTGCGTAAAATCCATAAAGCAAAGCAGTCAACTCTGTACGTTATAAGCGCTTTAAAGTACTGGAAGCATCTCAATACAGCCACAGTGGTTGCTGGTTCTGACGACAAATTCAGCACTCTTGTTGAATTACTAATCGAAGACCCACCAAATTTTGTAGATCAGGCACGAAACCTACTAAGCTAGCGGTGACTGTCTTGTAAGAACCGCCTTGACAGTCATCAGAGGTTGAGGCATCATTTTTGTGGTTTCTGATCCTCACGTAAGCCTCCTGGTTGCCAAGTACTTGGTGGCCTAGGGGGTCCTCTTCTCTACTTTCTTTTACTATGGACATTACTCAACTAACAAAACAGCTTCGTGACATTGCAAGTACTCTGGACAGTATCGATGCTTCACTTCAATCCATGTCTCAATCCGATGAGAAAGAGACCAGAGCGTTTGTGAGCAAAAGAACTATCTGCAGCAGACTAAACGTACCTTCAGTAGCTCTAGACAAACTCATTCATCAAGGTGTTGCATCAGGTGGGGATAGTGGACTAGTTGAAGGTGTGCATTTCTGCAGAACAGACCCAGCTGAAAGAAACAGTTCCAAGTTCCTCTATGATTCCCAACGTATCCTGAACTCAGCTTGGAGAAGTTTTCAAAATGTTTAACAAGAAGAGAGTAAACGATCTACGCAAGATGCTGTTCAGTGGGAACGAGTCTGAACGGATGATGTCAGCAGGTGTCCTGAGAACAATATTTTCAGATATAACCAGGTTGTATTTTGAAAACAAACAAGCAATGGGTTTAGGTCTACTTGTCTTCAACCCAGAAGCACCTGATAAAAGCAAGTACATAACTAAAGGAGATCTTGAAAATGATCTTTCTTTAGCTCAAGAAGACTGCAACTCCGTCTTTGAAGAGGGTTTTCAAAAGATGATTAACGTCATTGAGAAAGAAAAAGACTCTGACCTTGCAATCGTCGCAATGGCTTACGAGGACGGTATAGCAGTCAACCTCATCGATCCAGATCAAATTAACGAAACAATCGACGAACTCAGCAACGGACTTGTTTACTGATGACTACTAGCACCAAAAGAAAACGCGAAGCAAAACCCAGATTTGCGGTAGGCGACACTGTCCAAGAAAACAGTCACAACATACTCATAAACTCACCAGGAGCCGCACAATCTAAAGCTAAGTTCAAGGGACTCAGGGTAGGCGAGGTAAAAAACGTAGTAACTAAAGCTAATAAAGGAGGAGCTAAGTGTTTCTACTACGAAGTACTTTGGAAAGACATGCAAAGTACTCAAACTATTTCTCAAGTGAGGTTGGTTTTAGCTGATGGTGCTTGCTAGTAAAGATTTTGTTTCACCTGTAGATTTGATCGCTACTACCACGGCGTTCTTTGACGGTGAAATAGATCTCGACCCTGCTTCTAGCGAACACGCGAACAGTGTTGTCCAAGCAAAGCGTTACTTTACGTGGAGAAACAATGGGTTATTGCAGGATTGGACCTGTAGAAATTTATATTTGTTTCCACCTCGTGAGCTGTTACTTAAAAGCGAGCAACCAAAACCTACTGCTTTGTTTACAAAAACTATGCAATACAAAAAATCTGCTCAAAGAGTTTGGTTAGAGCTTTGTTACCAGAAGTGGCTAAAGAAAGAGTTTAGTCAGGCAATTACGCTTATAACGTCTACTGAAGTAGCACTACTCGTCACACAAAAAATAGGATTGGATTTTCCAATGTGTGTCCTAAAGAAAAAACCCAAGCTGTTAAACGATGACGAAAAACTTAAGCCTTTAAGATCTACAAAAGTGCTTGGTTTTGTGTTTTATTTTCCTCCTCCGGATAATCTAGAGGAGAGCATACAGAAGTTCAGTACTTTCTATAGTACGTTGGGTCGTGTGTACTGTTGAGAGGATCTTTTGTGTCCCAATTATCATCAGGACCAAACTTATCTTTATCGGCAAAACCTAGCCCACGGGGATTACCGCTTGGTCGGACTTCCTTGTTCTTTTTCTCAATACCGAAAAGTTCTCCGGCAAAACGCATTGACTTAGTTTCTTTCTCGACGTGATGAGATCGCCGAAAAGCTTTACTGTCTGCTCTTTTTTCTATTGAAGTGCGCCTAAGCATCAGACGCCGTAGTTCATAAGAGATTGACCAGGGCCAGCACCGCCAGCTATTGCACGAGTGTAGTCGTTGACTTGAGGTCGACCAAAGTTCATCATGCTCACTGCATCCGGATCATTCATGTACGTAATCAGGGGATTAGCTTGGTTGTAACCAACTTCTGGACTGAAGTCGACAGCATTAGGGAATATCTTACGAGGATCAGTGTCTACGACTCTCGTGTACGCCTCCATGACCGGCGAGCTATATAGCCCAAATTTCTGTCGTGAATCTTGAATAGTGTCTTCTAACTTAGCTGTTCCGTAACTCAGATCAGGCTGAAAATTATTCAGCATATCTGTGTATTTACCTGTCATTCCACTGCTGGTGTTACTGAAGCGCTCTTTATAGTCAGCTACAGCGTCAGCAGTGTTTTGACCAGTGAAGTTTTGATTTAGATCAAAAACATCATAGAGCTTTCCTTCTTGTACGCCGCCTCGAGAATCTAGATCGGCAGTAGATCTCGCTACTACTTCTTCTAGTTCTTCTATAGCGTTTTTATAAGTGTCACTAAGATCACCACCACCCCCACCGCTCTTAAAAGCTCCGATAATGTCACCGATACCACCTAGGGCACGACCAATATCCTGAAAATTGATGTTTTTTCCTGCAGTTGATGCCCCCGAATTTGCTTTATTGACATCTGCCTGAGATCCAGCGAACGACATCGTTTTAAATCAAACCTATACCTAGATTACACTGCTTCCCGGTTGGAATGCACTGTAAGCGTCTTCGAAAGACTTTTTAAGCCCTCGAGTAGTGGCTTCCTTTTCAGATAAGTTCCTATTTTGTTTTATAAATTTCAGAATTGTGTCTTGAGTTTTCTGTAGTTCTCTTATCGCTTTGTCGTTACTTGTTGCTTCTGTATTAATAATTCCTGGATCAGGTTCTAATGCAGCTGCGATTAAACGCGGATCAGCGTCGATATCCATTAACGACTGATCTGAACTGGAAGTGGGTGTGCGATCTGGACCTAGGAACCCCTCCATGAGTTTTATGAGCGTCGGGATTTGCTCTTCGTTAACTTGCGAAGTTTTGGGTTGTCCTGCAGGACCCTGGTTAAGAAAACTCGAAATCTCTCCCATAGTCTTTGCAGACTGGTTGGGATAGTAGCTTTTGCCTGCAGCGGTTGGCAAAGAAGCCCACTCAGGAGCTAGAAGAGCAACATTATCTGGGTTTATAGCAGCTGTATCAAAATCTACGCCGCGATCAAGCCCTAATCGATATGCGTACTCATCTTGACGCTCAGGTGTCATGGTGCCTCCACCTTGGCCCTGCCAGGTACCAGGCATAAACTGATACGCACCTGCTGCGGAACTGGGTATGGAGTTCTGAGTTGGCTGAATGACTTTATTGGGATGGTTTTGTGTGTTATCGAAAGTCCCACCGCCGTAGTAAATGTTATAACCCCTTCCTCCGTTGCGCCAAGTACCCTCTGCGCGGGAGATGAGATCAAGCCAGGATTGTCTGTTGCTCATTTGACGTGGTTCTCTTCGTTTTTGTCGTCGAAAACATCGACTGAAGGGTCGACCATGATGCCTAACTCTTCGATCACTGCTTTGTAAGCTCGCTCTCTACAGACCATTCGGAAGATGCGTTGCCAAAGGTAGTGATCTCTGTCACGACCTTTTAGTTGCTTTGCACCATTACGAATACGAGTGAGAGTGAACTCGTCTTCGAGAGTGAGACCTATAGAGATTTGCTCATGTTCCACGGGGTTGCTCCGCTGTCTTTGATTTTAGCTGAGTTTTAGCTCACCAAGCCTTGCAGCTCCAGTATCCGGCAGATAGTTTCGATTTGTCCTCATCACACTTGTGACGTGCTCTGAAGCTCTTTCTTCTTTCTGGATTGTCTTTTTTGATACTCATATTGGGATCGCCAAAGCGCACTAAGCGCACGGTTTCTCCCTCTTTGGCAGCAACCGCATGTGACTTACCACCTTGCACATCCTTCTTTGGTTTGTTATAGCCTTGGAACACCTCTCCAGCGAGCCTTATTTGCGCCACGGTGAACATCGCTACTGAAATAATTCTACCCAATTGAAAACGAAAGAAAATATAAATTCAAGACTTTATGGTTAACAACTCAGTGGTTTTGCACTATTCTCGTGCTGTTAAGATTACTGAGCTTTCAGTTTTAAATGGACTCTGCCAAACTGCTGACTATTGCCCAGACTGCTGAGCTGTTAAATTGCTCACAGGGTTTTGTGCGTAAGCGTATTGCACTTACTGAAGCTAACCAAGATGGTGGTTGGCCAAAGACCATCTTTGTCAATCTGCAGCCCAACGGCATCAAATCTCTCTACCGCATCAAACAGGAAGCACTTGTTGATTACCTGACTGAGCAGAGTGAGGCTAAACTGGATGAAGCTCCTGAAGCAGTTGCCACGGACGCTTGCACCTTTTGAGTCTGGTTAGCAGATGACTACTTCTAATCTTGAAGAAATCTTTCAAGCAGTAGCAGCTCCCACAGAGGAAGTTGTTACCGAAGAGGTTGTCATCGTGAAGGAAGCGAGCATCGACAACTTTATTTTTAATCTTGTCGAGTTTGCTTCTTACAACTACCAACTCAGTACCCAAGCGCACATGCTGCACTTGAATTTGGAATCACCAAACTTCTTGGCACTGCATAAGTTTCTGAAGAAACAGTATCAGCAGCACCTTGAAGATTTTGACACCATCGCTGAGCTTGTTCGCTCGATGGACTACCTCATGCCTATGTGCGGCAAAGGTCTCCTAGGTGCATGTAAAGATTTTAAACATGTAAAAACTTATGATGCCACTGAGAGTTTGGTTCGGTATACCAAAAACTTAGAGAACGGTGGTTACATGGCTAAAGACTTGTATGTCATGGCCAGAGAGTGCGAGTGCCCCGATGGAGAAAACGAAATTTCTCAGATCGTCAATCACATGTTCAAGTCCGCTTGGATGATGAAGTCGACTCTCAGAACAAGTTAGACCAATACTTTGTTCCAGGACGTTCCGTCTGAGACGTAGAGGAATTGATTAGCGGTATCAAAGGCTAAAGATCCAGAGTCACCTACGGTAGGTAGTGAGCCACTAAATAACGTACTTACTTGTCCTGTACAGCTACCAGCTGTGGTTGCAAAGTTTGCGTTAGTAGCGTTAGTAGCTGTGCCAGCAGTTGTTGCAAAGTTTGCCGTGGTTGCAGTAGTAGCAGTAGTAGCAGTAATAGCAGTAGTAGCAGTAGCCGCAAGAGTGGCAAAACCAGCTCCGATTTCTACCCACGCAGAGCCATTCCAGACCCTCATGTTGTAGTTAGCTGTATCGTCAACCCACAGCTCGCCTACAGAGTTTCCGGCTTCTCCGTTTGGTGTTGAGTTAGGAGCGTTAGTTCCGTATTGCGCACCTCCGATTTTGCGAATATCACTAGCGGAATCCAAGAAGTAAAGCCCTGGCTCCGTTGCACCAAAGGAAAGTGCTAACTGGCCAGTAGTAAGTGACGCAGGAAAAGGTCTGTCCGCAGACTGACCAGTTCTCAACGTAAGAATTGTTACTGGGGTAGAAGTCATTTAGTAAGTACCGCCGTTAATAAGAGATCGATAAATCGGAGGACCCACAATGGCACCATTTAGATACTCACCACAATCGTAGATTAAGATGGCTCCGCTTCCCACCGGTACACCGTTTTCGTACTGACCTCCATCGACAATAGGAATGTTCTCAGGTGGAACAGGAATTAGTGGGTTGAACTCCTCTAGAAAGAACATTGTGAACCCACTGGCTTGAATAGCAGGTACATTTCCTGATGCCAGAGTATCGAAATTTAAAACTTTGGAAGTTGTGGGAAATCCATCCGAGTACAGCATGTGTGTCGGAGTGTCGTCTTTTGAGGGAGAGAATCTTTCCCAGTACTCCAAGTTTTTAGATCGATTTTTAAAATCAGTTGCTTTTTCAAGATTCTTATAAAAATACTCTCGATAAGCAGGGTTCATTGGCTCGTCGTTAGGTTCAGCTAAGTAAGGAGTCACGAACGCCTGTGTTTTAAAGCGGTTTTGCATGTCCCACCACGAGGCGTACAAGTGTTTACAAAACCTGGGCTGAAAAAAGAACATATTGGGATCTGAGTAAGACGATCCTGCACTGTCGTCGTAGTTCGGGGGATCCAGCAGCTTATTGGTGTAGATAAAACCAAAATCTCTTGTAAATCCTGGTAAATCACGGGTGGCGGCAGGTCTGTCACCTGTATATGTTTCTGTACCAGCGTCGTAAAAACCAGGTTTCAAGTCTTGAGGTTTGGTATAGGGGTAACTCCTCATGGAGGAGTATTTGTAGAGATTGAAGTCATCTCGCCCAAGGTAATCAGGACAGTTACACCCGAACCTCATTGCTGTTGTAAAAAAGTCTCCAGGAATCGGGTCCATTGCAGCTGGACTAGAAAGAACATCGTTACCAAAGACTGTCCAACTAGTGTCTGCAGTTGCCGATAGAAAAAGAGTATTAAAAACAGGAAGAGGTGAAGGTTCTTGCGGACCACCAGCTAAGGTGCCAACACCTACCACGGTGTAATTGTTGTATATGCTTTTTTCGTCACCATTTGAGTCAAAACGATCGGAGACAACCTCACCGGTCATAAAAGAAACTGGCGCACCAAAAGTTGAAGACAGTTCTGCAGCCAAAATGCTGTTCTCTGCGTCGTAAGTGGTGACACTTTTAATTGAAATACCGTAGTCAAGAAGATTAATGGTGTCTCTAGGTCGGATGAGTGTCATCCTCATTGCCATATCCTGCGTTGTTGCGGGATACATGTAACAGATACCAGGAATTTCGAGACTTCCCGAACCTGCTTGTCCGTTTACGGCATAGCGAAAGCTGTAGTTAAGACCAAGGAACCGCTGGTTCGCATACATGAAAAGTTCATAACCACGTCTCCACCGGGTCCAAAGAGAAGCGTAGTTGTAGTTGTCTAAGACGCTTAAGTCTTTGAGATTGAATTCAGGTCTAAATTTTTCTTTAAAAGGAACTGGTCGGTTTAGTTTGCTTGTCGAACTTGCACCTTTAACTGCTCCAAATTCAAAAGACTCTTTAGGTGGTTTAAAGTCCTTAAAAGAAAAACCGTCAGAACCTTTTCTTCGTGCCATGTATCAATAGAATCCGCCTTGTGCAAACCAAGTCACACCAGAAGCACTCAAAGAACCTGAAGGAGTGAACGTTGTAGTGCTACCTCCCGCTCCTAAGTAACCTACGCAAAGAATGTATCCCTTCTCCAGATACAAACCTTCCATCTTGCCGATCATGATTGGCCTTAGAAGGTTAGTGTTACCTGTTTGGGGAGTAGGTGCGTTAGTCGAAGGAAGAAGAATAGGCTGTGGTAGTCCATCTTTACCGCCAGACAAACCAATTTCATACTTACCAATCATCATGGGGAATGATGTGGCAGGAGCAGACTGATTGGGAGCGTATACGTATAGACCAAACTCAGCTGTATACATACCCGCATCATCGGGATATGCTTCGTTACTTACACACCAAATATCTTCAACTAGCGCTGCGTCTTCAGACGGAATGTCGCCCACACGGACTAGTTGAGTCAGCGTGGAGAAATCAGGTACTGCAGGGTTGATTACAGGAGTACCTTCAATGAACCTCGCACCCCTCAGAAAGGGGCGATCAACCATAAGTGGCTGTTTATTGGTGGAGGTACTTGCCACTGCCTACTAAGTCTGAGGGTGATCTAATGTTAACACCGGAGAATTGAAGATTACATACCTTAAAACCCTTGGTTTTATTGACCACCAGGAGGCGTCAAGGTTTTAAGGGGATCTCTACTATTTCTAACTGAACTTGAAGGAAGTTGCTGACTAGCTTTATCGCCAAGACTGTAACCACGCTGTTGCGCCATCACTGCAAACTCCTGCGGAGAAATTCCATATTCGTTTGCTCCTCTTAGAAGAGCCGCAAGACCAAGTGTCTTTCCGTCTTCGCCAAATCCTTCACCTGTAAATTTCGTTAGATCTTCGAGAGGGTACGAAGGTTTCGAAGGCTCAATTACGGATTCGCCAGTTGTAAATTTCTCAGATGGCTTGACTCCAGTCCTAGCACTTTCAATAAACTCTCGACCGTCCTCGTAACCGAGAGAACGAGCAAGCACGTCGTACTGATTTCCTTGGTTAAACCCAGCAAATCGACTCTGACTGCGTGGCACTCCTCTAATGCCTTCGATAATACTTCCAGCACCATAGAGAATAGGAGTGATATCTCTTGCAAAACCTCCCAAACGATCAAGCCAGTTACCACCACTCTCTTGGGGTTGTCCACCACCAAAAGTTGAAGGAATTCCTCTTTCTGTGCCAAAAGCTGGATTATATTCATAACCTTGCTCAAAACTTGATTCAAAATATCCAGGTGAATTAAAATCAAAGTCCCCAGGTAACTTAAAAGCAGAGTCCCTAGGTGTGTTTAAACCTAAGTCACTGTTTGTGAAAAATTGGTCTAATTGTCCGGAGGAGAAAGGGTTATTCATGAGTAGACACCTTGAGAAGCGAGGCGTTGTTGGATAGCTAGAGGAATTTTTTCTAAAACTGAGTTTATACGAGGTTGCGCAGCCAGCGTAAGATCTGAGTTTAAGACCCCGTTAGCTGCGACAAGAGCAGATTCACCAGAGTTACTGCCTAAGTCCGAAACCGCTGTAATACCGGGAACAGACGCATTAGCATTTTGATCAAGCGTCTCCGGTGCATTGAGTCCTTGTCGTTCTAGTAGTTGGTAAGCGAGACCTGGGTGAGTCTGAGCCCACGTGCCCATGTTTTCCGCTTGAAGACCAGACAACTCAGCAACTGCTGCCGCAATAAGGTCCCTACGAGAATCTTGACTGGCGTAGTTGTCTCGATCTCGGTAGTAATCTGCGATGTTTGAGTATTTCTCAGGAGACATTGGTTCGGTGTACTTGTCGATGATTGCATTGAGATCGTTATTTCCCTGCTGTACTTCTCTACGTCTTTCATTGTTTCCGTCATTACTAATAACAGATGTAGTTGTATTAGTTTTCACATCGGAGCCGCGTGGTGTCTCAAGTTCCTTTTGTAGTGAGGATGCAATATCCGTTACACCTGTGGCAATTCCTTTCCCTTCTTCCACTAAACGAACTATCTGCTCAAGTTCGGCAGCCGGAAGACCTCCATCCGTAGGATCACTCATAGGCATCTCACCTTCAAAACGGTCATCTTGCTGTTGAGTACGATTGAGATAAGTACCTGCACCTAATGCACCAGCTCCTGTAAGAGCTGCAATTACACGTGGATCGCTGAGGTTAGTTAGAAAAGTGCCTTCATTAGTAGGTAGAATCCCACGAAGCGCAGCAGGAACTTGAAAGGCTTCGTCAACTAACCCCGCTGCTGCGTTAGACGTATCTACAGTTCTCCTGACTGCTGAAGGAATAGACAACTGTCCATCAGGAATACGGTTGAGATAACTAGGAGAATCAACACGATCCATCAAAGGACCGCCGCCTCTTGCCATACTTCTTATCTGAGCAGAAGCTGAAGGAGTTGCAGCAGATTGAGGGTTGTACATCTGACCCCCAGTGCTTCCGCCTGCTTGTCTCTGTACACCTCTAGAAGTTGTGTATGCCTGCTGAGCAGTAGATCCTGCAGGGTTACGAAGATCTAGTCTTCCTTGCACTGTATTAGTCATCGTCCCTGTGGGACGTACATTCATAGGTGGCGGTGGAGGCAACTCCGATTGAGGAGGAGTGATGTTATTAGGAAACTCAGGACGAGGAGCTTGAGGTTGAGCTGCACTAGGACGCACGGACCTAGGCATAGAGACCGGGATTACCTGTCCCCTTGTAGGAGTCCCTGAAATAATCTCCGCTGGAGAAGATCCCCCATAGCCACGGGGGGTATAGCCAGCAGGAGCAGGAAAATTAGGTACTGCTGCTCTACCAGTCGGAACAGGAATATCTCCAGTACCCATCAAACCACCCCTGACCAAACCGCTTCCTCCATAAGCCTCACGCGCAATACTGCTAGTAGCAGGTCCCAGTCTTAAAGCTTGTGCTGCGTCAAGAGGGATCTCAGCAGCATTACTCAAAGCGTTTCTAGCAATCGCTATAGAAGTAGCTATATCAGGTGTAAGGTTTTTGGTGGCAGACCTACCTCCACCCATTAGAAGGTCTATTAAGGTCCCGCCCACGCCTCTACCGACTTTTCCGACCATGGTAATTAGCTGTGCTACTACTTCTTTTTATATTAACGCCAATTGGCAAAGAAATATAATCTGTCAGCACGTGACACATCAGGAGGCCCAGGAAGTGCTTGGATAAACTCTCCTCCGCTTCTTTCAAACCTGTACCTTGCTGCTACAGGGTCTTTGTAGTTAGCGACATAAAGCATTTCTGCAAGACGACCCGTCTCGTACAAGTAGTTTTCACGCCAAACTCTGGCTACCTGTTGCTTGTCCTGAACGGTAATCGAACGCTGAACGTCACCCAGGATTGTTTCTTGTCTACTCGATGCGTCCCCCGTAGCTAGTTCAGTAAATCGCTCGGCTTCTTCACACCTTTCAATCTGAGCAACAATTTTGTCGTAGTAATACTCTGAAGGTATTGAAGTCGTAGCTTCGATCAACCTTGCGTAATCACCAGCAGGAACTGTGGCAATATTGTAACCTAGGTGATACGCTGTACGACTAAAGTTAAAGTCATCAAGTCTGTAACCAAATGCCTGCGCTGGGTTGCGAGTTAGTTGATTAACAGCAGCGTAAACAACCTCACGCTTAGTAGCGTCTGTGCTGGTAGCGTCGAAAGTGACACCTTGCTGAGCTAGATACGACTGAATTTGTTCTAACTCAAATTGCGAAAGCTGAGCCACTTACCACAACCACGAATTAGTTTTATTCTACTTCTACTCTACGAATACCAGTCCAGTCTCAAAAACAGCGTCCCAATCAACACGCTTAATTGAAGCAAGTTGATCGAGTTTAGTAAAACGTTCTCCAGGGAGAGTTTGCTTGAGTTCGACAATTTCTTTTGCCGTCTTGAGACCTACTCCTGGTAGTACTTGAGTAAGACCCTCTGCAGTCAGCGTGTTCAGGTTGACACGGTTGTCGGTTGGAACCTGTGGTTTAACTACAGCGGTAGGGGTGGCACTAGAAATTTTTCTCCTTCCGCGTCGATTTCTTGACGGTGTGTCGTTGTTTTCAGATGGTGTATCTTGCTGCTCTACCTGATCTCTGTGCGCATAGAAGACCTTACTGGAGGTAAGAGACCGCACCATGTGATATTCGCCGTCGTCATGCGTAGAAAGGATAACAACCTTAATTCCACTGGGTTTGTAGATCGTGTCGGACATAAACAAACAGTATGTAGGCAGTACTTTAATCTAAACCATCAAAATCCGCACCCCACATACCCACACTGCTTTGTGGCTCAGTCTCCATATTTTCTATAAACTGTCTTCTCTTTTCCCAAGTATCTCCTCCTTCTTTACCTTTCATAGCATTAATACACATACTGCTTTGTGCTGTGTTACATACAAGACCAGCTAAATCAAGCTCGTTACCTCGACTCCCAGTAGCCCAGTAATGAACTCCGTTAAGCCAGACAGCACCGCATTTAGGGCACTCCTTACGGTTGATGTTGAGCTCTGAGGTGTCTGTCACGGTACTAACGGTACAGATAATGTATATAGTCTACTCAGTTTGGATAAACAAAAAAAGACCCCTCCAAAGAGGGGCCGTCCGTGTTCCAACTGATCTTATCAGCGGGGTTGAGTAGAAGTGTAAACAGAAGATTCTGTAACACCGTCGGGCTGAAGAGCCACGTCCTGACGCTCTGGAGGAGAATCGGGAAGGATCCAGCAGACTTCGCAAATTGCGAGAGCCTTTTCGTCGCCAGACAAGAAGTTGTTGCCAGCGCGGGGATCGTAAACACCAGAACCTTGCACCACGGGGGAGGCATTGGTTGTTGCAAAGAGCTTCCACTGAGTTTCCGCAGTAGTAGCTTCCAGCAGACTGGAGTCGATGATGTTGGTGGAAGCAACCGTTCCGTTAGGAATGCTGCGGTTAGCACCAATGGCGGAGACTGCGAAACCACCTGAGACAACAGTGTTGTCATTCGGATAGCCTTCACCCACGGCAGGAGCCAAGGACAAAGTAGGTGCAGCTTCTGCACCAGGGATACCAGAGCTGACTACGTCTCCTCCGGTGATCCGCAGAGAAGCGCGGTAGCAGTAGACGCCTGAAGGCACCTGAATACCGTTAGCAATGTCCTGACGAACGTCCTTATGGAAGTCCGGTGAAGGAATGATGACAGCAGCGTCACTAAAAGCAACGTTGGAGTTGCCGTTAGGGGAGCTGTTAACACCAGAGCCATAGGCTTGGGTGTAGTACTCCAGCTGGTTGACGGAACCCAGAGCTTGGTAGCTCAGGTCAACGTAACCAATTGCTTGTTGAGCAACCCAGCCGGGACGGAAAATGACACCGACAGGACCACCAACAGGTTGGTTGGTGTAGCTCGTAGAAACGCCATTGGCGTTCTCGAACTGCATGGTCTTTTCTTCGTGCCAGTAACGAAGAACGTTTGCGTAGTTGCCAGGATAAATCTTGGCGACTGAGATCTGGTTGGGATTAATTGCCATCGTTAGTTACCTCAAGCGTCGAAGGAGTAACCAACGGTCACGAAGTCTGCATTTAGCAGCTCGAAACCAGCATACAGGCTCCAGATCATCATGATGAATCGTGAGAAGTCATCATTGTTGTTCAGGAGTACCTGTGCATTGTTACCGCCGATACCGACGCCAACAGACTGAGGACCGAAGAACATGCCGATCGCCGCATTGTAATCAGCGGCTGTAGCGGCAATAGTTGCGTTCTGGCTTTGTGAAGGCATGTTAGTGGATTCGAAGAATCGCACACCTTCAAATACAAAGCCCGTAGGCATAATCGGCTCACCAGCCACGAAAGTAGCTTGGCCGAAACCCTGACCCATATACAGCGCAGCGTTAGGCTGCATTGCTGACATAAGGGGATTGATCTGACCGTTACCGGGGTAGCGAGCCACCTCACGGAAGTCAGAGTTTTGACGCAAGTGCATCAAAAATGTAGGGTCACAAACGCAGCGGTAGAACCCATCCTGGTAGGTAGGGGTGTTGCGCTTACGGAGCGACTTGACCACGCGGAGGAGGTCATCTTTAACGTCGAACTTGGCTTGCTCGGCGTTGGTGTAGGTGAGTGCTCCCGTGGCAAGATCGCCAGGGAAGTAATAGCCACCTTGTGTATCTGATGATTGGCCTTTAGAAACAGCTTTCAGAAGCTCGTTAATAAAGACGCGATCACGCCAACGGCGGTAATCATCC
>Ga0099849_1000556_pt1 | contig 17240 bp, 26 predicted proteins | sample CB_VirMetaG_4_FD_78177 | JGI IMG/M metagenome (GOLD analysis project Ga0099849, IMG submission 78177) | Freshwater to marine saline gradient viral communities from Chesapeake Bay - CB_1508_1M Viral MetaG | ecosystem: Environmental > Aquatic > Marine > Coastal | place: USA: Chesapeake Bay... | reverse complement strand
TACAACATCAATCGATGAAAACTCATTCTCTAAATTAGATGGTAATGGTTTGTATAGTTTGACAACTACACCCAATTCTACATCAAAACTAATATCTGTAATTGTGTACAATCTGTTTTGACCAAAGTTCAATGCTAAGTTTAGTTTGTAGTTTGTTTCACCATCAACTAAACTTCTTAACTCTGATAAAGGATTCTGTTTAAAGGTTTGGATGTTCCTAAATGTTCCTGCTGATAATTGTACTTCTGTCGAATCTGTAGATATGTTTTCTACTTTGAGTGATGGAACTACATTCTTCAAAAAATTGTAAACAATACTGTAGTATCCTTTTGTGATGGTACTTAACCTAATATCCTTTTCTGGAGAAAGTAATACATCATATGTTCCATTACCACCATTCGATGATTCGTAAGAAAGTGGTTCTGTGTTTGATTCTACTAATGTACTTCTTGAGTAGATGTGTTTTTCTACAATAGAATCATCCAACAATGATTTTGAACATGGTTCTGTAGTCTTATCTAACCTAGCACTATCATCAATGGAATATGTCTGAACATTTGATACAGGTACCTTTGAGTCAGTTACTATGTTGGGGTTTTGAAATCTATCTATAGCCATATAACACCCCTATCAAAATAACTCTACTTCAAATAAAGATTGGTCACCTCTCATATATATACCCTCAACTTCAGTAGTTCTATTTCTACCATACTTCACTTGCACCTCCCATAAATCATTTTCTATCATTTCAGAATTTGTTATTTCGTATACAATTTGGTGGACAGTCCCTAGACCAGGCGATACTTCAGTTTCACGAAATACAAATCCACTTCCAGGAGGTGTTAGTATTCTCTTCCTTTGGAATCGAACTTGTGTAAATCGATTTGTTTGAGTATCATTTGATATGGCAACTATAGCTTTCAGTCTTAAATTTTTTCCACTATCGATTAACTCTTTTGTTATTCTGTAAGCGCCATCTTCCAATGTAGGGCCGTTTACAACATTATCCCAAGGTATTGTGTCAAAGAATATATTGATATCATGTCTGTCTAATGTACCATTGTATGTTTTAGCTGAATCCGTTATCTCATATCTACCACTAAATGTATCGACAAATACATTTCCATCAACATCAACTTGCTGAAGTAAATCACCACTCAGTCTATCCAATGTTCTATTGTATGAGCCAATACCATATACAGTTTCAACTGCAGGTAATCTTAAAACACCATACTCCACATCACTATTAGGTGGTATGGAATATGAGATGATTTGATTAGATGTATTTCTTTTTATATTTCGTATTCTAGCCATTACCTAACCACTTTAAATATAGGCCCTTCAAAGTACCCAATCTTTCCGTTCCTATCTACTCTGAAATCGAATTGATAGAATCTTTCAGGCTGAAGTGTATTGAACCAAAAATCAAAATAGTTTCCTGTTGAATCACAATTTACCTTTGTGTAGGTTGTGTCATATGGAATTACTGCAAGATTTGTTTCAACATCTTTCACCTGATAATAAGTAGTTTCTGGTAAATACTTTATGTCAGTATATGGGTATGTAGATGAGAATGTTCTTTGTGGGAATGCTGCTCTACCTACCACTCTGAGTTTTGCTCTTGAGTTTTCTTTGTATTCTGTAGAAACATTCTTTACATAAAGTGTAATGTTGTCTTCTGTGAGTTCACTCAATGAACCAGTATCAAATGAACCAGTAGTCCACCTCACCTCTAATGTAGGTACATAGATAGTATGAGTTTCATTTGAGAAGAATTTAGACGAACCATATCTCGTTGAACCACTCTCTTGTGCTACAGGCCTTTTGATGATGAATCCATTGTTTGGTCTACTACCACTTAACCAATCCTCTACATAGTCAGTAACATCAACCCTCAAATCTTTTGTGTATCTGTTGAATGTTTGTGATGCATATGTTCCAGATAAAGATGATGTGAACCAAGTTGCTCCACCTGAGTTCTTATAGTATCCCGCTTCAGTTGTCGATGGAGTTGGTATAGTACCTGAGAATCGTATCTTAAAGTTATCTATCGAACCACTTGCTCCATTAGAACCACTATCGTAGTATGTATATGCGAATATGTAATCACCTTCTATATCAGGGGTGAACACCACCGATTGAGTTACAGGCTCATCGAATGAACGAGAGTACCCAATGATACTATCACTATCTCTGTATGTCAATCCATTGGGGTCATAGATTGTAAATCCGATATCAGGATAATCACCTGGATTTATTTCACAACTAATGGAGTATTCCAAATTCGTTGATAGGTTTTTGATGAAAGTTGCATCACCACCCCCCACATTGTCTGCATACAAATTCAATTTGGATTCGGATGCAAACATTCTTGGTAGTTCAAGGTTTGTATTTTTGATAACATTTCGTAATAAGAAACTTCCAGTGTTTATTGTAAATGTTTCATGTACTAATGTGTTACCTTCTTTTAATGCAACATACAACTCATCAAAAGTACCAGTTGTAGTATTACCATCCCCACTACCATCAAAGAATGTGAATCTTAATTGGTAGTCACCTGCATCAGTTGATGTTAAGTCAAATGACTGAGTTGATGGGGTGGTTATTTTACCAACCATTCCTTCATAATCTTCTTCAGTTTTTAATACACCATTTGGGTCTTGGACTCTAAACTGAATGTCGTCAAATGAGTTGGGGTCGATTTGGAATTGTACTTCGTATGTTTGACTGGCAGCCAATGCGATTGGGAAGACCAAAGTAGTACCAGCAAAGTTAGATGCTGATATAACTAACTTATTGTTCTCTGTAGATAATGATGGTTCGTTACCACCTAAATCTCTTATGGATTCTGTTAAGAATGCTGCACCTACACCATTCTCAAAGTTCTCATATAAAATGATACCATTGGTGGGTGCTTCTGTTGGTCGTATCCCATTTAATATTTGTGCAGAAGAAACTCCCCATAAAGAGTCATCATTACGATAGACCCAACTACATCCATTAGTCGTTAAGGGGTTGTCGTAAAACAATCCTTTACCCTCAGACCAACTTTCTGATATAGGGAATATGTCTAACTGATATTCTGTTTCTACTTCGTTCTCATCAACAGATGTTAGGTTAAGGTAGAACTTTCTTGCTCCTGATATTTCCCCTGATGCTATTGATGATGATATGGGTGTCAAATCGAATTGTGTAAGGATTCTACTATTACCGATCCAAGTAGTATTGAACTCCTCATCAAAAAACTTAGTTACCTCCAATACTTCATCATTACCAGTGTTCTGATTCTTACGAGCGTTCTGTTCGTATATGGTAGTATCTTTTTGTCCGTATATTCTATATATCATTTTACCTCCTTAGAATGATTGAGTTACTACCTTACCTCTAATATCGTTATTAGGGAATTTAACTTCAAATATAGATGGGTCTTTAGCAGGATATATTACACCATTCTTTGTAGCGTTACTAATGCTATATTTGTTTGGTGAATAGTTTCCATTGAATCTGTTGAATATCTTTAAACCACCATTTCCTTCTCTGTCAGGTCTGAGAACACTCTGAACACCATCTACTCTATCTAACATCACATAAAGTTTTGATAGTTGGATTGGTTCACCGATTCGCCAATTGTCAATGTTGAAATAATTTTTTAACTCTTCTATACACCTTAACAACACCTCATTGGAATTGTAGTCAGGCATAACAGTAATTTCAAAATCAACACCGATGTTAATAATATGTGCATCTTTGATGTTGACTGCATCAGTTAACATTCTGTAGTATGAGATATAGTTTCTTAGATTGTTTTTGGTTGCTGGATTCAATCCTACCAAATTCTTATTCAAATCATATCCCAATGTATACAAATTCAATGCCAATGGATTTGGTATCTCAGATGAGATTGTGGTATTGTCTTTTTTCTTATCTTCGATTTGGTAGTCTTGCATCAAATATGCTTTTGCTACTGAACCGAATTGCGGAGGTAATGCGTAACACCTCATTACATAATCTTCTCTAGTGACAGTTCTATTCTGTGCTGCGAAGAATGCCATAGTGTTGTTACGAATCTCTTCGTTAGTTTCTTCACTCCGACCACCTCTAGCGGGTTCTGTGTTAGTTACTGCTAATGAGTTTCTGATGAATCTGACAACACCACTATCCAAATTAGATTCGTTCTTAAACGATGTTACTACAGATGTAATGTTGGTTAAGTCTTTTGCAGATACATTATCAGATACACCATTACCCACCAAATACTCAACAGTCAATGTTGTGTTTGATGGTGCGACTCCATATGTCTTTGTGTATAAGAAATTCGATGGGTCAATCCCTTGGTCTAAATCACCAACAATATTGTAGAGTGCTGAACCCACATTGTCAGGATTAGGAACAATTTCTTCATCTGCGTTCTGAGATATACCAGCACCAAACTGAATAACCATCTCACCTTTATCTTCCATTCTTGTAATGAATCTCTTTGGAACTCTCTTCAGTTCTAAAAGATATGGTGCGTCACCACTATACTGAGAATAGTTGGTTGAGTTGTCTGAGTTGTTCTCAACTTGATTGAATACCGTATCTTGCGCTAAGTAAGGAACATGAGTCCAAGTGTCACCATCCGAATCTGTTATACTTTTTATTCGAATAAGGTTAGGGTCTTCAATCTTAATCTTATCATAAATTTTTGGTGAACCGAATGTGAATGTTTTACTCTCAATAGTTCCACTTGATACCTTTACACTTTTTTTCAGAAGATAGTATATCGGTATGTTGTTTGTTTCATCAATCTGATAAACCGTTATTTCTGTAGGATTGAAAGACGATGATACCGAAAAGTCTACTTGACCTTGAGCTATAAAGTTTACATTGTTGTTTTGTGATGAACCAACTTGCATCCCATCTTCAATTGTCATAGCATAATCGAAATCAGGTGTAACATCGTCACCACTTCCTTTGGCGGGAACTAATTGGAATACATCTAATGTAGTTGTAGCAGGAACAAAGTTCTTTGGTTTGTATCCGTATGCCGATACGATGTTGAATAGGTTTCGGTTTTCTTCTGCTGATAGTAATAGAGATTCTCTTAATTGTGTATCTGTATAGAATGATAAAACATCACCCACATATGATGCCATCTCCATAAACATCATTCCTGGAGATGATTCGTTGAAATCATTATATGTATTGGGGAAATATGTTTTGGTGAAATCAACTAAGTTCTTTCTGAACTCACCAAAGTCCCTTCCTAATAGTGATACATCTTTTTTTACTAAATCGTTATTAGCCATCTTACTACCTATTCTACAGTTGTTGTTCCAGCGGAATCAACAAACACCACTATTTGCTGATTAGCTCCTTGTTCAGTAACTCTAAATGATAATTGTATCTTTACATAGTTTCTGTCAGGTTCTGTATCAACAATGATATCATCAATAATTATGTATGGTAACCATAAATTTATATCTTCTCTTAAAGATTCGGATAACCTATCTGATAAATCCAATCCAATGTTCTCAAATAATAATGAGTACACATCCGAACCGAATTCTGGTTGAAATGGTCTTTCACCTTTTCTTGTTAAGAGTAAGTTCTTTAAGTTCGAAACGGATTGTTCTTCAGTAGTGTAACTTAGATTAAACAAACCACCAAGCTTTCCGTATGGTAATGTAACCCCAACTGCTACATTATCATCAAAGTCTATAGGGTTGTATCTATATTCAGTCCGTTCCCGCATTTATCATTTTCCTTTCTTAGCACTAATCGTTTTCATTAATGCAGAATAGTCTCTTGTCAATGCGTCACCTACAGCAGTACCTTCAATATTTGTGTTGATGGGTTCTCCATCAGGTCCTGTCATTGGCGCCATTGTTTGGGCGGTAGCTACACCATCACCATATCCAATCATCTCAGCCATTTGTGCTCTGTTGAATCCTTGTGCTTGTTGTGATGTGTATGGATTAGCATCTAAGTTTCTCCACTCACCATCGTTTGCAGTTTCATTCAATATACCATTCAACATCGCATCGTCTGAAAATTTGGTTTGTGGTTTTTGCTTTTCTTCACCCAATACTTCGAATAAACTTACACCACTCTTTTTAGCGGATGGTTGTTTTACTCTACTTTGCTCTACTGGTTTAGATGCTTTTACAACCTCTGTGATGATGGGTTTGAGTTCATCTCTAACCACCTTTCTAACTACCACCTCTAATAGTTTTGCTAATTCTTTTGGTTTCATAATATTATGTTTTTATATAAATATCAGAATGTTTTGTTTTGTGATGATATCACTATTGTTTCATAGACTTCAAACTAGCAACCGCTTTAGATAAAGATGCGACATTGATTGGGATACCAAGCACCGCCATAACAGATGCAGCTTTTGATAGTTCAGTAACCACTACTTCTAACTGATTGAATATCTCGTCCATATCAGCTCTCCAACTTTTAGTAGATATATTTACCGATTTCCCACCACTAATTAAAACTGAGTCTGACTTTGAATTGATTACCACTCTATCTGAATTGAATATCAGTTGTGGTTTGTTATATGAGTTTTGTGGAGTTACCCCTAATGTAAACTTATTGGATGGTTCTAACTTTATCTTTTGCGATGAACCCATCCATATAGATGATAAGTCTTTGTTGACATCCTCAATACTAAATTTATTGTAAGAACCACCCTCTCTACCATTTGACAATATGGTTATAGGGTCAGATACATTTGACGATTCCCACGATGGACTTTGTGTGGTATCTGAGTCCTTTGGTGAGTATCCAAATCGGAGTGAGTGTCCGAACCTACCTTCTAATAGAACATCACCGATGAATGGTTGTAATGAACCAATATCAGTTCTCTCCTCAAACCCCTTACCTAAACTTACTTCTGATTTCTTACTTACATTAGGGGTGCCTGTAAGAGTTTGTGTATATGTAGAAAGTGTATTCGTACTCCGTTGAGGTGCTGCACCTTTGGGTAATGCGTTATTATGTACATTTAATTGTACGGCAGTCGATGATATGTAATATTGTTTAGCTCTTCGACTACCACCACTTGCCTCTGCACCCATTGAGGATATGAGTATTACACTCTCTCCTATTAGTGGAACTCTTTTTATGTTTACATCAAGTGGGTACGCAACTTCAGACCGACCTGAACCTTTTGAGGTTAGAACTCTTACACTATAAACCTCATTGGGATTATCATCTTTTAAATTTATAGATTGTATTGTGCCTGTTTGGAATGTACTCATTCATCATCTCCATCATTTTGAAGGGAATCTATTTTTGCGTCAATCGCTTTTGCGTTTTCTAATAGTTGTTTCTTTTCATCATCCGATAATCCCAATCCACCACCATCTTCAGAGTTTGCATCTTTCATCATACGTTGGACGATGGCTGCTAGTTTTACAATCTGTTCATCGTTCTTTACAGATACCTCCATATATTCTTTTATCAAAGGAACTACCACCGTTGCATCATTGATGTTTTTAACCAATGGTTCTAATTGCGCAATAAGAAGTTTCAACTGTCTATCTTTCTTCTTTGAGTTAGTATAGATATCAGCCATAATATCAGAGAATGTTTTCCCCTTAAATAATTCAGTATCCTTATCCATCAATTCCCTTTAACTTATACAACATATCAATGTGTCCAAATTTATTGTATTCAGTATATAACTCTGCGTAAATATGTTTCATCTTACCCACTACTTTTGTTATGTACTGAGTATGGACACCAGTCCTCTCTCTAATAAGTATGTAAAGTGCTTTCTTATTGTAAGAGTATAAGTCATTCCTTGTTTTGAACAACTCATTTATTGAATCAGCAATTGCCCTATCTCTATCCTTAGAGAAGATATCATCTAAATGATAATCAATGTACTGAGTGTAGTGGTCTATGAAATCTGATTTAGATTCTCTCATCTGTTCACTAACAACTTCGTTTACGATATTTCTTGATGAGTCAACTACATCCAAACCTTCTCTTGATTTCATACGTGCATAGTTGGCATTGTTTTCGTTGAATAAATAATTTCTAGCTACTACCGTAAAGTAAGAAAACGCTCTACCATTTTCACCATTGAACTTATGAATCTTCTCATTTAAAAATGCCACTACACTTGCTTTGACATCTTCGTATGGTATATCGAAGTAATAAGTTTTATAGGTATGTATTACGTTCTCTGATAACTTATCAAATGGGTAATGTATGAATCTATTGTATATTTTATTCTTTAGTCTATCGTCATCACAATTATTGTAGGCATTTATAGCCATCTCAGTAATAGTGGTGAAATATCTTTTATTCTTCCTTTTCCTCGGCATCTAAATTGAATTCTTCATTTAATTGTTCTAATGTAGATTTAATCTCTTCAAAGATAAATCCACTTTCATCATCAGCCTCAAATGAACCCAACCTATCTACCTTAACCATTCTTTCATATGCATCCTTCATTGATGAATATGCATCACCCAAATATTTATCAGATGATTCTATATCATCTTCTAATCTTTCATTCTTTCGAAGTAAGTTAAATGTTGTGAATCCAAACACTAAGGTTAGGACTGATAGTATTACTATTGTCAGTATCATAATTAAGCTTCTGTCACATCTCCAAAGATAGATTTGAAATCAATCTTCTCTGGCATTTTTACATTTTCTAATTTTTGTTTTTTAGTTGGCCTACCACCTACATTCTTAGTGGTAACTTGACCTTGCTTTAGTTTCAACCATCTCTCATTCTCAAATCTAGCAGCCATAATATCAGCCTGATGCATCACGAATGGAAGTGATGTTTTGAGTGCGTTGTCTTTGTTATACGCAATGTAGTACTCTTTATTAGAGTCATCATACAAGCCATCTGTAAGTTTGATACCCAACCATTCAACTTCAGAACATTTGATTCCAAAATGATTCAACATCCAAAAGGTTCTGTCATTTAGATTCATCCAATGCATTGTTGGGTTGGTTTTGTAAATCTTACCCTGATTCTCAACATGCCATTGTGAATCATTTGGGATGTACCAACTCTCATCTGCATTACCAACCTTACCCAAGTCGTGATGAAGAGCGGTAAAGATTACATTTTCTTTTGTATAATCACCGATACCCAATCCAAGTTCTTCATACATATCAAACACTTTGACAGCATTTCTCGTGACTCTCAGAACATGATCGATGTACCCACCAGCGAAAGCATTATGGAAATGTTCAGTTGATGATGCGGGCGTTAATACAATTCTGTCTTCAATGTGGTCATACATCTTATTAAGGGATTCCAATCTATCCCCTGTGAATGTTTGATTAATTAACTTTCTGAACTTTTCGTAGTTCTCTTGGATTTGGGTTTCGTCCAAAATATGTACCATAACTTTTAGTTTTCGTTTAATACAGATAACAACTCACTCTCTCTGTAAATGTGGTATGTGTCTTTACCATTTCTATGTTTGAATCCAGTTCCTTCCAATAGGACTGTATCACCAACCTTTACACTCATTGGGATTGTGTCCCCAGTTTGTGTAAACAATCCGTTACCAACTGCGATAACTTCACCTAACATAGTTGTTTCTGAACCAGATGGTTTATATAGACCACCTGATGTTTTTTCATCATGCCGTTTTACAATCTTAATAACGACTCTATCACCTAAAGGTTTGTAGTTCCATTCCATAACTTAAATTATTTTATCTATGATTCCTAATTCCAATGCTTCTGATGATGATAGGAAATAATCATTCTGTTGATTTGCCTCCCACCATTTTTTATCTTTCTTTGTACACTCTTCCATAATAGTGTTACAATCATCTTCCAATTGTTCTGCGAACTTTGCATTCGATTTGATGTCACCTAACTTACCGAAATTGATTGTTGATAATTGGTGAACCATAATCTTTGAATGTTTGGAAGCTGCTCTAACACCAGTCCCAGCAGCTAATAACAATGCAGCGGCACTCATAGCTGAACCCCTACATACCATATTTGTTTTGATACCTTCGTTGGTATTTAATGAACGAATATAATCAATCAACCCTAATGTTTCTACAACATCTCCGCCGGGTGAATTAATCAATAGGGTAATGGTTTTTAAATCAGGGTTTATCTTTCTGAGTAATCTTACTTTTGAAATGATATCGAATGTTAATCCCTGAATAATATCGTCTTGAACTAAAATGATATTATCTTTGATATCCAATCCGTAATCAAACTCCCTAAACTCTTGAAACCACTTTTCTTTTTCAGATGGGGTGGTGGAATAATTTACTTGTGCGTCACCACTTGTGGTTCTCCCCTCATTATATAAATCACTCATAACAATATATTTTATATCAGTATATTAATACAAATATACGAATAAAATTTGAATTAACCAAATTATCCTCTACCCTCATTTATAGCTACTGAATCACTATACCGCTTTCTGACAGGTTGTGGGGACGTTACTTTTTTAATTTGTTTTTCTTTCTTTGTTTCTTCAACAACTTCTTTTGTTGCTTCAACAACTTCTTCCTTCCCTTCCGTTCCTTCTTTTTCCACTTCTTCTGAAAGTATTCGAACCTCCTCGATACTTTCATCATTAGCCTGTGTGTTATCTCCACTACCACTATCGTTATCACTAATATCGCCACTACCAATACTACTTCCATCTTCTTTCCTGTTTATAAGTTTATTTAATGCAATTACCATTGAGATTGCCAATGGGTCGAATACAAATACAATAAGTAATGTAAACCAATTAACAATGATACCCATTGGCTTGTTTGTAATTTCAGAGATGTATCTCAATGGCCCCACCTCTGCTGCTATATCATTGTTTGACTCTAAATCTAAAATCTGTAAATCCATTTTAGTAATTGAATCTGTCAGAGATTCCATCTTCTGTGATACACCATCCCTTTGGGATTTCATATCGTTGAGTTGTTGTGTTAATACTCTACGTGTAGAAGATGAGGTCGTTGTGATGATTTGACCTGTTTCTTTATCTTTGTACTGAATCGTATTATTAGATAACCCAGTGGTCAACTCTGATATAGAATTATTCAATTGTAGTTTCTCTAAGTTATACCCATCCAAAGACTCCGTAAACCTATCTCTTTTCAATTCAATTACATCCACCTTCTTATCAATAACATTCAATTGGTCTGCTGTTTTCTGATAAGCTGATGTGAGGAATCCATAGATACCTGCTGATGTAATACCCATAAGTGTTACCAATGCAATCGTTAGATACCATTTCATCCACCCAGCTGACTTCCAATTATTATGGAGGTATGATGCTAATATTAATTTAGCAAACTCCAATGCTGAAGCCATAATAATGACTTGAAACTTAGCACCAGCAAACAAAGTACTTAATCCAAATACAGAGTAATATGCCGCTGTACCAGCTAATGTTAAGGTGCTGATAGTCATCAGTACAATGAACCAAAACTTTTTTGAAAATATTTTACTATTTTTTAGTTTCATTAAATTCCTGAGTTGTATTTATATCAAATTCTTTCTTATATAAAAGAATGGAGTTGTTTATCAACAACCCCATATAAATATCAAAAAGAAATTAATTAAGATATTACAACAAGCTAAACGGGATATTATGCGTTAACGCCTCTGTACTCTAAAAGGGTTAATTCCTTAGCTTTTGCTTCTACCATTACATCTACATCAAGTCCATAAGTGTTAATGGTTTCAGAGATATAATCTGAATGAGCTTGTGGCTTGATAGTATCATTGTTCTCATGTAGTGACTTACTCTCAGAGTAGTGAACTACAGGCTTAATGTCACCCCAAGTACTTGCAGCCAGCTTGAGCGCTTCTTCTTCTGATAGGTCACCAGTACAGAATTTGTGGTGGTGATAATCAAAGACAATAGGAATACCAATCCGTTCGTGAATGTACATCAAATCTTTTACAGAGTACATCGTAGCTTTGTCATCGTTCTCTACAGTCAATCGACTCTGAACAGATTCTGGCAATCGTTCGAAGTTCTTACAGAACCTATCCATAGCAGATATCTTATCACCATAGACACCATTACAATGGATGTTGATTTTGTTGTATGGTGTACGGGATAGTCCCATAAGGTCAAACACCTCACCATGTATAGAAAGGTCAGTAATAGTGTTCTTAACGACTTTCTCATTGGGGGATACCAACACATTGAATGGGCCAGGATGTGATGTCAGGCGATGGCCATATTTGTTAGCGAGAACACCTGCGCCAGCCAACAGATTTTTGATACGATTATAATGTGGTAGGTCTGATAAAGGATACTCAGAAGACCAGGGGAACATATTTGAACTCATTCTAAAGAACTTAATGTTGTTCTGTTCGTTCCACTTAATAATCTCAATTAAGTCTCTTACATTCTGTATACTGAGTTCAGATGCGTAAGGTATACCTTTCTGTAAGAAGGTTCGTTTAATCATACCACGATTAGTAGTAACACCTTTCTTACCCAATGTCATATTGATACACGCGTATCCTAAATTACCCATAACTACGATTTGATTTTTTTAAGTTCGTTGACTACATAAAGATAGTTCACCATACCCACAATGAAACCAACGGGGAATGATGATATCTGAAGTAAGTCCATACACATATATGTACTCAGTAGAATGAGGTTGATACGCATAGCAGCTTTAGCCTCATCAGTAAATTTAATACCCATAGTCAAATACCCATTTGTTCCAACACTACCAAATAACCAATTGTCGCAAGTGCACATACAAATCCCATTGCAGTACAAATAGCGATAAACTCTGCGACTTTTAATGTTGTTTTCATCGTTTTTATTTACATAGTAAATATAATAAAAAAAGGGGACTTATACAAGCCCCCTTATGTTAAGTTTGTGTTAATTAATCTATCGGTTCGACATCTATAATACTCCTACAAAAATAATAGAATGGTTCTTTCTTAAAAACTATATCTGATTGTAGATGAGTTTTCCATACATCTACTATAGGTCTATGATTTATTTTTACTCTTCTTAAAACTAAATATAATTTATCCGATACTTCTATAACTTGTTTATGCAACACTTACTTAACCTTTACTTCAACTACCTTACTTTTCATTTCCTCTTTCTTAGGAATGGTGATAGTTAGGATACCGTTCTTTGCTTCAGCTGAAACCTCTGTAGCATCCCATACATTACTCAGTTTATATGATTTATCAAAAGACTTATCTTCCGTACAACCACTTACTGATAATACATTGTTTTCGACCTTTACATTCAAGTCTTTCTTTGAGAATCCTGGAACTTCGAATTCCATAATTAGATTATCATCCTCAATAGCCATCGATGTGTTCGATGAATTATCCCATGTGCGATATGTAATATCCATATCTCTAAGCAATCTTTCATCTCTAAGCAATCTTTCTAATGCAAACATAGTAACTCCGTTTTTAATTTTAAATTTACAATTGGTATTGTTCAATCAATGTACCATTCCATAAAATGGACAAAATGTCAGTTTAGTGATATCGGATTTGTCTCACCAACAAATCTACATCTTACTAATACATCATCTCCATCGAATAATACTCTCTTATTAGAAACCAACAAACCATTCATAACCATATCGCCTAAAACCTTATCTAAAAGTTCTATGTCAGTTCCTCTCAAATCTACAGAGTCCTTATCGAATGATACAATGACTTGATGTCGTATGCTTTCTTCTTCCTCTTCGAACTCAATCTCAAACGAATCATCGAATACATTGGTTTCTCCATTGTACTCATGCACAAAGTCTCCCACCATTAAATCATATAGATACATTAACTTATCTACATCATCTAAGCTGGAGAAGAAATTGAATTCACCTTCATCCCAGTATTCAGAATTTGCCATTATCGATTCCGACTATATTGTTTGTTAATCTCATATGCCAACCACGCAGCGTCATTGGACAATGTTTTAAAGTAAGACTCACCCAACATATACAACTTCAGTTGATGAAGTCGCTTGTCTGAATCGGATTCAGACTTTAAGATTTCGACAATCTTACTCCTGTATGGTTCTTCTATTTTGTGTATACTCATTGTTTATAAATATTAGAATTTAACCTTTCCTTTGTACACTTTGTTCAAATACTCTAATGTTTCTTTTGTCAAAAGCTTATTCGATTCATATAGAGTACCAATGATAACATCAATAAACTTCATTAGATGTGTATACTTACCACCAGAGACATTAGATACTCTATTTGATAGCTCTATCAATCTTTCTTGCGTTTTGTGTCTGTACTCTTCTGAAGACTTCTCATTAGTGTACAGATATCTGTCCTTTATATATCTTTCACAAAACCAAATCGTTTGTAAGTCGTCCTTAGATACTGCTGTTCTATATATCGTATCGACAAACTCTTCTAACAATAAGATATCGGGAACAGAACTCTTAAAGCTTCTATACTCAACTACTTCCATCGCCTCCTTCATATCAGGATCGTCCCGACTTAATTGGTCGAAGAGCTCATCTTTTTCAAACATATCAGAATAGTCCTAACCTAATTTTTTGCTTATGTGTACTTTGTGCGTTCTCTAATGTTTCGATAATCTTATTGCACTCAGAGTATGTCAAATCAATAGAGTGTTTTCCAATCAACAAACTACCAATAGACAAACCTCTATCTGTATAGTTTGATTCGTTGATAGCTGAACTCAGTTCAAAATCAATTGAGTTAAAGTTCTTACCTAACTTCTTTAATCTATCTCTATCTTTGTCTTGGGTAGCTCCACCCATATTGACTCTACCTCTCGGCTTTGATGAAAACTTTTTCATAGCATTGTAATTTAATATTAGTGATTTACAATAAATATGAAAGTAGAATTAATCAAAGTGATTATGTACGTTTATTTCTACGAGATATTCTGTGAAATCTTTTTTCAAATGATGCACTATCCAATCTGTTTGGATGGGTTCTCTGAATGTTCTGATTTATTTTGATAGTGTCATTCAATACTGACCATGCGTTATACACATCCTTTTGTGGTGGTATCATATACTCAGACATAATACATTCATCAGTACCAGTAGAAACATAGTACATACCATCATTAGTCATTTGAGTAGTTGCCTTAGGATACACCTTTAGCACCCTCTTCTTCATCAACTTAAACTTCTTGTTCTCCACTTTGATTTGATTTATTGAATAATCTGGTTGCGGTGCTGTGTATAAACACTTCGGATGTTTGGGTGTCTATTGCTACATTCTCATATACCTTACCCTCTTCAGATTTTATTGTATATACAAAACTATTTTTGGATACCAATACCTCTACGATATTACCAACCTTTAAAGTGTCGAATACACTAAACACCACAGTTGAACCAGATATATACACCATTTAGTCTCCTTAATTGATTACCTTTATAATCTTTGTTTCCAATACTGATGTAACTTCGAATGTAAGACCATCGTTCTTAAATTCCTCATGTACTTTTGTTTCAGCATCTGTAACTGATACTGCGTGAACACAATATTGTTCTGTTGTCTTCTTTTGGCGACCCTTACTATCTGTTGTAATCACCTTTACTTTTGCAATGTAGTATTTCATAGCTTAGTTGTTATATTTGATGTTAAACTCTTTTTCTAATTGTTCTTCTGTAACCAATTGGTAGTATCCATTACATTCACCCAATTCCATATCTTCAACGATGATGTGATAATACGCAACCATCTTCTTACCATCGTGCTGCCTACCAGCAGGAATTACAATCGATTGGATGGGTAGTTCTGTACTCTGATATTGTTTAAAGTTTCGTGGCCCTACTTCATCCTCACCTTTATTGAGTCGTTCTCTTAATTGATAATAGTAGTTACTATCCATCTCATCCCAATCGGGTGTATTGTATGATTGGTCAACCTCTTCTAATGATTGAGAAAGTGCATTCCAATACTCATCAGGCAGTACATTATCTAAATCATATTTGTGTTCGTATACAGCATCTTTGACCTGTCTTATTTCATTCAATGTTCTTTTTTTACTCATTGTAATCTTTATTTAGTGAGTAAGTAAGTTCACCATCTTCATCGTGTACTCTACTTACAATATTCTTTTCTACCAACCCATCGATAGTATTAGTCACATTCTCCGATATAATCTCAGAAGATATTTCCTCTGCTATAGTAAACAGAGATTCTAATGTATGACCCAAATCATTTGATAGGTTAATACTCTTAACTGAATTGTAGAAGCGTGGTCTAAATTTATGTTCATCCATCCACTTATCCTCAAAGAACCCATCTTCTCTAAGAGTCTCAACTACAATATTTGTTAATTCTTTTATATCCATAGAATTTAATTTGTGATAAATATACAAAAAATAAAGTTATTATCAAAATCAGTTTTAAAAAAACCCCACCTGAATGGTGGGGCTCTTAACTCCAACCGATGTTGTTAGAAAGGATTGGTCAAATCTTCAGTTTCAGTATTGAAGAGATTGTCCTCATCAGTTGACCCAACGAACTTCTGAACGAATTGTCGGATGTAAGTCCGTTCGGACGAAGCACCTCCCGCGTCATCGAAGAGAGGGTAGATGGTAATCTCAGCAGCCTCATCGAGTGAGAACCCATCGTAGAGGAGAGAACCAATCTCTACCGCAGTTCGGGTAGATAGTGAGTTGGTCAGTTGAGGAGTTTCTTTCTTAACCTCACTTCGGGTCATCGAAGTAATCTCAGCAACCGCATTGACCACAGACTCATCAACTGATGGGTACATCATCCGAAGTAGTTCAGATTCCTCATCTTTGGTCAGAGTATCCATCTCAATGATGGTGAATCGGTCAATCATCGCCCTATCCATTTGTCGAGTCGATGTGTACTCATTACCGATGTTAGCGGAAGCGATGAAGGAAACTCCATCAGCCACTTTGACAACAGGCGAATCAGCCGCCTCATCCAACCGAAGGTATCGTTGACCAGCATCCAACACCGTCATCAGAATGTTGTGAGCTTCAGGGTGAGCCCGGCTAATCTCATCCAACACTACCACAGTGTTTGGAGTCTGAATTGCTTTGACGAAAGGTGATGGGTTGAAGACCGTACCTTTGTTGGTGTCGAATTGGGTATTACCAATCAGAGTTGCTCGGGGGTCTTGCGTTGAACCCAAGTTGAAGATTTCCATAGTGTAACCCTCAATCGAATTGGCGGCGGCTTTGGCGGCCATCGTCTTACCACAACCAGCAGGGCCGGTCATCATAATGTTCTTACCACGAATGATGTTTCGGATAAGATACT
>Ga0099849_1000555_pt1 | contig 17269 bp, 19 predicted proteins | sample CB_VirMetaG_4_FD_78177 | JGI IMG/M metagenome (GOLD analysis project Ga0099849, IMG submission 78177) | Freshwater to marine saline gradient viral communities from Chesapeake Bay - CB_1508_1M Viral MetaG | ecosystem: Environmental > Aquatic > Marine > Coastal | place: USA: Chesapeake Bay... | reverse complement strand
TCTCACCTCTACCAATTGTGGCAAGTGTGAAGGGCTGCGAAGTTAAGTTACTCTCAGCTGCTGTAATAACTGTGTTGCTTGCGGCACTAAACGATCCCGAAACAACACGGGTTACAAGGAGTGTGGTACCGCCCTGCTGGAAGTAAGATTTTGCAGCAAGCGAGGTTAGGTATTCAAATTTATTTGAACCAGATTCGAATGTAACACCGAACGTTCTCTGATAATCGCCGTAAGACGTTACGAGTGTTGGTACTTCGACTGGTCCCTTTACTGCTGGACCGATAATAGCTGCGCCTGCTTCAACAGCTGCAGGAGCAATAAAGCTTTGATCAGTCTCAGTAGCTAATACGCCAGGTGAGATAAGAGTTTCTGCCATGTTAGGTTAGATTTGTTAGAGTTCTAATATAAATATACTTCAAGATCTCAAAACAGGCGCCAGTAAGTCCTAAAAGATCTCTAGTATAAATAGACTCTAAATATCGTAACCTACCTTAACTTTTCTTCTTAGAAGGTCTACTTTTACTCCTCAGTGGTTCCGGCTTTGGCTGGGGTTCATCTTCAGGTTCCGGAACGGTGGGAATTTCGATATGAAGATCAGGCATCTGAGGCTGAGATGCTGGTATAAATAGACCTCTATCTAAATCTAGTTGTCCGGCTCCGTACTTTTCTTCTAAAGATTTCAGTAGATCTTGCTGTCCTTTGCGATTTTCATCTAGTGCGTTTTCGGCATACGTACGGCGTGTATCCAAGTCTTTCTGAAGGATGGCGATGGTGCCTAGTTCTCTAATGATATTATCAAAGACCTGGCGGTATGCGTTAAGGTTTAGAATTTCTGACTGTTCTAGTTCTTTCATTTTTTATTTTAAAACTACGTTATTGAAAAGAGGTTTCAGTCTATCCATTTCTCTTAAGGATAGTGCTTTATCATCGAGTAGATAGTCGTAGGGATATTTTCCCATTACAAGTTTCGTATACTTTACACCCCACTGCTGGAGTTGATCAGAGGTCAGTTTAAAAAGATTTCTATATACCTCTTCAACATCCATCTTAAAAGTGTACATTCCTCTAGCAGTATATACAACTATGGTATGTCCTGCGTCGGATAAATTATTTATGAAATTAATATTACTTTCTATAGGTAGGCATTGAAGATACTTCTCCTTATCAAGGTGTTCTATCCCTTCTGGTCTATAGCATAGCGTATCATCAAGATCAACCGCTATAATCTTATTGGCATATTTCATACAATTCACCTAATTTTAGTTGTATAGCTTTCTTAACCTCTGAAGTGAGCTCGGGTAGAGGAGTGTAAGGTCTTGTATAATGTCCGCATACCGTTATAATTTGATATCGGTTTTTCAAATCTAAGTTACCAGTACTCCATTTTTTCCATTTGTTAGAAGTAAGGCAATTATTATACCACCTCTCTATATCCTTTTCCGATAAGTGGTTCAATAGTACTTTAGTTTCGATTTGTGCTATTTCGGGTCCTATATTGAGAGCATCAAGACCTGCATCAAATCTAACCTTAATTTCTCTCGCGGACAAATAATCTCCGTTATGCTCCTTCGTTAATAGGTTAAACTTATTACTCCAGTTGATCATTTCTGATAGTCTATTCTCATTAAACTCCCCTATATTCTTCTGATTGACTAGATCGATGCGTGTTCCAGACTGAATAACGCAGTACTTTATCATCTTAAATTCATCCCTGGTAAGGCTGGTCCGAAGAGTTTTTAAAAAGCTATCCATTTCCTGGATATCAAATCTTCTAATAGCTTCTTCCGTAAATACTTCTATAAGCATATCAGGATTTAAAGAAGAAACCATTCTTATGATACTACCTGTGTATTCAGCGCTTTTTTGTATATCCGTGTCGTAAACGAAAGGATCAATATGTATACCGTCAAGAAAACGAGTATCCTGTTGAAAGGAAGTAATTCCATCGTCCTGATTAGTACCCTGTCCAGGTCCTCCATGATCTCTTATAACTGGGAGTCTACCTCCTACATATTTCGAAAAAGTATCCGTAGTCCAGGTACTGTCTACATAGCCTCCGTCAAAGTCTATTTGTCTCCTACTCGGTATGAATCCAAAAATGGGTGCTTTTCTAGAAAATTCCAACACCGCATCTACAATGGCCCGGGACATCGGACATATGTAGTATTTAATGTTTTCTAGCTCTTTCATTAATGCGTACGCTGGTCGGTAGGAGAGGCGAGATTATCTAGCCTGTTAAGAAAGTACTTGTAGAGCAGATAGTTTCCTATTCCACCTAAGTGGTGGTCATTATATCCATATTCCTGTTCTATAGTAGCAGGTTGTCCTTGGTATATCTCGCTGTCAGGTCCAATAAAAGTTAAGTCACAGAACTCTGCAAGAAGTCTTTCCCAGCTACATACTATCGGGCTGTAGATTGAAAAGAAATTTTTTAGCTTACTGTAGAACGCAAGTTCCGACCAGTGATCGTATACAAAATCTAGTAAAAATTTCGACTGCAAGTTTTCTGAAGATTCATGCACCAGTGCATCTGCGAACAAATGTCTTCTCCCTTCCAGTGCTTCGAGAATAGTAGAAGAAGGATACCATGGATGGTCTAAGCTATCCGAAAAAGCGGAAGAAAAGTCTCCAAATTTTAAAACTTCTCCTTTAGAGTTCCATAATCTAAATCTAGTAAATGCTGAAAGAATAACTATAAGTCTATCTCCTGCTTTGAAATCTGGCAGCTGTCCGAGCTGAAAGATAATCTCCGTATTACCTGCCGCTCCTCTACAGAAGTTATGAACCTGGTAGTGTTGGTTAAGGTACTCTACTAAGTGGTATGGCCTGTTTTTCCACACCGACTGTCCTGTACGGTCCTTAACCCAGTCGGGTGACGTAAAAAAATTAACCCCCCACGAATCTCCTGCAATAAAAAGTCTTGGATTAGATGACTCTTTCATAAAGGTTGTACTGTTCTTGTGCTTGGTAGTAAAAGATTTTATATCCAAAAGGAGTGTGAGGGCGGGCATCTATCTCACATTCTAGTTCGGCAGGGGTTGCATTCAAGACCGTAAACCTAGTCTTAGTATTCCTTTTAATTTCTTTCCTAGTCATCGATTCGAAAGGCATTTCTAATTTACGGCAGCAGTATTGAATAGCTTTGCTAAAGCCGCCTGTTCCTAAAATAGATACGCTTTTTATTCCGTATTCTAGAAAAAACTTTTTAACTCCCTTCCAGTCGGTATTGTACCCGACAAGAAGTCCGTTCTCTCGAACTACAGTATTCACAGCTCCTATCTCTCGAGCAGCGTCCTCTACCAGATCAAGATATTCAAGGGCATTCTCTTTTAAAGGAGCAGATAGAGCGAAGCCTGAGAAGCTCAAAGTTCTTGCTGCTTCTATGATTGCTTTAGGGTCAGTACCAAAAAAAGACTTGTAGATAGCATTCTTTTTTTCTTCTTTAAACCGTTCGTTAAAATATTTACATCCGTTATTGCCAGGGGCGTTGGAAAACGAACCAAACAGCTTCGTATCTCTGTTAATTAACATGGTCGGATAAAATTTCGATAGCTTTATACCATAAAAGCCTGCTAAATTTACCTGAGTGCATAGGGGACATGTTTAGAAAGATTACCCCGGTAAGTAGCTCTATCTTACCGAGATCATATTTGCTTTCAATAATAAGTTTTTCAAATACCGATTTGGCTTTTAATAGATTCTCAGTGGACTTAAAAGCGTAAGTAACCGTATTATCCGACTCTATTAGGGTAATATTATTCTCATCCTTCATAAGGTGGTAAGGTATGAGAATACCTCCATACATCTTAGCAAGATCGTAGTAAACATCCCCTGATGTGTTTGAACTTCCGAAATTTCTTCTCCAATCAATATACGTAAATTTGCCTTGATGTTCCACTATATTATCAAATTGGAGATCTCCGTGAAAGTTTTTCGTATAGAAGGTCTGCAAAAGAGTATCAGAACTAACTGCAACACACGCCTGTTCCATACTGGGGTAGGGGACCCCGTTTATAGTATATGCAGTTGTTGAAAGAGCCGGGGAATTTCTTTCAAGAAACATAGTGTACCTTTCAGCTGTCTTGTTCCTATAAAAATTAATTAAATCTTGTTCTTTAGCAGGTAGAACTTCAACTGAGTCTAAGTAGTACTTTATAAAATTTTCGTAAACGGTAAGGCTATCTCTTTCATATAAAGTTTTACCCGGCTCCCAGTCGTAGGAAAGAAAGGATCCGGTTGTCCTTACGTTTTTAGGTACTAGTGTGCCTAGAAAAGAGGCCCTAGCTTTTAAGCTCTCTAGGTCCTCAGATTTTGGAATAAATTTGACCAATTTGCCAGAATCTCTATACACAGTCTCTTCTGTTGTTTTTGAAAGAGACAAAGGCTTGTCGTTAAAGAAACTCCGAGCTTTCTCTAGATCATCATAATTTCCTGTATCCAGCCATCTAATGTCTTTTCCTCTAAGATTCTTATATGCGTTTGGATTGTCAAAAGCACAAACTACCTCACCATCTTTGATGTTATTTTCTAGCTCAGACCAAAACACAGAATAGTCTACGATGCCGGCTACTCCCACAAAAGCTAACTCATGACCTTTTTCCCCTTTATTAGCAAAGTCTACAACTACTCCGTTCTCCACCTTGGCAGTTGAATACTTTTCTGGATAGAATGTTCTGTGTACCCCAAGCCAATTCGAAGCGAGAGGGGGTATTTCGTCCACCACTAAGCAATCTGCAGTACTTAGATAGAAAGGACGTTGAAGTAGATGCTTGCAGTATAGAGCGGATTTTCCGGGTCCAGATTCTTCACTACTAAAGTCATCAACTTCAACAAACGTAATATCGTAGGTCGGGAATACTATTTTACAATATTCCTCTACCAAGCTACCTCTATACCCAGTGGCTATAACAAATTTGTAGTTGGCAGGAAATTTTTTTATTATCCTAGAAATCACAGGCTCGTTTCCTACCGGCAGCAGAGCCTTATTAAGATTAGCTGTCAAAGGCCCTAACCTACTTCCTACTCCTGCAGCAAGTATCAGAACCCCCGGTACTAAATGCTCTTCAGGAATCCGTCCATGTGCTCTACAGGTATCGTCTTCTATCCGAAAGACGTCATCAACCTCTGGAGTAGAGACTTCCTGCAAAATCAGATCAGTTATAGCAATAACTCTATGTTTTCTGGGAGGTGTTACGTTAAAGTATTCTCCAGGGCCCATTAACCTCTTTTCTACAACTCCTTTATCATTTTCTAACCAAATTTCAGCTTCACCCGAAATTATATAATTGGTTTCTCTTTTAGTTTGATGATACTGGTAGGAGGTCTTATATCCGGCGTTAATGTAAATACGCTTGTAGCAATACTTGTCGTTTAACTCCAACCACTCTTCCTTCCCCCAGGGTTTAAATACAGTTTTCATATCTACAATATAGTAGATTTTTTCTTCAGTTCCAACGGGTACTCAATAAATCTTAAATTATAGGAATGTGGTTTAAACTCAAAGTCTGTCAATTCCCATGTACTTATTATTCTATCAGCAAACTCTCTATGTCCATTGTATGACCAATGGTTATCATTTATTTCCCCTAGGGTATGTTGGTTAATAGTTTCGTACTTATTCCACTCCTCTGTTGTGTATGCAAACTTCTTTTTACATTTTATACTGGTGAGTACATTAAAAAATATCTGGTAATAAAATTCATCAAAGTAGTGATGGATAGGGTCAATACAGTCGACTATAAATTTTGAAAACGTTTGTAAATATGAAGTCTTAATGAAATTCATAATTTCCTCATCTGATTGTGAGTACCAAATCGAAAGAGCAGCAAGTTGAAAAGGGTGCCCTCCGTTTACCGGTTCGAATCCTGTTAACCTGTTACTATCACTTGTATGCAATATTACATAATCATCCTCCTTGATATGTGGTAGTCCTTTAGAAAGTAGGTACAATATATTTGAACTTCCATATCCTGGTGCGGATAGGTTCTCTATTTTAAGGTTGTATTTGTGGGCTATATGCTCCGTGTAGTGCTTACCTTCAGGAGTTTTAAACTTTTTATAGTACTCATGATTCTCATCAGTAAGTTCATATCCGTAGTCAAAAGAGTCACCAAAGACCCATAATTTATTTAAATCCATAAGTAGTCGTTAATGTTTGAGGTTATTTGTAATCTTACCCAGTCTCTGCTGTCCCCAGGTATCTTACAATTTGTTTTGAAAATAATGTGGTCAGGTAGATTATCATAAATTATGTGAATCCAATTGCTGTGTCCATCTATAACGGGAATGTCACTCTTAACACATCTATTTACAACTTCCTTTCTAGTACGTTTTACCTTGTCTATATACTCCTGAGCTATGTGATAATTTTCCAGAACTAACTCACCCCATTTAGCTGTAAAGGTTGTAATTTCGTACATGGGTCTAAATTGCCGTATAAGATCCATATTCTCTCTATTAGAAGCAATAAATCCTAACCTGATTCCAGCACTTCCTAGTCCTTTAGAGAAAGTTCGAACTATGAATAAATTAGAGAATAATTCTAAAGCTCCTAGATAACTGGAAGCGTTAGAAAAGTCTAAATATGCTTCATCGAGTAACGTTGGTACGTTTTTTTCTAAGACCTGATTTATAAAGGAGGGAGGTAGAATCTGCCCTAACGGGGAGGTGGGATTAGTCAAAATAACTATACTGTCCTCATCAATACTTCTCAAAAACTCCTCATAGGGTACAGTTAAGTCAACATGAGATATCCTGATGATGTCAAAGTTGTAGAGTTGCCCGTATATAGGGTACATTGGAAAACAAGGATCAAATACTACTAGCTTTTTATACTTTTTCTTATGAGCTTGAATAAAATGCTCGATGCACCTATCACTTCCATTTCCAATGACTAGGTCATTAACCTTGTAGAAACTTTTTATCTTAGAGTAAAGGTTATTTAGGTTAGGATAGTACTTTATATCAGACTGAGCAATTGAGTTTGTAAAAAGCTCAAATAATTTCTCTGGCCAGTTTTCGTTACGTTCCGACGACTGTAGACGTAGCTTGTCTGTCGGAATATCTCTATTTGGTACTCTTTTTATCATTTCTTAAAAAATCATTATAAAAACCACTATTTTTTAAAGTTTGTATTTTCTTATCGAAAAAATCTATAGCGAAATTTAATCTAGAAAGAGAATACGACCTAAAGAGAGAAGAGTCTATAGGTTTGGTTAACTTTCTTGCTTGCCCAATGAAAGCTTTACGGTCAAAAGGAGAATTATTAGATCCAGATCCGTGAACTAGAAGATGGCTAAATACAAGGCAGTCTCCGGGGTTCATTGAAATTCTTCGAAAGGGAGTGTGTTTGTTTAGATTATCTAGCTCATTCTGAGAAATTTGCTTTTTATGGTTTAGATTATACCCGATGATATCTTCATGTTGTAGAAGTCCCTGTTTATGACTTCCTGGAAAAACGGATAAGCATCCGTTCTCTTCTGTATGTTCGTCTATTGCAATATAAATCTGAGCAAATTTATCAACGTCCTCTTCCGTGTATCCAGCAGCGTAGGTATTAACCAAAGACAGTTCCTGATGCCATTCTACCGGCGGTCCAGTCCATCTACTTTTATTATTAATGAGTAGATGATTGAATCCGTAATCACCTCCTATTACGGAATCAAGTACTTCTGTAAGTTTACTTTTTTCTAGTACAAAATTGAATCTAGGGTCATCCAGTAAATTTCCGTAACCCCAAGGTGTCCTCCCGTCCGGTAGATTTATTCTGGGGGGTAGAGTTGCTACATTAGTTACAATTTCATTGAGTTCTTGCTTCGAAAGAAGATCAGGAATCAACAAAAAACCAAAGTTATTAAAACCGTTAATAAGTTCTCTTTTCATAGTGTTTTTTGAGAGCTAAGTCACCTTCTATCATTGAAAAGAAACGGGGTTCCGAATCGTAGAATAAAAGGTTCTGAATTGCTATTTCATTGTAATCTTCCAACGGGTCTAAAAAAGAACAGTAGTCCCTTAGTACGGTGTAGCGTATTGGCAAAGCCTTTATTGAAACTTGATTATCGAACAAGTATTTAAGAAGATACTGGTGGGATTCGCGGTTTTGATTTCTATCAAAGAAATTTCCTAACACTGTAGCAGACTTAGATGAACCAATGTACATTACGTCATCGCACCACGAATCTTTTACTGTCCAGTTATGGTGAAGGTTGCCAATACCTACGTAATTTTCATCGTTAACTGCCGATAGTAGTTCTGTTAAGAAATATTCTTTTTGTGTCGGATCTAGAACTAAATCCGGGCGAGTAGAGATTACTACATCATATTTTGTTTTAGTTTTCCGTTCCCATTCTCTACGTAACTTATCAGCTTCTCCAACACTACAGTACTGTGGGTGAAACTCCATAGGCCACTTACCATGTAGGTCAAGTCTAGTGTAGTTATTGTCTAGGTTTCGATAAACATCTATGTCCTCTACCTTGAAATATTTAAGTTTATAGCATTGTGTAAATTTTTCAATCTTAGATGAAGAAAGTTCTACGGTAGTGTCCTCCCTTAATCGATGCCATAATCTAGTATTACGTTTCATGCATTCTAAAAAGGCAGGAGCGCTGTTGTCCATGTCCCAAGTATGAGCAAAATAGTCGACTTGAAGCTGGGGATGGTCAAGCAGGTTGTGGAACATCCTACTATTGTGTACTCCTGTTCTTATAAGACCTCTAAAACATACGGCTACTTTATATATTTTCATATCTTGTAATATGTTTTATAAACGTATCTGCTACTTCTATATGAGCACTATCACTAAAATGAGCGTCTCTTTCTAACCACTCGCCATTATCACACTGGTGTCGATAAGGTACAATCCAGTTTGCGGAATCGCTTAGTTCCCATTCCCACCAGCCTTTAAAGTTACCCGGAGGGTGTATCAGGCATTTTTCAGGTACACTAGTATATTTAACTGGGTCTATTACCCATGTGTATACATTTAGTCCAATTTTGTGCAGAAAATTTACTACGTTACTCCAGTCTTTTTCAGTATACTCGTATCGTTTTTCCCAATCATCAACATAAGATATCCACATTGGCTCTGTTGGAAAATCAGGAGCATCTACATTCATCTCAACAATATCTACTCTACCAAAAAAAGATGGACACACAATCAGTAGATCCTCAGGAGTCCAATTAAGACTATCCGAAAACAACCTATGACGTATTCGATGCCATCCGTATCCACTTCCGGCTCTATTTTCATATCGGATGTCAAAATGATCAGCTAAGAGCTCCCACCATCCTTTCTCGTATAGGTCAGGTAGATATACATCAGAAAACGAACAACCATAAATATATAATTTGTTCATCTCTCTAACAGTTTGTACTTATCTATATGGTTAGCAACAGTAGAAAAAGCTTTCTTATGACCTTCTTCTGAGGTATGGGCTGATTTAAGATCATCCGGATACTCTAGTGCCAGTTCTCCCCAGCTTAGTCTAACGTAATCCGAGTCTTTGATTAGGGCTGCAAGAGTTTCTTTTTCTGCAGCAACTAAAGTCGGTATTCCTTTAGCTACGGCCATGTTGTAGGCTAGAAATAAGATACCCTCGTCATATGTTGTTTGAATTCCTATATCAAATATTTCTAAATAGTATTGCAGCAGTAAGTAGAGTCTTTCCTTATCCCCTTTAAACTTATTAAAGTAAGGACGGTTAATGGTTCGTTCAAAATTCTCACAATAATTCACCACTCCGTGCCAATTTTCCGTATTCAGTGTTCCTTTATATTTAGGATTATCCTTGTAAGGATGTGGTATAACCTGGGGGTATGTTCCTTCTCCGTAGGGTGGATATTCGTGATAATTGACATCAAGATTTGTAAGGGGAGGATGAGTCCACATGTCCTGTGAGCGTCTAAGTTGTTCTTTTCCTTTGAAAAAATTTACTCTATGCGGGCAAGTATCCGAAATTATCAAAAGATCGATGTCTTTAATGTTCTCTATTGCGTACTTTGCCTGAAGAAATATAGAGTAGTTTGTGCTTGATCCTTTAGCAAAATTCAAAAGATCTCTACCGTAGTGCTTAGCTAACAAAGGACCAAAAGGATCTTTCAAAAGATCATTACAGCCTATCCCAATGGAAAAAGAATCTCCACAAATAATAATCTTACCCATTACAGTATATGTTCTTTTAGGTATCTAGCTATCTCTTGAGCCCAAATGTCATGAGCTTCCGGAGAGGGGTGTAGCCCTATATAAGGATTGGATAGCTTACTTTTTATGAATTCGTTAAAGGTATTACCAGGTTCGTTTTTTCTATAAAAATTTGGAGATTTAATTTGATTCCAAACTAATTTCCAATCATGAATATAGCTTTTTCTATCAAAAGTATCCGGGCTATCAACTGTATAAGAGTAATTGACCATTTCCTGAAAAAGGTCCTCAAGACTTTTATCCCATTCCCGTACATGTGTGTCTGCAACCTGATAGAAAGAATCGTACATCATATATTTAATTCCATTTGCTATACAAAAATTCTGCAAATTCAAGTTATTATTAATATACCTAGGGATAAATTCTGATGGGGTCCACATATGAGAAACGTAGAGTTTCCAAAATTCCTTTTGCTTAGGTCTGTCAAAATGGGTTATATGTGGCCATAATCTAAAGATCCAATTCCATTCATCATCTTCCCACCAAAAGCTGTTGCGTTCTGGGGAGGTCCATCCTACAATGACTACTAAATTTTCAGTTGATCTTCCTTTAGATAGATACTCTCTTGTAACGTAATCGATTGTTCTATTATATATGGTTGTATTGTCATCCGCCGGCCAGGATAAGTTTACAGTTTGGCAATCCAAATATCTACGGAGATAGGTAGGCCATATTCTAGCAGTTCTATAAGGAATGTTTTCCTCAAAATAATCATACTTCCCCCTATAAACTTTTACCGGACCTCCGTATTTTCTATCAACCTCCGGATCTGTCAGTTCACAGCCAAATGTCCATGAATCTCCATTACATATGATTTGATACTTCATTTATTGTAGTACTCTAAAGAGTTTTCTCTTATTTCGGGAAAATTATTTTCGTACGTCCATCCATTATCTAAAGCGTCCTTTCTTACCACGACGTAGCTAAAATAATCTACCCAGTTTATTCCCTGAATGTTAATTCTGTTTAGGTACCTATTCATAAGGGTTCCTGGTCCGAGAAAAGCTTCCGGGTAGTAAAAGTTATGCTTAGTATTAGATCGGTAATTTCTTCCTCCTAATACTTGATTTACATACTTATACAGATAGGATGCAGAGTTCATAGTTGCTGAGTCGCCGAAGAACCATACATCGTCTAAGTTAAAGGAGTTTAGTTCATACTTAATTCGGAACGCTCCAGAAGAAGTATAAATAAATCTATTCTGTACGATGTCTCTAAATTGAAAAAAAGCTGTGGGAAACCATACCTGATCTAATCTTACTTTTATAACTAAGTCGTAAGTAACTCCCTGTTCTTTTTCATATATACTCTTAAGCCGGTTTGCTCTGAAAAAAGAATGTAAGCTAGGGCCCCAGAATGGATGTATTTTGAACCTATCAAAAACTTCGATTTCATAACTTCTCAAAGTTCCGAGTGTAGAGCTAATCAGGTCCATATCAATGTCTGCGGGGACATACCCTATGGAACCTAGATTCACCTTATCTGACCCTTTGGTTGTCCACTGGTTAGTGTCCCAGGTGTGCAGAAAATAATCTACTTTTACCCACCGCTTCAAATTATCTGTTTGCTGATTGGAGAAAAACTTAGTTATTGCAGGTAAGCATATCCTGTAGGTTCTGCTCTGACCGCATAACAATACTGCTACTCTATAATCAAGGGTACTGCTCATATATCACAACCGTAAGGGACTCGGCCATTCTCTGTCAGACGTTCAAAGTATTCCGCCGGTCTAGCTATTTTTGGATCGAGAAAATCAAGGTGCTCTAAATTTAAAAATAAACTTCTTAAAAAGAAAGGAAAGTAGTGTTCAGGAGTAAGGAAGATGTTAGGAGGAGAGAATTTGCAGTTAAGTGCCTCATATACGTGCGGTAAGTGGTCCACATATTGAGAAGCTAGGGTGTATGTCATAGAGTCGGCGCAGAAGAAAATATCTCCTAAAGATACTCCCGGGGATCTATCTAAATACTGCATGTGTGTCCCGTACAAGGTAAAAGGTTCCATAGAGTTGGCCGAAAAGTAAGAAGAAAAATTAGTTAATGCTTCTTTGGTAAAGTACGCATCGTACCGCATTCTAATTACACAGTCGTAGTAAAATTCATTTTCATCTTCAAATTCTTCTCTTAAAAGAGATGCCTTATTGATACCGTAGTACTGAGGAGCCATCCAGTATATATTCCTTGATGACTCTTTTAAATTGCCTACTCCTTGTAGACTTTGTATAGCAAAGTATGTTCTATCCCTTATTGAGTTGGAAGTTTCATAGTTCTCTATGACGTACTTTTTAGGAGATAGCTCCTCTATACAGTCTTGTATTTCCTTATGATCGACAAGATTTATACCATTATCAAGAGCAGGATCCGTTATAAGGGCGTGTGACGTAGAATTAAAATTCCAAACATGCATAAAGATATCTGGATCATGCGGAAACAAGGAAATGAACTCTTTGATAGTAGGTAGAGCTTTTCTCCACGCTCTTAATTGGCCGCTAAAGCAAAGTGCAACTCTTGGTCGTTTCATGGTAACAGGTCTTTACACTTGTGGTAAAACTCTTCAAGTTCTGGGAAGGTAGAGAGAAAGTTGGTTCCGCGTCGGCGGTCGTGCTCATCAAAAAATCTAACAAAATTTTGTCTCGAAGATTGGATACGACTTACCTCTTTCGGAGCTCTCATCCAGTCTGCTATTCTTTGTAACTTAGAAATCTCTATGTCTGAGAATCCAGAGTAGTACTCTTTCCACTCGATGTCAGGATCCCAATCTCTAACATTTCTTTTGGTAGTCGCATACTTAGCAAGAGCCTCAACTTTTTCAGCAAACTCTTCTGGGAGTATCTGTACAGTCTGATGTGATGGGTATCGAAGATAGGAAGAATCTAGAAGTACTGAGAAAGGCCAGTATCTGTCTTCTGAGTTGTGCTTCTTTTTTAGAGTCCATACATATTCTAAAAGTTCCTGATATCTAAATATGGATAAAGCATTGAAAGTAGACATAATTACTCCTGCGCTCTTAGTAGTACCGTCTAAGAAAGCTTCGAAATGTTTTTGCCATTTAGTAAAATCTAGTCCATTTCTTAAATACTCTGCGTGATCTCCGAATGTATCGACCGAGGTATATAGCACAAAAGATTTAACTAAGGACTTTTCTTCTAGTATCTTTACTTTCTCAATAAGTTTTTCTACAAGTTCAGTTGGAACTCCTAAATTACTATTAATCGCTAAGTTTAGATTAGTATTTGGATTATCTTGTTCTATGATATAATCTAGAACTTTCCAAGTGTCTTTCGCCAGCAAAGGCTCTCCCCCCGTTATCCTAAACGTATGTAAGTCTCTATACAACTCCGGCCACCATTCCCAAAAAGCTTCTACATAAGGATTATGCTCATTATACGGAATAGGCATTTTTCCTTGCCTTTTCAACCATTCAATATCATTAAAATTATCATCGGTTGGATATCCTCCAAACTTTTCTATCTCTTTTACCCAAGTCGACGAGAAAGAAGGGCCGCAATAAGAGCACTTAAAGTTACACGTATTAGAAAATGAAACCTCAACATATCTTGGATTGAAATCCTCTCTCCAACTTAAATTTTTAATCTCCTCAAGATGAGGTTTCGACCAACCCTCGAAGGATTTATATACTCTATCTGAGAGCATCTCCGAGTTATCTTCAACATTCCAACAGTACTCACATTCTTCTGGTCTCTCTCCTTCTAACATTTGCTTCCGTGCTCTCTTTTTGTACCTTGTGTTATGAAGAGCAGAAGGATTACGTTGTAATTCCTGTAAAGGTATCTTATGAGTTTTAGGATGATGGCAAGAATGAGTCTCTCCCATCTGAAGATGGATTGTAACCTGTGTCCATTTAGCTAAACAGAATCCGCAGCCTGTTGAGTCTAGATCTTTTTTATAGTTATTTAATACTGGTAATTCTAGCATTTATAACCTCACGTTTATCATTTTAGCATTAGGAGCGATTTTCTCCACTCCAACCAGTTCATACTCTAGAGTAGAAATGCCGTCTTCTTTATAATTAGCTCTTCCTTGACGAGTTTCAAGAACATATTTTCTTTCGTTACGGGCTGTAGTTTCACCTTTAGCCCATTTACCGTCTACTAGTCCTTCGTCTACATGCGGTAGGCACGTAAACCTTCCTTCTCGTCTAAAAGGAAGAATAGATTTTGGAATCTTAATATCTTCTAGACCTGTCTCTACATCTTTGATTACTATATCGTGAGATATACCTTTTCCAAACTCTAATGAAAGGGCAAGTCTATCCTGAGGTATACGTTTGTGTAATCGTGCTACTTCTTTGGCTTGAAGGTCTCTTCTCCACATATATACTCTGGCTACATCTCCTTTAAAGTATCTGATGGGGTGATCTTCAGGTAGGTTAAAATCCACTCCGGATGACCAAAAACCTCTTCTCGAACCGACCAGACGCCCGTTGAAAAGAAGTGGAGATTCGCTTCCTAGGCCATCAGCATGATCAACTTCTTCTCCGTTGATGTATAGTCTAGCTACTCCGTTGAATCGGTCTACAGTAGCTGTAGCCCAAGTCCATTCTTGATCGTACCGTTTTGCCCACATGTAGTGGTGCTGATTTGGTTCTGTATTAAAGCCAAACGAGATAGCTCTAGAGTTATTAAACGAAAGATTTACAGCTCCATTTTCAGTTCTAAGTATTGGATACTCTACAAACTTTCTATTTTCGTCTCCGAAGAGGTAAATTTCCTGCTTATCCGGCTGTTGGAAAGGTCTTACAAGAACCGAAATCGTATAGTTTCGAGCCGTAATATTACTTATTCTCCGATCATCCATGAAGTAGAAGAAGGAACCGGAACCCGACATTCTAGCAAACTTGTGTGTATTAAGTCTTGCATCCAAATATTGATCGTCGGTTAACCCTTCTAGATGACATCTCCAGAATAAATCGTCATCTTCCATCCCCCAATCCCAGTAGTTGTTTGAATATCCATTTGTCCTCTCAACCTGCTCTTTCGTAAATACTACTGCTCCTCCAAAGTATTCATGATACTTGAGCTTGTATTCCATTTGAGAGATACGAGTAGCAAGGTGGATAGGTCCTTCCTCTCCGGGAGAATAATCAACTCCTTCTTCAGGAAGCATATCTACATCATGCCATACTATATAATCACATCCGTCTTCGAAGGCATGCTTTGCTGCAATGTTCTTGGTAGCACCTCTATTGAAAAGTTTATCGTCTACTTGGTGGCAGATGTAGAAAGCATGGTCGATTCCTTGCTTGTCTAAATGACTGCTTACAGCTGGTATAAACTGAGCAAGGTGCTCTTTTCTATCTCTATATGGTACACATACTCCTAACTTCATATTCCTACTCTTAAAATATTCCTACTCTTAAAAATGTAACGTTACCAAAGCGGCGAGACGAATGCTTTGTATACGAGAGTGTAGATACTCCGTCCTCAATTTCATCATGCCCTCCGTTAAGTACCTCGTTATTAAATCTAAGCTGATTCCACCTAGTAAGTTTACTTTTCCACATTCCTTCCCCTGTTACCGGATTTACTGTAAATCCGTTAGAGTCGTGATCAAGCTTTTTAAACTTGCTCTTTCTACGATATGGTATGTATAGTGGTTGAAGGTGATCGGTGCTGTATTTTCTAAAGTCTATCTTAACGGGTCTTCCGTTATTTTTATTATGGGACTTATCTATAACTTTATAATCCACAACGTTAGTACTATCAAGATCTGTAATCACTAATCCGTCTTGATCGAAAATTTTAAACGTATCTACTGCTCCTTTGAAAAAATTCTTCAGATGTGCATCGGCACCTATCCTTAAAAATCTAGATCTTTCATAATTCAATAATTCCTTTTTAATCTTAACCGTACCTACCTGTTCTCCGTTTACAATAAGTGAAAGACTGTTTGTGGTTTTGTCATACTCTATTCTTGCTTTAAATTCTATGTTATCGAGAATATCTGAGGTAATACTGTAGATATTTTCATCCAAATCAAAAGCCTGAAGGGATAGTCTTCCGAACGAGGAGTAGTATAAGGTAAAGCTAGTGTCTCTACTACAGGTAGAAAAAATATTATAGATATCCGAATCTCTATTAGGATCGTACTCAACTTTATCTTTTCTGAATAAAACTTCTATTGCAAAGCTTTTTCTGTAATCTATGATGTTACCCACTTTGATATATGCATCTACCCCGTTTAAATGGGCTGTAATGTTACTCTCTCTTTGTGGGTATTCATTCCACTTATCTAACTTGATATTACCGTTCCTATGACACCTATACAGTAGATCATCATCCTCAAAACCCCATCCCCAATAAAAGTTTGAAAAACCGTTTACTGCTTCAAAATCTTCGATTGGAAACATAGTAGCACCTCCAAAATAACTTCGAAAAGGTAGGTTATCGGAGATTAAGCTAAACGGGAAGTGCGAGTAGGAATAATCAACGTCGACCGGAATTAGGTCAACGTCATGAAAAACTACATGAGAACATCGTCTTTTCTTTGCCACAGTAAACCCAATGTTACAAAGCATACCGCGGTTGAACGCCGATCCAAAGTCCTGTTCAACTATAATTATCTCATGGTCTATACCATTACTATGTAGGTACTGTTGAGTACCTGCTAAGAAATAAGCTAGCTGATCAGGTCTATCCCTGTAGGGTACAATTATTCCTACCTTATTCGTCACCGGCTACAAAGGTCCTATGAAATTCGGCAAGATAGTATTGCATGCGCTCGTCCCAATCATCTTTATCGATTTCTTCAAACCAGACGGTAAGTGCATCCGTTGCTGCTGCGATTTTTTCAAGAGCTCGTACTTTTCGCTCTTCGAGGAGCAACTGCTTTTCTTCTAAGCTAAGTTTCTGTTCGCTCATATCTGTATTATTTCGTTTTTAAGATCGTCCCACTGTTTGTAGTCCGAATAGTTAATATAAGAAAGATTTTCTAGAGACTCAATACGGTATTCTGGATTTTCTATATTTATTTTCCAGTTTGAGTCTTTCATAGATTGGTACATTCTCTGGTATTCTTCTGAGAAAGCATACTGCTTTTTGACCGAAGCTAC
>Ga0099849_1000550_pt1 | contig 17334 bp, 27 predicted proteins | sample CB_VirMetaG_4_FD_78177 | JGI IMG/M metagenome (GOLD analysis project Ga0099849, IMG submission 78177) | Freshwater to marine saline gradient viral communities from Chesapeake Bay - CB_1508_1M Viral MetaG | ecosystem: Environmental > Aquatic > Marine > Coastal | place: USA: Chesapeake Bay... | reverse complement strand
GATGGTATTGTATTCCCCATGAGTACGACGGCTCTAGCGTCTCTGCCTTTTGCGAGATGTTGGCTGACAATGTTGATCCAGGACTAAAAGTTATTCTAGAATATAGCAATGAGGTTTGGAACAGTGGCTTTCCCCAAAATGATTGGGCGCAAACTGAAGGTCTAGCTGAACAAGCTGCAACAGGAAGGTTCACAGCACAAAACGCATCGTTCCCCTTCTGGGCTTGGACCGCCTACCACTCTGCTTCTTGTATGGATATTGCCTCTGGCATCTTTGCAGATAGAGGAAGAGCCGATGATCTCGTCAGAGTTCTTGGCTGTCAAGTAGGATCTACTGAATCTAAGAAAGCTCTTGATACTGATATTGCTGTGGAGTTTGGAGTTGATACTCCAGTTTCTGCTTACACACATCACGATGCTGCGTCTCCTGCTTTCTATTGGGGAAACGCAATCTTAGCAGAGCCTTTCTTCTCAGACAATGGAGCATCAGGAGATGCAAACACAAGAGATGGTCTATCTGCTAACACCGTAAATCTTTGGGCAAGCGGAACTTTGTGGGGCAGCGTGAGAAACGGGACAATTCCGTATGAATCTGATGTAAATCAGAGTACTTCCTGGGCTTGGTGGGCGAATGAAATCAAGACCGTTCGTGGTTTGGAAATGTACGGCTATGAAGGCAACCACCATGTTGCTTCTGTTGGTTCTGTTGAAAATGACCCCGTAGCCTCAGCTATTATTCTTGATTATGAAACAGAGGATTTTGCAAACTTGACAAGAGACTTTCACTTGTTAGCTGAGAATCTAGGTTTTGATTTGCTTGCACACTTTGTTCTTATTGAAAAGGATGACCAGAAAGCTAGGGGTTACTGGGGATATCTTCCGACCTTGAGTAGTTTGGAAATTCCCAATATCACGGAAACTCAACTGAGATATAGAGCTTTGAAAGAGGCAACAGGACAACACAACAAAAGAAATATCTAACCTAAATAATTTATGGCAGGTCCGTATTGCCCAGAAGATCCACCGCCGCCACCTCCGTCTGGCGTTAATGTAATCGTAGTTAGTTCTACTGATTTACCTGTTGGCGTTAAACCTCCAAGTGGAACACTAGGAGACGGAAGTGAGACAGGAGGTAATGGAGAATCGGGCGGCAGTACTTGGGACGGGACTGTTGTAGTTAAGGATGTCAGCGGAAACTTGGCAGATGTGATAAACGCTGGGGGTAAAAACAGCCTTAGCGTAAATGTTCAAAACACCGGGGATTTTCCAGGCGGAGGCGGAGGAGGGGGAACCGACTTCAACATCTCTGGTATAGGAGGGGGAGGCGTTGTAAATAACTCCCTGTCTAGCGTTATTGTAGACTCTTCAAATAACGCTGTAAGCACTACTAGTAATTCACTAAATGTTAATGTTAATAACAGTTCCCCTATAGATGTTTCGTTTGACACAACACCAGACGTAAACATTGCGAACTCTCTGTCTAGCATTATCATAGACTCTTCAAACAACGTTGTAGGTACTACTAGCAATGCCTTAAATGTTAATGTTACTAACAGCACTCCTTTAGATGTTGCGTTTGCCACAACACAAAGCGTAACCATTGCGAACTCTCCTACTGTATCCGTAGCGGCTTTCCCTGTTACACAAAACGTTAATAACACGCAGTTAAACGGCGTTTCCATGTCTAAGAATACAGGAGACGCTACAGACGGAACTCAGAGAGTAGTTCTCGCAAGCGATCAACCTTACCCCATTGACGCTTCTACTGTTTCTTTGGATACGTCAGCAGTATCTGACACCCAGATTCTAGCTGCTCCGGGTGCAAGTAAGGCTATCGTCGTATGGGCTGCAACCCTCACGACATATGGCGGAGCTACAACCAGAAAGTGGGCTATAACAGACGGTAACTACTCCGCTACTACAACAGGAACCTCAAACAATATCTTTATGGGATTGTGTAGAAGTGTTCCTATGACTTGGGCTCCCACTTTTCCGAGAGGCAGACAGCTAACCGCTAACACGGCATTAAAAGCTACCTTAGCAGGAACAGCCTCAGACAACTTAATAGGCACTATTACCTACACCATTGTAGACGTATAAAAATAGTGTTTGCAACGCTAAAAATTAGCTTATCTCCCCTTTAATATATTGACCGCTCACGGGGGAGTAGCTCAGTTGGTCAGAGCAGCGTTCTTATACAGCGAAGGTCGGGAGTTCAATCCTCTCCTCCCCTACCAAACAAGGGACTAGCCAAAGAGCAATCGAGGCTGTCAGAACGCAAGTCCTATTCTAATTACTAGGCACGATAGCCCAATCGGTAGAGGCAACAGACTTAAAATCTGTAAAGTCCGGGTTCGAATCCCGGTCGTGCTACCAAAAAAATAAAGCCATGATGAGAATTGCCAAACGAGAAAGCGAGAGCGGTTACGGTAAATACCGTCTTGGGGCTGCAATCACGGACAAGAAAGGAAACCTCATTGGTAGAGGTTACAACCGTCCAGTAACTCACCCGACCTTTGGTAATAATCACTCTGGCAACCTCCACGCAGAGGCTTCCGCATTGGTTTCAGCATTGAAGTCAGGTAAGTCTCTGCACGGAGGAACCTGTTATGTTTACCGCTCAGGCGGTCATCTTGCAAAACCTTGTCCGTGCTGCGAGGAGTTTCTTCGCAGTCACGGGATCTCAAAAGTAGTTTACTCCTGCAACGAGGGCAACTCGGAGGAGATGGAGCTACAACCCTAAAAGGCTATCCAGTATTAGTCAAAACTTTATGAAGAAGAAAACATTCGTAATAGGAAAAACTTACACTTGCGCCGATTGGTACATGATAGAAGCCAACAGCGAAGAAGAAGCTATTACTATAGCCAAAGATCCGAATGGGAAGAAGATTGCACTAAACGAGAGTCCAAGTGTGGTATCCTCCCTATCGGAGAAAGATTGGATAGTCCGCGATAACTGGAAAAATTGTATCATCTGCGGAAAGATTCACGAAGGAGAACATTATCATGACTAAAATACTTGTGACTGGTGGACTTGGCTTTATCGGGTCAGAATTCGTTAACTTGGTTAAAACAAATTCAGACTACAAAGTTATTGTCCTGGACAAATATACTTACGCCGCTGATGAGTCTCGTATCGAAGGAGATCTCTCCGATCTGACCATCATCAAAGGTGACATCTGCGACATAAATCAACTATGTTATGTCTACCCGGAACTCTACGAAGTAGAATATGTTGTTAATTTTGCGGCGGAAACCCATGTGGATAATTCAATTAGTGACGGCACTCCTTTCATGCATACAAATGTAATGGGAGTTTATAACCTGCTTGAATACGCCCGTGGTTTGAAGAATCTAAAGAAGTTCGTTCAGATTTCTACCGACGAGGTTTATGGAGACATGGCTTACTGTCGAGGAGAAAATGGTGCTGACGAATCATTTAACCTTCGCCCTTCATCGTATTACGCAGCCTCAAAAGCATCTGCTGATATGATCGTTATGGCAGCAGCTAGAACTTATGGAGTTCCTTATCTTATTACCCGTACCTGTAATAATTACGGAGAGAAACAAAATAAAGAAAAGCTCATTCCAAAAATCATGGAGAGCATTGCTAACGATTCTGTTATTCCTGTATACGGAGATGGACAACAAACAAGAGAATGGATTCATGTAGAAGACAATGCTAAGATTCAAGAGAAACTGATTTTCGCAGACAACCTCCACACTACAAACTCTATTGTTAATGTTGGATCTGGAACCCGTTTCAAAAACATTGATATTGTCAACTTCCTTCAAAGAGCAAACCCAGATGTAAAGTGGTCTTTTGTTCCTGATAGAAAAGGACACGACAGAGAATACGCACTTAACTGTGAAAAACTTAGAAGCATCCTAGGACCATATGAAAAAGACCTTTTCCCTTTTAGCGCGTTTCTTATGCGTGTTGCCTTTTCTGATAAGCTCGTCGTGTAGTAGTCCTAGTAGAACAGAATATTCATCCCACATGGTTCATGTTCTTTCTGATGATTGGAAAGATGATTGCATCTACTGCCGCTTTGAAAAAGATATGGAACTTAGACCATTTACAGTAATTAAGTAGGAAACTGAGCTTTTATAAGTTATGGAGATTATCACACAAATTCTAGGGTTCCTTGCCTGGGCTTACATTACAGCAGGAATATTCTTTGCTTACAGCGCAAGAAAGGTGTACGACCTATCTGCGATGGATTCTTTAAAGATTGTGTTTACAGCACCTTACGAGTGGCTTGCAACAAAGTTTCGCAAGAAGTAAAGATTTTTCGTTTGGGTACTTGTTTGGGTGAGCAGATGGTGTAGACTCTCTGCTAACCCGCACCCGAAGCAACCATGAAACAAGCCCTCCTTACTAGCACTCTCCTGGATACACGCCACAAGACGGTTAAGACCCGCGATCTTCTGTGGGTTATGATTCCCGTTCCCGGTGTGCGTAAAGATCAAGTCACGGTCATCGAAAGTCGTAAGCAGACTTCTCCTTTGCTGTCTGTAGATTTCACCGAAATGGACTTGTCCAACTTCTTTGATGAAGATCCTCCCAAGGGTTACATCAACCACAAGTTCCCTCTCGACCACTACAACTTTTTGGGAGCAGAGCTTGACCTCGGTGTTTTGATCCTTGGGTTCCAGGAAATCAAAGAGGACGAACAGTACAGCTACAAGAGTCAAGTTCATACTGTCAAGTAAAACATAATTTGGATTGGGGGAGTAGCTCAACTGGATAGAGCAACGGACTTCTAATCCGTAGGTTGTAGGTTCAAATCCTATCTCCCCTGCCAATCCAAGTTCACTTCCAAACAAAAAAACAAAATGACTAAGTTTCATATCCTCTCCGATCTCCACTTTGAGTTCGGCAAGCATAGCGGCATGGCACAAGAAATCTCTCCTGTAGAGGATGCTGATTATCTTGTTCTTGTTGGTGACATTTCTGTTGGCTCTGGTGCTGTAGGTACTATCCTGGACATTGCAGAGCAATACAAGCGGGTTTTCTATGTACCTGGAAACCATGAAATCTTCGGGCAGGAAGTTTCCCATCTTGAAGATCACTTTTCCCAAGCATTCAAGGGAACCAATGTTCATGTCTTTCCTATCCGAAGTGCAGAGCCTGTAATCCTGAAAGAAGAGCAGATTGTTGTTGTAGGTGGAACCTACTGGACGGACTTCGACAATAGTTGTCGTAAAGCTATGGGATACGCCAAACAGGTAATGCCTGAGTATTCTTGTGGCATTACTGTAGACGGACTAAGGTTCATTCCTTCGGATACCGTTAGGTGGAATAAGAAGGCTGCGGGAGTTATCAATGATGTTCTTCGGGAGTATCGCCATTACAAGAAAGTGGTGATTACCCACCATCTTCCATCAGAGAAGTCTTCTTCTCTTGAGTTTGTAGGTAGTCGGCTGAATCCTGCTTTTTATTCTCGGCACGACCACCTTGTCAAGCAAGCTGATCTTTGGATTCACGGACATACTCACATCGCAAAGGACTATAAGCTCGACAACACTCGTGTTGTCTGCAATCCTGGTGGGTATACTATGGAATACGGTAAAAACGGATTTGATCCTCACTTTGTAGTGGAGATTTGATTAGAACTTGGTGTTCTAAACACACTTTCACTTGCTTTACATTACTTCTTCACACACTAAAAACTACATACTGGACAATGGAATCACTAGCAACATTCTTTACTGTAGTCTTTGTAACTCTTTGTATGAGTTACGCAATCGGTAGTATCTACCTCCACATTACAAACGATGAGAATCTTGAATAAAATTTGGATCTGGTTTAACCGCACTTTTTGCTGGCTGTTTGGTTGCGTGGGAGAAACTGTTTTAGTTCACGACGAATTTTGGAACAAAAAGTTCCCACGCACTAAGTGTCGTTTCTGTTCAAGGAATATGGATAACGATGATCTATACCGATAACTGTAACTGGAAACGCTGCCGTCAGCAACTAGACATTGGTGTTCGCTCAAGCCACAATAACTCAGACTATTGGCTCTGCCAAGAGCATTGGAAGCAGCTTTGCAATGTCTCTAACGAACTTTGTGCTGATGTCCACAAGATGTGTAAACCTCTTCCAAAGGAAGATAAACCCACACCTAAACGAAAGCCCACACGAAGGCGATAACAAACTTAAAAACAATGGAACTTTTCATTTTATTCCTGGTCTTTTGCTGGCTTTTCGGAGGAGGATCTTCCTATAGCTCTAGTGATGAAAGCTCTAATGAGATCAATCCTATGGGAGACGGTCCATATTATTTTCACCCTAGCGATACTACGGACGAGATCCTCAAAAAGTCCGAACTAAATAGACAGTATCGAGATAAGTGGAAAGACTAGATACTGTATGAACATTATCCGCAAAAGGCAATTAGCGAGAGCCGCTGCCCTTGCTGCGAAAAAAGCAGAAACTGCCCAAGAACCCCAAGTTGTAGAAGAAAATGTTGAGACTGAACCTGTCAAGCCTACTACAGAAAGAAAATCAGGTACTGGAAAAGCTGCTCTTACTCGTAAGCAAAAAGCTGCCAAGCCAAAAGACTAGAGATACGGTAAACAATATCCTCGGCAAACGGGCTGAGGAATTGGTTCAAACCGCTTTGATGGAAGACCCAGATCCACTTAGTGTGATCGCGGCACTCACCGTTCTAGAAGCATTTGTTGAGTGGCAATCTTCTCTCACAGCCTCTGAAGGAAAGCGGTATAACAAAGAGGTTAAATACCTCGTAAGTCTCCTTTCACAATCTCTCGTAGCAGAAACTCCTGAAATCGAGTTTAAGCTCACTAGATACTTTAGATTGTTTGATGCGTCAGGAACTCCTTCTGAGCCTCCAAAATGCGAATTCTTGGAGGAATCAGAGAAGGACTATATGCTTTCTGATGCGGAGCTACAAGCTCATTGGGATCTGAGTTTTGAAGAAGACGATCCTGAGAACTTGTAAAGTTTTTTCATTTGGGTACTTGTTCATGTCGCAGGATGGTGTAGAATGTCTGCGACATGAACATCTTCCCCCTCGTCGCAGACAGCACCGATCCTCACGGAGTTGATTGGAAAGAGTCTGCTATCGTGCAAGACGATTTGCGTGTGGTCAAAATGACTACCGAGTCTTGCCAGATGCTTGGATCATGCGCTGTTCAGTACGGCATGGATTCTTCCTTGTACCACCAAAAGTGTGCCAAGCATCACTTTAAGCATCCATCATACCTTTGGACAACTGCTTCTTCTTCTAACTACGAAGCACTTCTGTTTCATGCGGAATGCCTTCTGGCTGAGTGCTATCGTCGCTTCAACCGTCCAAAGGGTTACTACAAGAAGTGGGAAGAAGCAATGTGGAACTACCACGAATGGTTCACATTGAACTCATACAAGTTTCCTGATTCCATTCCTACGAAGCTGCCATTGTGCATGGGATCAGAACCACAATACATCAACGAAGAAGATGTTGTTGGCAGCTACCAAAGGTACTACGCAAACAAACCTCTTTTGCGTTATGTCCGCAAAGAAATCCCACAGTTCGTCCTAAATCTAAGAGAAACCCACAGACCCGAAATCATTACTAAAAATGTTGCAGACCTCTAACTTCGTTGTCGATCCTACTAAGGAGAAGATCCTTCAACAATACATCAAGAGCGGATCTAATGTTCTTGTGTTTGGACCGACTGGTACTGGTAAAACTACTTTGTGCCAGAAGGTAGCAGAAGATCTCAAGATGAACTTCTTTGTCATCAACCTTGGTTCTACCCAAGATGCTCGTTCCGCTCTGCTCGGAAACCTGACTCTCAAGGACTCAAGCACCGAGTTCCAAGTTTCTGAGTTCATCAAGAACATTCAGACTCCTAACACTTTGGTTGTTCTGGATGAGGTTTCCCGTGCATCGAAAGACTGCATGAACATTCTGTTCCCTTTGCTCGACGGTCGTAAAGAAGTTTCGATTGAAGAGTCCGAAGGTGATCGAATCATTGAGGTTGCAGAAGGTGTTCGTTTCATTGGAACTGCTAACATCGGTGTGGAATATTCTGCTACCCATGTTATTGACCGTGCATTGCGAGATCGCTTTGTTCCTTTTCATCTTCCTTACCTTACCGGGGATCAGTTGATGGGTTACCTGTCGAACCGATTCTCCAATTTGTTCACTAACGAAGATGTGAAGCGGGATGCTAGAACGCTTTGCGACCTTTACACTTACACCCACGAACAAAAGCGTCAAGACAACTTGAGCGAAGAGATTTCTCCACGCTCTATCATTGAAGCTATGCCTCTTCTTGGTGTGTTTCCTTTGGAGGCAATCATTCGTAATGTGATTCTGACTCCTTACATGGCAGACTCCTCTTCAACCGAAGAAGAAGTCTCTCTCATCCTTCAAAAGTGCGACTACATGGGAATTCTCTCACATGGATACCCCAACCCCTTCTAAACTGGAATTCGATTCTACTGTCGAGGTCGATGCAGATCTCGTTAGCATCTGGAGTAACACCCCCATGCGGGGTGTCACTCCCTCCACAATCAACTCCTTCCAAACCCAAGTATCTCGATACAAAGATGTTTTTGGAATTAACGATGTAAAGATTTGTTTCAGAAGTGATACCACTCCGTGCATTGATCTTAGCACTAGGCAGATTTACCTACCTATCAAGACAATCTCAGAGGGTCGGTTTGATGAGGCTGCTAACTCAATCATGCATGAGCTTCTTCATGCAAAGCACTCTCCAAAATTCTCCAACGCAGTTGGAATGATGTACAATTACTTGGAGAAGTCTTCGGAGAACATCATCGATTCTGTTACCAATTCTCCTGTATATCGTCACCTTCCTAACAGTAATAGCGAAGCGTGGAAAGAACGCTTCCTGATGGATGTTTTAGGTGTGGACAACTACTCCAAGATCGAGGACAGTATTTCTACAGGAGTCGTTTCGTTCATCAAAGACTCAATCCAAGCTATGTTCTCTGTTTGGAACTGCTTTGAAGATATTCGTGTGGACTCACTCATCCCACCGACTTTGAAAAAGTACCAAACAAAGTTTGAGAAGCGTACTTGGCATGAAGTACACAAAGAAGGGTTTTTGAACAACCTAGCATCTTTGGAGGAACAAGAACAAGGTATCGATCATCCAATGGCTTTGGGTTGCAAGGCTCTTCTCCACTTCAAAGAGATGATGCCATTCTCAAAAGACACCCGTAGGTTCGATCAAACCAAGATCGTAAAGTCCCATGAGAGTATGTGGAATCACTTTACGAGTGTAATGGAAGAAGAGTTCAAGCATTTGTTTGCGAGTATCTGGGAGAAGCACAATTCTCAGAAAGCATCTCAAAATAAAGATGAACTTAATTGGGCAAAGCTCTTGGGAGATGAAGATTGCGACAGCAAGGATACTCTTGGCACTTTGTCCGAAAAATTCTTCCGTGAATCTATGATTGAGGAATCCGAAGGAGAAAGAGTTGACAATGGAAAGGAGGACATCTACTCTGACGAATCTAAACTGAAAGCTCCTACACAAGAGCAAGTTAGACACTTGTTTGACGAAGAGACTACTTTCGCAGATGCCCTTCAAGAAGAAGGCACGAGAAAGTTTCTCGATGCTGCTGAAACTGAAAGACTTGAACTGTTTAAGAAATCTATCGTAGTAACCTCTTCGATGGACAACTTCACTCACGAATCCGCTGTAATTAACCTGCTGTAAAATGTCTACAAAACTGCCAAATAAAAAAGCCGTTAACATCCTAACGGAAGTAACTCCTGAGTCTCTTAAAGAGATCAAAAACGAAGTTAGCTCTGTCTTGAAAAAGGTGAACGAAACTATTACCGCTTGGGGTTCTTATGAAATCCTTATGCATCCTTTGGCACAAGCTGCGTGGGAAGCAAAGAACTTCCGATTTGCGGAAGATAGTGTCGAAAACAAGATCAAAGAGATCGCAAACTCTGCGGAGTCTACTGAAAAGATTGCAGGTGAGTACGCTGATTGGTATGACGAAACACACGAACGCCTTCAGTTGTTCACCTATGTTTACTCTCAAATGGGTGATACTCTCAATGATCTTCTTAGCATAATGTTTACCTCTTCCGCGTCAGGTCGTTACTGCCGTAACCAGATTAAAAAAGGAGGTCTCCGTTCCCAACAACTCTTAGAATGGATTCCTACTCCCACTCAGTTTAAAGATAGCCTGGAGAGAATTAGAAACAATGCATAGTCGATTCACCCGTGTTGTCATCGGAGGAGGATTCTCCAAAGAGAACCTTTTCAGAAAGGCTGCGACGAATGTTCGTAAGGATCTTTTCAAGAAGTATTACAGCAAGTTCTCCCGATACGCTCAACAACTCTTGGAGTACCACTCCTTTGTTCCTGAGTTGTCTGACAAAGGTAAACTGAACAAAAGGCGTGTACCTCACTTCCTGTCCTCTGATCGACTGTTCGACATTCGTGTAGACGAGAAAAACAGCAGAACTACTGTTGTTATTCTTCTGGACGGTTCTGGGTCGATGAATATGAAGGACAGTCAAGGAGCTTCACGGTTCGATAAAGCAGTTTCTGTTGCTGCTGCTTTTGCCAAGATGTGTGAAGTTGATCTTCGCGGTAAGATCGGTGTAGAAGTTTACATGAAGTTGCAGAACCGATACAGCATGGGAGACAAGGAGATTTCTACCCCTATGTCTTTCGTGTGTTACTCAAGCACTCAAAAGAAATCCTACAAGAAGCTACTGAGTTTGTATTGCGGGTTTCCCGATGAGACTGGATCTAGTTCTTACACCCCAGAAAATCGCTGCCTTCCCGCCATCGTCAAAGATTGCAACCGTCGTGTGCCAGGAAAAAAAGTGTTCGTAAACCTGACTGACGGTGAAAGCCAAGATGATTTAGTGAGAGGTTGTGACGGAAGTAAAACGACTCCTCCTAACGACTTTCAAAAGCGTCTACTAAAGAAGTACACCAAGGTCATCGAAATGTACACTCTTTTGATTGGCTTCCCATTCGTTAGCAATCATCACTACCAAAACTACGGTAAAAATGTAATTGCTGCTAAAGATGCCAACTTCATCGGAACCTTCGTCAAGTCCCTCAAAAAGATCATGGAGAAAGATTTTGAAAACTAATGTCGTAAAAGTGCATATCCCGTATGCTCGCAGGAAAAGAGTAACCATCAATACTCCGCTACCCTCTAAAGGCGAGTATTACGGTGATAAAGCTGTAGAGCTTCTGGGAGACAATCTGAAAGATTTTGAGAAGCGTGGTATCCGCTACTCCGACAAAGCGGGTAACCCCGAATCGCCATTTTTCAATTACGATCTTGACACCGCGTTGGGTATACGGACGCATTGGAGTACGAAGGGTGGTGATGAAGCTGAATTTAAGTTTATGACCTCTCTGTTCCTCTTGGAGAACCCAGAAGTACAAGGCATTGTCGAGGGGAATTTTGATCCTTCTCAAACGATGTCCAGAGAAGATTTCGTGTCCTCCCTTAACTTAGAAAGCAATGACAAGTTCTACCTTCTAGATCGATTCCAAAAAGCCGTCAAAACCTACCGACAGTACCATGCAAACCGTAACTAACGAACAATGGAGTATTATCGAACAAAAGTTCGGTGGTCTAATGAGAGCAGCAGCAATGCGTGTTATGGGAGACAACAAAGCGAGAGACATCGAGGACAGTCTTCAAGAAACCCGCATGGCATCCATGAGTGCAACGATCTCTTACGCCAAGAAGAACAGCCTGAAGTTTGAGGACTTCATCGACACCGTAGACTTCTCCAAGTACATCAAGACTTCCATCTGGAACAAGAAAAGTCGTGTCGGCATGGAGATCACCAAGAAGTCCAAAGTCCGCAACACACTTTCCATCGAACCAGACCTCACCCAAGACCAACAACAGTTTTGTACACATTTAGATCCAAGCTCTATTGTTTCTGCTCAATCTTTCAACGAACTGGACTTTGATAGTGATGAGAATATTGTCCTTCGTATGCTTGAAACAGATTCAGATTGTTACACGAAGGGCAGCGGTAGAATCAACATCGCATACCTAACTCAAGAGACTGGTTTTACCCGCATCCATGTAGAGAAGATCATCTCTTCGTTGCAGAAAAAGCTAAAAGACTTCGATGATTAAAATGAAATACCTACTCCCAATAACCCTCATCGTTACTGGACTACTAATGACGGTAGCATCGGCAGCTTCCAACCCTTCGATCAAGAGCTACCCGAAAGGATTCATTCCTTTCTGGTCGGATCAAAAAGGTGGTTACGAAACTACCCTCATCAACATTAACCAAATCGTTTCAATCACTCCAAGTTACGATGACACTACCAAGAGAAACCCAGAATCAGTTAGCCTGACCATTGAGTTCTCTAGCGGTAAGATCATCGAAGTAGATGAGGACTTTGAAGAATTTTACTCTCGCATCAGAGCTTCGCAATGATTGACAATAACCCTTTCTGGGGTTCACCTTACCCAACGAAATGATTACTCAAGAAGATCACACAACCTATCCTCTCGGAGACGGCATTGGCTTCGTCAACCTTGTAACCACAATGGGTGACGATCTGACCACCGTAAACTCTGCACGGGTATCCTACGGTGGAATGTCTGAAGAACTGACTGAGCGAGACGAGAAGCTCATCAAGTATCTTGCTGAGAACAAGCATACGAGTCCGTTCCGCCATGCTTTTATGACCTTCCAGGTGAAAGCACCCGAGTTCGTAGCTCGTCAATGGTACAAGCATATCGTGGGAGCATCATTTACTGCTCCTGGAGACGCAATCTCTCATGGTTGGAATGAGATCTCTGGTCGCTATGTTGAGTACGAACCACAGTTCTACACTCCCAAAGTTTTGCGGGAGCAAGCAGAGTCCTCCAAGCAAGCCAGCAAGGAGTCCAACACAGGTCTTATGCGTACAGCAGGAACCCTTCTCTATTGCTACACAAAGGAGTCCTACAATCAGTATCAGAAGCTCCTAGACATGGGAGTAGCAAAGGAACAAGCACGAATGGTGCTTCCCTTCAACACCTACACGGAGTTCTACTGGACAGCTTCCCTGCAAGCCGTAGCTCACTTCTGTGCCTTGCGAGATCACGAACACGCCCAACACGAAATCAGAGAGTACGCTAAAGCTCTAGACGAATATGCGTCCGAAACCTTCCCCGTTTCTTTTCAGTACCTAAAGGAGAATCTCTAATGAGAGATATAGATAATATAAGTGGTCTAACTGTAATCTGTAGTGAAATAGGTGGACCTGACCACCCTATAAAACCTTGCCCTTTTTGCGGCTGTACCAAACTAATCCTTTCCACTTACCCCAAAACCTATTATGGTGTGGACGATTATAAGCATAAAAAAGGTGATTCAATTTCATGCACTGGATGTAATGTAAGTGGTCCAATTGGAAAGAATATAAAGGAAGCTATACAAAATTGGGATGCTAGAAAAACCCCAGTAGAGTTTGTAGATCAACTAATTGAGAAAGAACAAGACCGCGTGGATAGTGCGTTAGCTGAAATAAAAGCACTTCGACAATTTAAGAAAGCTATTTTAGAAAATAAAAAATATGATTAAACCACTTATACTAATTATTGTTGGCGCGTGTATCTCCCTACTAGTACAACTGGGATTCACAGCCATTGCGTTTTCGTTCAACCCAAATCCATCAGGTAGCTTTCAAGGAATGGTAGTCGTTATTGAGTTCGTTGTGTGGCTCCTCACAGGAGTCGTGATTTACGATATCATCGTCGGCTCCAGACTCACCAATCGCTGTCAAAAAGAGACAGACCATAATCGACCAACCTACAGGATTGAATCATCAACCATCGAGTCCATAAAGGAGGAAGAAGAATGACAACAAACACAAAAACAATCAACCGAAAAGTATACACAAAGATAGAGTCCCTTCGTATTGGAAGGATCGATGAACTCCCTCAAAAAATGAAGGTTACAGAAACTCCCAAAGGAGCCAAGGTCAATCTAAATGTAACCTTTGATGTGGAAGTTGACCTTGACCATATTAGCAAGGAAGTGTTTGCAAAGCTGCACAAATACTACTCATCACGGGCGGTTGGAGATATCTCCCTCACGGTTACTGGACCGAGGCTGATGCTAGATGAAGAGAGAGAAGATTCCTCTTACATAAGAGATTATTTGGCGGGAGACTATATTTGCCACGGCTGGTATGACGATATTGTTGATATCCTAATCGCTGAATATGATGTGGAAGTTACCTACACTCCAAAGCCTCCGACTGACAAGAAGAAGGCAGCGAGGGAAAAGGAGCTAAAGAAAGCAAAGGCTGACCTACGCAAAGCGCAGAAGAAGCTAGAGAAACTCACTTATCATGAATAGACAAGAACAAGTAAACAAGCTGTGTTACAATCTGCATTTTCTTTGTGGAGGTCACGACGAGTTCAGTATCCATACCATGAATGACGCTTTCAGCCGAGGATATCTTATTATCAACAAAGACCTATATCCTTGCATCATTCCTACAGAACTAGGAATCCAAGCTGCACAAGAACATTACAGAAAAGAAGAAGAATCTCCTAACGACCAGCATTAACACCAACACATGGGAGACCCATGATCTATGAACATTATGATGACAAACTAGACAAAATCGAGGACAGGCTGACTTTAATAGAACAGACCCTAACCAGGATTCAAGACCAACTAAATCAATGGCTAGAAGAAAATCAGAAACTCTCAAGCAATACAGAAAGCGAAGAGGAAAAGGAAACAAGTGGAAATCTAAAGATCCACTAGGCTACATGATCCAAAAGAGACTAAACAGGAGAAAGCAAGGACTGGTGTAATGGACAACCAAAACACACAAGAAGAATTCGATCAGATGTTCTTAGATATGTGCTTCCTCATCTCTCAAAGAAGCAGAGCAGAAAGGAATCAAGTAGGATCTATTATCACTAAGCACAATAGACCAATCAGTCTAGGATACAATGGAACACCTGTAGGATTCGACAATAAGTGTGAAGATGAAAACGGACAAACATTAGAATCCGTAATCCATGCAGAAGAGAACGCAATATGTTTTCTCGCCAGGACACATGAAAGTACAGAAGGAACAACCCTATACAGTACACTAGCTCCATGTACCAAATGCTCAAGAATGATTATACAATGTGGTATCAGAAGAGTAGTGTATAGAGATAGGTATAGGTATGATAACGGTATTGATATGTTGAAGAAAGCTAAGATAGAGGTAGTTCGTTTACATCCATCTTACAACCAAGAAGACTAAAAGATATACCAAAGATATACGAAAGTGATAAAGACCATATCCGAAAGGGTGTGGTCTTATTTTCGTTAAAGCTACATAGAAGCGAAATAACCTACGAAAAACAATAAAGAAATTCGTAGGTTTTTGGTAGAGTTTAGGGTTATTTTTATGGTTTTGTTTTTAAATTTCTCCTTCGCTTAGCCCCGAATAAAATTTAAATAAACTTTAAATACACCGAATTTAATTCGATAACCCCCTATCCCGTATTAGTCAAAACTTATTAGAACCCCCCTGCCACCGAATTTTATTCGTTTATACAAAAAAATAACCCCCCGGACTTAGTTTCCGAGGGGTTTAAATTTTTTGATACCACTATATGTAGTGGGGGTGGTAATAAAATCCCGAGAAGTATAACTTACCTACCACTATATCTAGTATTAGTCAAAACTTTTTAGCGTGTTGATGGGTCTAGCTGCTGAATCAGTTGCATCAATGCCCCTAGCACCTGTAGGTTAGGCATAGTGTGTAACTCAGTAGAGAAATGGTCTGGGTAATGCTTCTGAAGTACCTCTAGAACCTCATCCATACAAGTAGAGAGTTTGTTTTCCATGCACTATTAAAGTCTAGTATTAGTCAAAAATAGGGCATGACCGAATAATGTTAGGAAAGAACCTTATAAAGAAAATGCAATTCTGCTTAGAGCGACATTCTCCCTACACGCCCGATATTATACACCATAACTCCTTACAATACAAGACCTTACGCTCATTTCTTTTTATGTTCTAGGAAGTTGCATTGTGTAAGAGTGAAATCTTGTATTGTAAGGAGTTATGAGCTAGGTGTAAGCCTTTTCGTAGCAAGGGTTTAGGAAGTTACAAGGCTGGAAACTAGTATGCCCCGCCCGGAGACCTGCCATTTTGGCAGGTACTCACTCGGAGGTTAGATCTCGATTCTGTCTTCTTCTTGAACGGGGGGAATCTCGTATGCCTGAAAGAAGCCGTCCTCTTTAGCCTTCTCAATCCCTTCTTCGTGAAGAGACTCTGAAGCGTCTGCGTCTACCTCAAGAATGACGCAATCATCTAGGCAGAGAATGGTCTTGGTCGCTGTGCAGTAAATGAGCGGGTGGGTAATCATCTTTCTATTGTAGAGGAAAAAGGGGAGAGCCGAAACCCTCCCCCTAAAAACTTACCGACAGATACCCACTTGGGTGTAGTTCCGTCGGACAAACGAACGAGCCGCGTTATAGTCCGAGAACGAATAAGTTCGGATCTGCCGACCTTCCTTGATCGTTACCTCGGTCTCGCCACGGGTGTTCTTCATGCTAATCTTGTTTGCTTGGGTTTTCATGTTATTCTCCTTTGTTTAGCTGTTCGCTGAGTCGTTAGAAAGTTCGTTGATCTTGGCATCTCGCTGGCTGCGAAGATCGTCAATCTTAGCCTTTGCTTCTGCGATCTGATCCTCTGCGTCAATGCCACGCTGCTTCCAAACCGATGCTTTCTCCAGGAAGTTGGCAACCTTCTCGGGAGCCTCCTTCGCCCAGCGACGAGCGGTGATGATGCTGTTCTGGATCTCCTCGATCTCTTCGTTGATGAGCGAGACTTCCGGGTGATCCGAGAGAGCCTGACGAGCAGCCTTAATGCGGACTTGGTTCAGCTTCTCTTCCAGAGCAGCGGCGATTTGTTCGGGGGTGCGGTGCTTACCCATGTTGTTTCTCCTATCGTTGTTGTGGGCGGGTTGCCCTCTGTGTTACTTGTACATCTTACACTATTACAGTACGGGATCAAGTAAAAACATCCCGTATTAGTCAAAAACTTAGAATCCGATCCGATCCACGACCAGTTCGTCCTTGTTTGCCAGGAACCACTTGCCCTTGGAGTCGGCAGCAAGCCACTCATCGATCTTGGCAGGGGTCTTGGCAGTGACCATGTAGGTGTAGCCGTCCTTGGTGGACATCTCAATCAGCTTCGGGCTACGCTTGTAAAGCTGTGCAATCCAAGAAGAGCGGAAGCTGATACCATCAGTAACGAGTGAAGTCATGTGAACATTATACACACTCCTCACGCCCTGGAAAGAATAAAATCGGAAAACCGAAAGACTT
>Ga0099849_1000548_pt1 | contig 17364 bp, 11 predicted proteins | sample CB_VirMetaG_4_FD_78177 | JGI IMG/M metagenome (GOLD analysis project Ga0099849, IMG submission 78177) | Freshwater to marine saline gradient viral communities from Chesapeake Bay - CB_1508_1M Viral MetaG | ecosystem: Environmental > Aquatic > Marine > Coastal | place: USA: Chesapeake Bay... | reverse complement strand
TTACGGCATTTAACCAGTGCTCCCGACGCATATGCAGAAGGCCAGACACTATAACGTGATTTTACTTTGTGATAACAGGCATCTTTCTTGCCACTACCTTTTCCTTTGACATCATTTTGTTCTACAATTATTTGATCACCAACTTCAATATTATTTTCTTCAAACCAACCTCTATTCACTTCTAAAGCACTTAAAACTTCTCCCTCCGAATAAACTGGATTTTCATCATATGGTTCTAATTCTTTGATACTATCAATAAAACCCTCTTTAGTAATAAATGCTATATCTAAAGGAATTTTAGTTTCGGTCATATGAAATGATTTTTGACCAACTTCATCAAAAATAAACAACATTCCCTTATTAAAATCCAGACTCTCTCTGAACATTAACCCAAGATTAAAGTCTCTAATGTTTGTGGGAATTTCAATTTCTAAAGGAAGAGTTGTGAACTCCTCTTTTACCTTCATTTCTCCACTATCAACATAATCTGCCGCAGAGTCTAGGTAATCTGCTGCCTTAGTAATTTTAGATTGAACCCATGCTTCAACATTACCTTCACCTTTTGCCATTTTATTTTTCAATCTCTTGGCAGCACTCATTACTGTAGAGAGTTGGGAACGTGCCATAGAATATTCATGATCCCTTTCTTGTGCTTCGTTCATTTTTTTCTTAGGTTTATCGGTTGAAACATATGTTGGTTTAGCAGCACCAGATTTTTGTTGTTGTCCTGGATCTGCTTCTTTCTTTCTTCTTGAAGCAGAAAGTCTTTCTGCTTTAGTCATACTTGCTCTTTTTGCTGATGAGACACATTTAGGAGTTCCTTCTCCGGGTTCATCACTAGCACAGGTTCCTCCGGTAACTACATTCACCCAACCAGATTTTCCATCTTTAGATTTTGATGATTTAAACCATTTATGAAGAGTTCCTTCGTCAACAGAAGCACCGTTTTCTTTACGAAGCATTCCTTCAGGATCAACCATAAATCCTGCTGGAATGGGTCTACACTCCTTATTTGTATAGCAGTAATATTGTCCTGCAGGGCAGCGTCCGTTCTTTTTCATTCAACTGGTTTTGATTTAGTAGTCTCACCTTTTGCTCTTTTCTTTCTTCCAGCACAATGCGCTTTCTGAGAGAATCCTTTCGGATTTGAGCAGTCAATACTCTTTTTATATTTATTAGACCATTCCTCTTGAAATTGTTTAAATGTTTTCATGCTTCTATCGCAGTAAAAATAACTTTAAATGTAGTTGTTGTTGCAGCAGATGGATATCCAAGAAGCCTCAAAGATCCTGAGTTAATGTCTGTAGAAAAAGTAGCGATTCCAACAGGTTGATTGATTGATCCGTACTCTGTCATATATGTAGTAGAACCATCATGAATAACATTAATTGTTGTCATATTAAAGTTGGTTCCATCCGAAACTTGAATTTGATAATTTACTGACCTATACGTGGAAGCACTCACGGATATAACAGTTGCTGTAGATGTAGAATTTGTTGTTAAGATTCCAGATTGAATGTCTCCTGCAATAAGTTCTAAATTAGAAGCAGATACGGGAGCAAAAGTGAATTCTGAAGAAGATGCATTATATCTTAAAAACCTACCATCTCCCAAATTTGAAGTGTCTACATCCGTTAAATCTACAAGAGCAGTTGATCCACTTAATGAAGTACTAGCAATACCAACCCATTTTGATCTTGCTTGATCAAAAATTAAAAGTTTGTTGTTTCCGGTTGTTTGATCAAATTCAACATCATCAAGATCCCTAATAAATCCAGCTCCACCACCACCAATTGAAGATAGTTGATATTGAACTCTTTCTACAAATAATTTGTAATGTTTTTGTAACTGATCTAAAGTTACAAAATTTTGATCAATAGGCGTTAATGGATCTTCATTATCAACATCTGGAGGATCCGCAAGTAGTGTTCCTTGTTCTTGAATTTCTTCTGATAAAGTTTTTTGCTGCTCCTGCAACTCATTTTGAAATTTTTTGATATCTTCAACAAGTTTATATAAACTTTTTATGTCGGATTTTACATAATCAATATCTTTATCATAATATTTGACTTCAGGAAGATTTGATATTTCTTCTTTCAGTTCATTAAAATAATTTAAAAGTAGTTCATCAGTTTTTATACTTTCTTCATTAACTTTTTTTAGTTCTTTATTGATGTTTTCTTTTAACTTATTGTATTCTCCGAGAATTTGTTTTTTTAATTTTCTATCATCATCTTTAAATTCCCTATGATACTCCCAAAGTTTTAGTGAAGATGTTTTTATTTCCTTCCATATCTTTTCTTTTTCTTCATTAATCCGACTATCAATTTTTTCATTTAAATTAATGATTTCTGAGTCAATTTTTACCGAATTTTCAAAATATTTTTTATCAATATCTTCAGATAACTCATTAATATTAAAGTTTACTTTTTCTCTGAGATAATCAATCGTATCTTTTACTTTGATAAAATCATCATCAATGACACTGAAAGTTTTTCCAATCCAAGAAAAATCTGGAACTTCATTTACCTCATTTACCCATTTTGGAAATACTGGAATTTCAGATCTAACTTTATCAATTGCTTCACAAATTGCCTCAATTTCGGAATCATAATATTTTACTTCCGGCAAATTAACAAGCTCAGTTTGAAGAGTGTCAATCCTATTTTCAATTTGATTAACTTGATCATCATAATACTTGACTTCAGGGAGATCTTTAATTTCTTCTTTAATAAGATCTATCTGCTCACATATTGCTTCTACTTCTTGATCATAATATTTTACTTTAGGAAAACTTAAAATTTGTTCCGTAAGTTTTTCTAATTGATCATCATAGTATTTAATTTCTGGAATATCTGGTATATCTCTTCTTACGTCATTAATAAGACGTATAATTTCGGTTAAGTCTGTTTTTTCGTCTACTATTATATCTTCTTCAACTTCAATATCTTCCTCTTCTTGCTCAACAAAATCCTCAACGGAAGGAAGACTTTCGTCAGTTTCCTCCGTGATATAATCATCAATTGATGATAAATCACCTTTTTCGTCAATAAAATCATCAATAGAAGGCAAGTCCTTTGGCATTTTATTAGTAACCTTTGTACTTTGGGATTTCTCTCCCTGTCTTATTATTTATTATTATCCTCTTTCAGTCCATTCTTTAACATCTTTGCTAACTCTGCAGTTGATCCAACAAAAAGTGCATTATTAACTGTAGATGGTCCTTTTATTTGTTTTTCTTCTTCAACATCCTTAAGTTTTTTCTGAAGTTCCATTAACTTATCAGTTGCATCTGCAACATTTTTAATTAATTGACCAGCAACTTCATATGCCCTTGCCTGTTCCGTTTCTTGAGCAAGTTCAAGAATACCATTTATAGCTTCTTGTCCTTTCTCTATTAGTGAATAAAGATTTCCTCTTGTATAATCATAATCTTTTTTAATATCATCTGAGGAAAACACAGATTCTTCTTTTTTATTTGGAATTTTTTCAACCTCAACGGGTACTATATCCCCGTCAACATCAAAAGTTTCATTTAACTTATCAAATTTTTTTGTCATTTTCATTACAGACTACCACTAAATCCAAAATCATCTCCAGTCTCTACCAAAGCATCATCTGAGGAAGTGATTGATTTAATAGGTGCCCCCTTAAGGTGAGATGTAATAGTGGTTCCATCTTGACCTCTAAGAACTGTAACTTTATTTCCAGATATTGACTTAATATACAACTCTTCACCCTCAAGATCAATATATGTTTTTACCGACAATCCACTAGCATCATCAACCTCAAATACTGTTGACGTTGTTGTAATGTCATTTGAAATATTAGTAACAATATCTCCGGTATAGTTTTTAATTGCTCTAGGTTCTGCTGTATATGTAATTTCTCTGGTAGTATTTGAAACATCTGTACCAGTAAGATAACTGATAGTTGCTTTTTTGATAATATCTTTGGAAGCAGAGGATACTGGACCAAAAAGATATGTTTTAGCAGTAAATCTCAAAGTATAAAGTAAAACTCTACGAGATGTGAAATCACCCTCATAGTCATCTTGCATAGTTATGTTTTCTAAAACAATCGGAATGTCACGTTTCTCTTTAATGTCCTCAACAAGTTCTACTGTGAGATTATATGCTGGTTGAAAATACGGCAATATTTGCTCTACAATTTGAAGCATATCATCATTAAGTTTTGTCATAATACTCAATTCAAATTGCATATTATATGGAACGGGCATATACATTTTTTTTGTTTCCGTTCCATTTGTAGGATCCTTTACAACAAATTGTTGAGTTGTAGTAACTTTTCTGGAGGGATCATAAACTAAACCAGTAAACTCAAATGACATTCTTGGCAATGTCATAGATGTTGATTTATTTAAATCTGCAGATTGCTCTAGCCTAGCAAGAAACTTTTGAGTCGGTCCATATGCAAGAGGTACTTTTATAACGCTAACTACATTATCGGAAGAATCATTATGTTTTATTGATATTTCATTAAATAAACTACCAAAAGAAATAATGGTTCTTCTTAAAATTTCGTTGTAAAAATACTCAAACATTTTTTGTGCCTTATTATGTTATTATTTAACCAAGTTAATTTTTATTTATGGAATTCCGAATGGGTTTTGCTCAGTGAAGTCTATAATAGAATCTGCACTTGTTTCAATATCAAAGTTGTCTGAAAATCCATCATTTGTTGGATTTGTATCTATAACACGAAGTCCGTGAGAAGCTCCAGATGTTGATCCAACTATATTTTCCCCAATACTGAATGATCCGGTAATATTAGAAACTTCAAGAATATTTGTGGAAGAGTTCCAAGTTCTAACTCTTGCTGTTGTTCCACTTATTGACCCAGTAACAAGTTCATTAAATACAAAATCTCCAAATGATCCAGTGCTTGGATCTGAAATTGTTATTGTCGGTGCCTCTGTATATCCAAGTCCAGTATTTGTTATGTTAATTGCAGTGATTGTTCCGGCAGCACTAACAACTGCTGTTGCCGCAGCAGAAACTGTTGATATTCCAGTGAAGGTAATTGTTGGTGCTGTAACATAACCAGAACCACCAGAAGTGATAGTAATTATACCAACCACCCCATCACCTATGGAAGCTGTAGCAGCTGCCCCTGATCCACCTCCACCAAAGAATCTTATTAGTGGAGCAACTGTATAACCAGAACCAGCATTTACAATATCTACATTTTGTACCGATTTTAGACTTGCGTTTACATTTAAGTTGCAAACATTAATTCCTCCAATCATTCTTGCAGTTGCAACTCCAGTGACTCCACCGATTGGTGCTGAAGAAATACCAATTGTAGGAATACTACTATATCCTCCTCCTCTATTAGTGACTGTAATATATCTAATTCCACCATTAACAAAACTTGCCGTTGCTGTAGCAGTAACTCCAACACCAACAAGAGTAAGAGTTTGAGTTGGACCTAAAATAGTAGGAATTCCATCTTCAGTAAGTCCGTCTTCATCGTTTCCAACTAAAATATCATCAATATTATCAACTCCAGTGTCGATAAGTTCGTCTTCATATCTAAAGAGTTCGCATCTCAACTCATAAACATAATTTTTTTGTAATTGGTAGAATGGTTTTTCGTGTTCAACATATTTGATTTCATACAAACGATCTCCGAGAGGAAAATAAACCAAATCTCCTTCTTTTGGTCTAGTTGATAGTTTAATATTTGTTTCATTTTTAATCAAAGGTTGAATATATGTTTCCCACCTTTCCTTTGAAATTATTAAAGTTACCTCTTGAGTTTGCTGAATACCAAATTTTGATAGCAATACTGGATTATCAGAATATCCTTCATAGTTTTCTACATATGCTTCAATGGGATATGCATCATCAAATACTGACTGAATAACCTCTCTTAATATCGTTTTTTCTGTGACGTATTTTCTGGGAAGATAATGTACTTCCACACCATACATTCTCAACTGTTCGTTGATTAAATCTTGAATAAGATTTTGCTCAGATCTTGATCCTTGTTGAAAAAATGGATTAAGCATAAGTTTAACCGATCATATCCAGTGGAGGAAGTTCATAAGTATTTGACATTTTTTCCATTATCATATCAATTTCTTTTTGAGCATCATCATATATTTGTCTACCATTTAATTCAACTCCACCTGGGAGTTTGACTCCTTGGAACTTAATTAGGTTTTGACCCCACTGTTTCTTTATTAAAGCAGTCAAATATTTTTTTAAGAAAGAGTCATTCCAAACTCTGCTAAAATCATTTGGATCCAATAAACGATAACAATCAATTATCAAATAGTCATTTACAGTAACACTTGACCAATCAATGTCTAGATATAATCTATCCATTCTCTGATTGAATCTGATTTGTTTTTCGGTTGTGAGTAGAAAATCAATATCTTCAAGGTAAGTTTTTACCATTGCATAGGTTAAAAGTTCAGTGGATCCCCAATAGTAAATATCATTTAAAAATAATTGATATTTGACACTGAACATATTATTTGTTACAGTGTTTGATCCATCAAAATGATATATCTTTTGAACTCCTATAACAGATGGAGGAACTTGTAGATAATTGCTATTTTCTTCATAATCAAATTGAACAGATGATCCATCTATCGTTGTACTTGCACTAGTAGTTACAATACCGATAGGATTATTTCCTCCTCTACCTCTACCTCTGTCAATATCTGCCTGTGTAATCTTATACTTCAGAAAAGTTTGAGTTACTCCATCAAAATGCCTCTCATGAAAAAACTGAAGAGCATCATCCACTAAGTCATCTACTTGCTCATCGGCAACATTTACCTCCAATACAGGAGCTCCTAACTGCCTTTTGCAGTAGTTTACCAATTCTGTTCTACTTGTTGGTTGAGCCATTTATTTACAAGTTTCCTAATGATATTTAGGGTGCAGAAGAAATACCAGGAATAACCAAAATATTTCCGTTAACCAAACTGTAAATTGTTGATCCAGAACTAACTAAAAGGTTGTAAATATATCTTCCTTCTTGTAGATTTCTAGTTGCAGTAGATCCTAGTGATATTTTTACTTTACCACCAGCCGCACTAGTAAATCCAACCGTGAATGTTGCGGTTGGAACTGTAGTTGCACCAATGCCGGCACTTTTTTGCATCTGAGAAGATCCTGTCCAGTTCTCGAAGTTAAATGGAGAATTGGAAAGTCCAACAACATTAAAACTTGCAGAGAAATCTGATCCAGTATAAATTGTTAGATTTGCCGCCTTTGGTACTCCTGCATCTAAATCAAAGGTTATGTTTCTACTCGGCATTTGGTATTCCTATAATAGAAAGAGTTTCTTGTTGCTTATAATAAAGTTTACAAAAACACTTTGCAATGTTTTTAAGTTGTTCAATATTTTCACAACTATCTATTTCATTTGAAAGTTTTATATATTCAAAACTTTTCGTAAGATTTTCAAGATTAATTTTATTTGGATCCATTGAGCAACTCCTTTAGGATTGATTTGATCTCATCAATATCACTTTTCATACTAGCAACTTTTTCTTCAATGTTTTGTACTTTTTGATTCTTTTTATCTTTAACTTTACGTCTTGAGACGTATTGCTCATATTCAAATGAATTTACGTTTACGATAGAATTTGTTTCTGGGTCTCTTGCAAGATCTGCATGACCCTCTACACCATAGTATTCCATATTATGCTAAAGCAATGACTCTTAAATCTTTCATTCTTGGTACATATACTTGATCAGTGGATGTCATTACAATCTTAATTTTATAAGATCTGAATGATGGAAGTTGATCTGCAGTAAATGTATATTCTCTATATTCTAAAGTTTCCCCTTCAAATCCTTTAAAGTTTGTTTTTGGTACAAAAACATCAGATTGTCCATTATTATTCTCTGAAGAAATCACTTGACCTCTACTGTTAAGGTTTTCGTATCCGGGGAATGGTTCAAAGATTGGTTCAAATCCTTGCTTATCACTAATGGCATAAAATGCTCTGATATCATTATTCTCATTAATGTGAGCACTCAAAAGAATCTTCAATGAAGAAGCTGGATTTTCCAAAATAATTTCTTTAGAAATATATTGACATGCAGTAGGATCTGTAAAGATTCCATTTACTCTGCTATCTGTTGCATAATCTGATATTATGCTATTGACTCTATTTGAGGTTAAAATAGTACTAACTCTCTGTGCATCAATAACTGGACTCAATCTTGTATCAGTAGTATTAAGGAATAATCTCAAATTCATTGATTTATTTCCAGGAATGTTCGTAAGTTGAACATCTTCATTAACTTTTGAACAAATTATTCTTGGAGTCTCTAAGTAATTTGACTTGTTCAGAGCAACAGATTCAAATCCAGCATCTATAAATGGAATTTCATTACCACTTAATGACTGACTTGTGGTGGTTCTAACTTCTGCAGTTAAGTTAGTTCCTCGTACAGTGATATTTTGAACAGATGGTGTAATAATTTCAAACGGCATATTTTGAGATGCCTTTATTTCATATCCACCAGTAGATTTTGTTTGTCCAACATAAAGTTTTGGATATCCACTGTCATCACTTCTATCATCATTATTAACATTATATTTTTCCGACATATCAAGTTTGATATAATAAGAATCAAAAGTAATTGGATTACTGATAGTTACATCGGATAAATCATGAGTTTTATTGATTCTTGCTAGACTGACACTATTGAGTTCATATTTGTATACTGGAGTTCCCACTGGATATGTTTTTGGATTAACACCTCTTACAATATTTCCTCCAATAGTATTTCCAGAAACATTAGTATATTCAATAATCTCATTTCCAATACGTATCAATCCAACATTAGTTGTACCAACTCCAACATTTTCAAATGTTGAAAAGTTTACTGCACTATCAACAGAAATTGCACCGACAGATCCAACATCATAAGCAGAACTTAGTTTTGTTGGTTTTATGTCGGATTGTGCTCCAGAAATTTTAACAAGGTTGTTGTCAAAGTACATTCCATGATTTTGATGATTTACTTTGACATGCAATCCATCAGAATCAACATTAATTGCTGATATTTGAACATCTCCGCCATTTGAATAATTTAATTCCGTTGTAATGCCAGAATTATTTGTGTAGAAAATAGTATTAGCAGATCCTACAATAAATTCACCTTGAACGTTATCAAGAATAAGTTCACTAGTCATTCCAATAGAAACTACAGAAAATCTTGCATTTCTACCAACAGAGGAAACACCAATTGTTGTAATTCCAAGAACATCTCCAACTTGATACCCAGATCCACCGTTTGCAACTGTTGCTGCAACTGCCACTCCGTTATTGATAGTAATATTGGCAGTAGCTCCTCTACCATTGCCACTGATTGATACAAGATTTACTCCAGAGAAAGTAAATCCACCACTACTTGGGGTATATCCAATACCAGCACTTGTAATCGTTAAATTACTAGTAGCAGAACCGGCAGTTCCAACAAGATTTCCTGTTGCATTTGTTCCCTGCTGAGAAAATGTATTTCCGTTCACAAATCCACTATCAGCAATTGTTGTTCCAAGACCAACTCTTATCTTTCTTGAGTTGAATACTAAAGAATCTGGCATCAAGGTTGGAATTTGATTATTACCTTCGGTAAGTTCTGGGCTGTAGAATTCAACAGAACCAGACTCTAAGAAATCTGCCCTATAAAGAGTGAACTTAAGATCTTCCCATTGACTTGGTTCCCATGTAGAAGCATTTTGAGATTTGAAGAGAGATCCAAGATATGGTTGATTGGAAATAAATGTATCCGAAAGAAGATCATTTTCACCAATTCTTGAAATATAAACACTATATTTGGTGGAGTTAGATGCCAAGCATATTGCATATTCATTATTTCCACCCTCAAGATAAACAGGTGCCTTAAACTCAAATGTGGTTGCTACCGATCCATCTGCCGAGGTCTGAACATCACCCGGATCCAAGACAATTTCGGAGAAAGGAAGGACTTTTTGAGTTGGGAAGCCATTTTCCATGGTTCTCAGTTGGAATACAACTGGAATATCCATGTCATCTTTGGATCTAAAGAACACCTCACATTTAGTTAAGAATACACCAGTGTCATCCTCTACCAAGAAAGATTGTGCAAGTGGGTCATACCATCCGATAGTTCTTTCTGATGAAGACTGACCTATTACTCTACTTGAAACAACTTGAGTTCCAAGAGTTCTATTAACGTTTCTTTCTTCAAACTCCTGCTTTTGTTCAATTCTTGCATTTCTAATAGAAATAATATTTTCTTGAACAGTTTCAAGAGTTCCAGCAGCAGTATATGCTTCTTCGGCAACAGTGGTTGCTGCATTTTGATCATTATCAATATCATTAACTAAAGTGAATACTTTTGTTCCAGTCTCAAACTTGGGATGATTGATATTATTTGGATCTGGAATATAAAAACTTCCGATTAAAGTCGCAGAAAGATCCGAGACAAGTCTCAAATTGGTAATTGTTGCTTGTGCCCCACTAGTTTGCCCTGTAAGAACCATTCCAGACTCAACCCATCCATAATATTGCCCCTGAGGTTCATTTGAGAGAGAAAAAGTATCGATATTTAAAAGTGTTGAAGTTGATGAATAATTTGCAGGGAGAACTGTTCCATTATATGGATTTTCTGGGAAAGTTATTGTTGGAGAGTCATATGGACCTTCCCTATGATTTGACTGAGCAACTCTAAAAGTTATACTTGGTGTTGTATTAGTCGTATTTTGATTCAATCCTGTTCTAATTACAGTTCCTTCCACAGTTTCTCCAACTTGGAATGTTCCATTTGTCATGGAAATTTCAAGTAGTTTTGGAACACAATATTTTGTAACATCATTTCCATCAAAAAATGCATATAATCTAGTAAGAGGTTTAACTCTCTTAGAAACAAATTGAATGTTTCTAGATCTCATATTTGCAATAATATCTCTACTTACAACTCTATCTCCAACGGAAGTTCTCTCAAAATCTTCAACAATAATTGTTCTCAATCCATTTCTAGATTCTACTCCATTTTGAACTGTTGTTTTAAGTTGCTCTTCGATTGTTGTTGTAGTAGTCCTTTCAACTCTTTCTGCAGGACCTCCAGATCCACCATTGATCCATCCACCTCTACCAAAAGTTGTTGAGTTGGACTCTGTTCTAGTTCTTGTGCTTGTCGTAACATCAGTGCCTGTCCAGTTTGTTGTCCAGGAATCCCAAACAATAGGAGCAAATCCAGTTTGAGGGTCAACATTTAATGTTCTAGCAGCATCAGCCATTGTTTCTGCATAATTACCCTCAGCCTGAATGACTTTAGCAGTAAGTCTTGTAGTGTCAACCCAGTTGTCAGATGAAGGAGTTAACTCAAGAGTTCCCTGCCAGAAACTGATTAGAAAAGGAGTTACACTTTCACTTCTTGTTGCAAAAGATTGTTTTAACCATTCAACTTCAGCATAATCTAAAGTAATAACATCATTTTGTTTTCTTACATTATTTCCTTCAACAGGCGCAAATGCAAGATCATCATTTGGATCTATGTTTACAACTGGTCCTGGAATCAGATCTACAGAGTTTGTATAATGTTTTGGTCTAAGTTCTTTGCGTTTTCTATCAATACTATTATTGAATGGAACAAGACTATCTTGAGGTTTGAATGAATTGAAGTTATCAACAAAGAAACCAGATTTAAACCTATTCAATCCATCTGCATCAGGAACAAAAAGATTTGCAGTGTTTGTTTCTAACAATGATAAGGAAGTATAATACTCTAAATTTTTGATTCTATTTTCGAGTTGCTTGATATCGATCATACGATATCTCTTGTGCTCTAAAAATTCTATTACTGCTTGACCATTATTATACAGATATGGAGGAAGAGAAATAGTTGCTATTTCCAGAGCATCATCTACATGAACAGGTTTTTCTGGTTTATCCGATGGAGTTCCATATTTCACTTGGAACTTTCCATCTTTTGTTAAGAAAACTCTATCAATCCTTCCCAAATAATAAGAAAAATCAATTAAAATAGACTCATTAGATGCTAAAATATTTGTTGAAGAATTTCCTGATTGATTAAATGATCTTCCTAAAAATTCTAATGGAGATCTAGATCCTGCTGAAGTCGTAAAGTTAGAAACTCTGGGACGAATATCAATAATATCGGAATTCTGAATACCATCAATTGCTTTAATCTCTCTAGCATAGTTGAAATTATTGTAAGAATTTACGGTTGTAATATCACCATCATCAGTTGAATCATAAAATCCGCTAGAAAAATATACTTTTAATTTTTTAGATGGTTCTTCAGAGTCAGTTTTTCTCTTAATAAATCCATAGTCATAAAAAGATTTCTCTTGTCCACTAGAAAATGTATAATTTGAAGAAATCTCAAAACTCAAAGAATTAATTGATGTTATTGTTCCGGTTACGTTTGAATTTTGGAAAGTAACAGTTTCACCTTCTCTAAATTCAATTTGATTTTTATATACAAATGAAACAACTGAATCGGAGTTCTTCTCTGCAAGAATTGCAACTGCACCACTTGTTTGACCAATCAACAGTTCTCCAAGAACAAGATCACTTGTAGTTGTAGTTGGACTATTCAGAGCAGCTAACGTCATCCTTGGAGCAGATGGATTAGAAGTATCTGCAGATTCAAAAATTCCGTGTATTTCAACAATATCTGGAACATTAAGTGAAATCATTTCATCTTGAACTCTTGTTCCATATGGATAGTTACCATAAGTTAAACCATCATTAAGTGTAGTTGCGCCAACACCAGAACCAGAGTATTTTGATTTATCAATGATAACTGAATTTACTTTGTTGATATTTTTTATTTTTGCTTTTGGTTTTGATTTTCTAAGAGTAGTGACTAATGTTGCGCCAGTATCATTTGATCCTAAATTACGAATCTGGCAAGTTGATCCAGAACCAAAATCAAATTTATCTGCAGTTAATACTTCAGTGTTTCCATCAGATCTTATTAAAGAATATCTGTTTGAAGCAAATGGTAGAAAAACTTCATTATCTCCAGCTGTTGGAAGAGTTCCAGTTGTAATTTGATTTCCCGAAATATTAACAGTAAAAGTTTTTCTTATGGTAAGATATGCATCCGTAAGATCAACATTTGAAATATTACCTTTCGGTAAACGAGTAAACAGTGTATTGTCTGTAGATTCCTCTAATCTAGTTGTAAGTATTCTTAAATCTGTTACATCTAAATTTGAACCTGGAAGTTCTCCACTAGTAACTCCAGTTACAGTTGTAACTCCAGAAACATTTATAGAGTTAGATGCGACACTAATGACCTTTGCTGTGATAGGATCTGCAGATCTTGATAAGTCACTATATCTTACTAAATCTCCAATCTTTACAAGAGTCCCTGGGAAAGATTCATTAGAACTTCTGATAGTGCTTACGCCACCAGAAAAAGCAGAAACTGTTGCAATACCAATTCTAGAAGAAACTGACTGAATTACATCAGCACTAAATGTATTAATTCCAATAACCCCGTTGGTTGTCCCATACAGAGACTTAACTTTTGATATTCCGTGTTCAGTAACCGCAATAGCGATTCTTCCATCTTCAATGCCATTAAAAATTAATTTTTCATTGGGAACAAAAGTTCCAGTCTTTTCGTATACAGTAAGCGCAACTCCTGCAGTTACACTATCTTTTAGAAATGCAGTTGCCCCACTATTTGCACCTTTAATAAAAGTTGGTGTAGATAATGTTGTTGCCTGATTTAAAGTAATATTTGTAAACGTTTGAATATCAAAAAGTGAAATATCCCACTGATTAATATTTGAATTTGTAGAATCATAAGAACCAGAATTTAATCTAAAATCATAAACTCTAGCAAGACCAATTTCTTTTCCTGGGGCAGTTTCTGAGTTCAAACCAACCCTACTGTCTCTTAAACTTACAAAATAGGTATTTCCAATGCCTATAGTTGGTGTCCTATAAACACGGTTTATCTTTAAAGTAGCACCCGTATTGTAGATGAGTGCTTGATTTTCAATTGTTCTAGTTGTTCTTGGTTTTTCTACATCAATAAAAGTTGGGGACGTAGTTTCAATTTCATATCCACGAACAAATGCTTTTCCCGGAGAAATTTTGTAAATTGCTAGATCATCAGATGGAGTTCCTCCACTTGGAGTGAACTGACCAGCATTAAATAATCCTCTATTTCCTAAATTGTTATTTAAAGAGTTTACAATAGAAACATCAAATGGAGACACATAGTAATCTCCAGACTCTGCATAAGTTCTTCTTGCAAGAGTGTCCGTAATATCTTCATATCCAACTCCACCACCAAGAGTTCCTTTTGTAGAAGTTTTTGTTCTCAATACTCCATCAACAACAGTTGCGAGTTCAATGAAACTAGTATCATCAAAATCATCTAATGATTTTTTAAACAAACTAACTGAAATTTTTAGTCTATCTGCTCCAGGTGCAGAATAGTTATTGTATCCCTGAGAATTATCATTTAAACTTTCATCTAAATCTGCATTTATAATCTCCTCACTCACAAACAATCCTATTCTATAACTTGGATTACTTGTATATTGATCAAGAATCAAAGTTTCTTTATTGACGTTTATGAAGTTTCCTCTAATAAAATAAACACCATTTTCTATTTGGAAAGCCGATCCAGTTGCTGTTGCATTATTTGCAAGAGTCGTTGCAAAAGGAGCTCCTGCTTCAATAACAGAATTACCTAGAAGACCAGATGTAATCAATTCACTACAAATCAACTCTTCTCCATCAGAAAATATTTGAGTTGAATTGTTTTGAGTGCTAGAACCAAGATAACTGATATACAGTGTAAGATTCCCTCTTTCCGAATCTTCTGGTAACAAAATTGAATCTACATATGCAGTTACACCGGAAGTTTGTCCGGTAATTCTTGTTCCTTGTAACTGATCGGCATATGCAGATACTGGAACTCCTTGATAATTATTGTTTAACTGGACGCAATAATAGAGTTGAGAGTATCCAGTATTTCCTGGAATTACTTTTGCTCCCTCTTTAAAAAAGTGTTGACCAAATTTTTCAATTTGGTTTTGCAGTATGGATTGTAAAGTCGTTAACTCTCTTGCCTGAACAGGATATCCTGGTTTAAATAATACTCTATGATAATCATTAGCAGGATCAAAATCGTCAAAGTATGGCGATACGTTGAGGTTAGTTTGTTGTGGCATAATTCTTTAGAACTGCAAAATGACTTTGATATCTTCTTTTTGGTTTGATGATCTAGTAATAGATGGTCTATTATCTACGTATATAATATTTCCAGAATATTTTCTCACTTCAGGATTTGCTAAACCACTAGAAAACTCTTGTCCAAGATAGTAGGTCCTATTATTTATTACTGTAGATATGCCCGAGAAGGATGTATCAATTGCCAGGTTTGAACCAGAAGATGGTACAATAGTCAAATTTCCACCAGTTCCTGGAGTGGCAGTAAACTCTTGCAATTCAAATCCATATGTTGGGTTTGTGATTCCAATACCTGCTGTTGTAAATCCAGCCATTGTTCTATCCTGCCAGTATTTCAAAACGGCAGTTGTCTGATCATAACTAATAACTCTACCAACAGCAGTTGTACCTGTTGAAATAGTTTGGGTTACAAAAGAATCTGCAGTAAAAGTTGCTGAACTATATCCAGTACCAGTCAATCTTAAAGCATAAACTGCACTAGCTTTATCTAAATCTAAAAGTGAGGAGTTTGTTTTTTGGGGATTTTCTACAATACCAACTCTAGCAATCTGATTTCCTGTAATAAAATCTGGATTAGAAATATCATTTTCAATTCTAGAGTACATTAAAACATTATATGCTCCAAGTTCTCTGTAAATATCAGCACCGTGTCCTCCTTTAGGAGAAATGATGACATTAAAAGTTGGTCTAGTAGTTCCTGTTGGAACCCCACCAGCAATTAAATCAACAGTTCCGTAGGTATAACCAGATCCCTGATTTGATATTGTTATTGACTCAACCTTTCTGTCGTTATTTGTAACAATAGTGCATTCTGCCCCAGTTCCATCTCCCTTAATAGGGACTCTAGTGTATTGTGCCCCACCAATGGGTCCAACGGCAACTCCACGATTTGTGATTGTTACAATTTTAATAGAACCATCTACAGCATTATCTCTTACTGCAGCATTATCTGTACTAGTTTCCCAATTTTGAGGAACTGGAATGAAATCAGTTGATTCAAATTTTACAATATCACTTGGTTTAATTGTGTAAAGATATTTCCAAATATATCCATCTCCACTACTACCTGCCGATCTTGGTTCTAAATCGGTAAATGTTGGTTCGTCTAAAGATGGTCTTCCATTGGGATTATCTGGATCTGTACCATTCTGGAGACAAGCATAAACTCTATAATCACTATTCAGAACATAATATGATGCAGAATAGAGATTAGTTGACCCAGAAATTTTTGCAGTGTTTGATCTACTATAATCGTGACGATACATATCATAAGTTGTTCCAGAGGACCATAATCTCCTGGTTACAACTTGCCTAATATCTGAAGAATTTATTTTCTTCAGAGCAATCATAGTATCCCAATACTTATTTTCCTCATTAAAATTATCTTTTGGTGATGGAGGGTTAGCATCCCAGTTAGACTGTTCATCTGTAGGATTTGGCAATCCTATAAATGAATAATATGAATTACTGGACGATATAACTCCATCAACAAAATTCTTTGCATTTAATATTCTAATCTGATCAGTTATAATAGCAGCCATTGGACAGAGTTTTTTCTTTATTTATTAGATATTAAACAATATAATTTTTATACTTCAATTGTTTGGTTCTCTGAAGAATAGTTGAAGTAGATATTCCTGTCACTTCATTGGTTCCAATACCAGACAAAGTTTTAGCAGGATATGTTACTATTCCTGATCTTCCATTAAGTGTAACTTTACCCCAAGAAAAATCTCCAAAGGAGTTGGATGTGGTTATTCCTGTATTTGTATAATTAAACTGATCTATATTTACAATAACTCTTTTGCAAATAGATGTATTAATACCAACCCCACTGCTATTAATACCAGTTGGTCTATTTACCAAAGAAGTGCTAGCAACAACATAAACATTATCTAAAAATGCATTTCCAATAGCAATAATGTTTCCGTTATTGTCAAATGATTTGATACTAGTGGTTGCTATTCCCACATTTGAATTTTTAATAACAAAATAATCATCTACATCCAAAGAACTCAATGTAATTGCAGTTCCTACTAGATTAGAATCTCTTAATGGAGAATTGAAAGGTATATGCAAATCAAATATTAATTGAGTTGTTCCTATTCCAACTGAAGTTGTTCCAAATCCTACTACAATTC
>Ga0099849_1000546_pt1 | contig 17370 bp, 36 predicted proteins | sample CB_VirMetaG_4_FD_78177 | JGI IMG/M metagenome (GOLD analysis project Ga0099849, IMG submission 78177) | Freshwater to marine saline gradient viral communities from Chesapeake Bay - CB_1508_1M Viral MetaG | ecosystem: Environmental > Aquatic > Marine > Coastal | place: USA: Chesapeake Bay... | reverse complement strand
GGTATTGAAACAACATCTGCTCATTCTACAAAGGATCATGCATGGAATGAGATTAGTGGTAGATATGTTCCTTATGATGAATTTTACAATCCTCAGTTTTTTCGTAAGCAAAGTGAAGATAATAAGCAAGCTTCTGATGGTTTAGTTTCAAATCAAATAATGGCAAGAACTTTGTGGTGTGAAGCGCAGGAACAAGCTATTATAAGTTATAAGAAGATGATGGAGATGGGAGTTGCAAGAGAGCAAGCTCGTTCTATACTTCCTTTAACCTTATATACTAAGGTATATTGGACTGCTTCATTTCAAGCTATAATGAATTTTATTGAGCTTAGAGATGAAAAAACATCGCAATTTGAGATACAGGAATATGCAAAAGCTATGAAGAATATTATGAGACAAGTGTTTCCTAAGACGACAGATGTTTGGGAAAGTATAACTGCTGATAATAACAAGTAAATGAGCAAATAATAGTATAAAAGAGCATTATTTACTATTGACAAATCTCTTGTAATGTGGTATATTATATATACATTAAAAAAATAGGAGATGTAAAATGTTGGTAAAATGTTTGATAGATAGCAATATTGATGAGATGTTGGAACATACTATTAGTAAGTTATATGAAGAAAGTATAACTCATCCTGTTTTTATAAAATCACAAAAAAAGTTAATAAATAGTCATGGATTACATTGTTATCCAAATATAAGGGCATACACTAGAATTCCCGAAGGTATGAATGAAGAGTTTATTTCATTGGTAAAAAGGGAACACGGTGATATGTTTCATTATATATCTATATCTGAAAATGGTTATGAGAACAACAAGATAAAGTTATTAGATGAAGATGTATATTGGGATTATGAATGTTATACTGAACAACAAAGAAATGATTTTCCAGAGTTGTGTTATCTAACACATATTATTACCCATGAATTACAACACGCATGGCAATATGACGATAAACACGAACTCATTAGATATGTAAACAACGACAAAAAAAGAGTAAAGGGGTTAAATAAATATTGGCGTAGAAGTATATGTGAATATGATGCAGAAGTTGAAGCTATGAAGAAGAGAAGAGAGTTTTTGGATTATTTATTACTATTACAAGGAGTTTCGGTTAATGAGTGCATCTAAGGAAGATTTGCAACAGGTTTTACAGAATATTTCGGATTTGATTGACACACATGGTAAGGAAAGGAAGGCTAACATTGAACAGGTTTTTGATAAGATTGGTGAACACTTTGCTACAGCACCCGCATCTAGTAAACTACAGTATCATAACGCCTTTAGTGGTGGCCTTATGCTGCATACTTTTGATGTTCTAAAAACAATGTATGAACTCAACAATCCAGTATACGGTTGTGATGAAGAAAGTATATTGATTACTGGATTGTTCCATGATTTAGGTAAGATAGGTGGTTTCAATGAAGATTTATCAGAGATTATTCCTATGTATACACCTATTGATAGTAGTAATTGGCGGTATAAGAATGGCGATAGATATATCTACAATGAAAGTTTAGATGATTACTTGACACATTCACTTAGAAGTATTAGATTATTGACACAGATGAATTTTCCCTTGACAAACGATGAGTTTGTAGCTATATTTAGTCACGATGGATATTTTGAGGAACAGAATCGTTCATTTACTATTATGCGTTGTCCTTATCGTATATTGAAATTACTACAAGCTGCTGATCAAATTTGCACTGTACATGAGAAGAATTTATGAAAACAACTGGTAAAGAAGAGATAGCTCAAAGGATATATAATCAATTAGAAATAGATGTTGATATAATAGAAGAAGACAAGGCATTTATATTAGATGAGATTATATATTCATTGGAGAAGCATGGATTTTTTACTTTAGTTAGAGAAAATAGTTTACAACAATAAAATATATTATTATATTATATATCTAAAAAGGTTTTATATATGACAAAAGAAGAAAAAGATAAGATTATTGAAGAGAATATGTGGTTAATAGAGTATGTAGCAAGGAAATATAAGAATCAAGCTGATTGGTCTGATATGATTTCTGCGGGCAGATATGGTATTGTTAGAGGGATAGATAAATATGATCCTTCTAAGGGTAAACCATCAACTTATTTAATTCATTGGGTTAGAGCTGAGATAATGAAATGCTTGTATGAAGATAGGAATGTTCATCTACCTTGGAATAGAATAAACAAGTATATAAAAGATAGAGAAAATACACAATTTTCCGATGGTATATACCCTAGATTTGAGGTAAGTTTAGATAGTTCTTATAGAAAAGTAGAGAACGATGATGATGAAAATTTTCAGAGTTCTGCAATAGAGTTTCAATCATCTCTTTCTTCTAATTTTATTAACACTATTGAATCAGAAGAAACAAAGAATCATATTTTATTTGCTTTAGAAAATTCAAATCTAACAGAAAAAGAAAGAGTTGTTATTAATCATAGGTATGGGTTATACAATGAAACACCAAAAACACTAAAGGAAGTAGGTAATATTATAGGTTATACAGCCATGGGTGTTCAGAAATTAGAAAAGAAGGCTTTAGCTAAGTTACAGAATAATAGTTCTTTAAGAATGCTAATTTCATGAACTTAAATAGTCTTAGAAAGATAGGTGGCATAATAGGTGTTTCTAACAATAAGAAATCTGTTGATTTTTCACAAGATGGATATTATTGTGAGGAATGCGAAGAAATTTTTGATGATGAAACTTTATGGGATAAAAAACAAAGGAAATTTTTATGTCAGCAGTGCAAAAACAATCTACAAAAATAAACCATCCGTTTCACTATAACAAAGGTGAGTTTGAGGCGATAGATGTAATTGAGGATTGGGATTTAAATTTTAATGTAGGTAATGCTATAAAATATATAGCAAGAGCACCTTACAAGAACAATAGAATAGAAGATTATGAGAAAGCTATTTGGTATCTTCAGAGAGAGATTCAGAGAATACAGAATAAGGAAACATCGCAAGAAGTTGAAAGAATTGGTTGGTAAACAAGGAGATAAATGGATTCTAATGAGAACAAGAGAAGAGATAAGAACTTTAATCAGTATGATTGAAAAAAAGAGAAATGTATTGGAAACAAATAGTACTATGAGCGAAAGTAAAAATAATACACTTAATATAAATAAGTACACAGAACAAATAGAGTTTTTAAATAAAACTCTTGAAAACTATGATTTATATAAGTGGTTTTTAACAGAGGAAGAAGAAGTAGCAGCTGAAATTCTAAGGACAAAGAGATATGCCTCCACGTAAAAAGCCAGCCTTAAAAGAAGGTGAACAGTTACTTAGATTGTATGTTAATGGAGTATCAATAGATATTATATCCCCTATACCAAGAGAACAATTTTTACAAGAAATGGTAAATGATATAAATGTTAATGGTATGAAACCAGAATGGTCTGGGTGGTATAGTTTGAGATCAGCAGGTGGTGGGATAATATCGGTTAGAATACGTTGTATAGATGCAGTTGAAGAAATAACATAAGGAGTTTTATATGCAAAGAATTATTAAGACATTTATCCACAATGAGGATAATGGAGTTTATGTGTTGAATATTAGTGATAAGATTTCAGCCTCTACGATAAGAAATATTATGAATCTTCTCTTACAAGAAGAAGAAAAACAAAATGCACAACAGGTGCCATCACCTCAACCACCACCTGTTGGTAACTTAGAAGGAGTAAGAGATAGTTAGATTGTGAGGTAAATATATGATAAATTTAGAAAGGGCTAATAATATAGGTAAGGGTTATGTAGAAGAATATAAGAAAGCTATAAATATAGAAGTATTGAAGAATAAGGACTTAATATATTCTTCAATGAACTTAGGTAAGTATATAAAAGACGATTGGTATTGGAAGTGTGGTTTTTGTAGTAAATATACAATAAAACCTATCATAGAGTATAGGTGTCAAAAATGTAATTCAAAGGTTATCAAGGTTGGTGAAGAGAAACACACTTTTTATTATCAATATGTTGAGAGATATAAGTCAATAGGAAAGTTGGAGGCAAAAGCCAATGAAGACGATGAAGATAGTAAAAGGGGAAACTACGACTATTCGTAGAGTAAAAGAGGTGGATGTACAAGGGTTTCTTTCGCAGGGATGGCAATACACATCAAAATCTGAATGGAAAGAAAAGGTAAGAGATGTTGAAAAGCCACAAAAGCAAGAGGTGAAAGATGAACCTGCAGTTGTTAAGAACGATTCTAGAAAGACTAGAAAGTTCTATAAACAAAAGAAACGCCTAAAAATGGCAAGAAAGGAAGTGAAGAATGGCTGAGTTTTGGACAACGGTTGTTGAATTTGAACAGGACACAGGTAAGGCTAAACCAAAGAAGTATAAGGAAACATATTTGGTTTCAGCAGATAGCGCCACTTATGCGGAAGCACAGGTGCATAAGTTGTTAGAAGGCGAATCGGATTTTACAGTAGTCAGTGCTTCAAAGTCGAAAATCATAGAAGTAAAGTTAACTGATTTAGAAAACAACTAAGAAAGAGAGTAATAAGATGAGAAAGATTTTATGTTCATTACTAATCGCTTTATCCACATTCGCAACCACTTCAGCTGTAGCAGCCGATTTGGATGTCACAGCCTTGAATAGACATATCTATAGAGGTAAACCAGTTGATGATGCAATTGCTGTACAATCATCACTTACAATTCCCCTAGCTGATAACAATCTTGGCAGTACCAGCTTCGGTATATGGAATCATCTACCAATTACAGGTGATTTCTCTGAGATTGATTTCTCTCTAACACAAGAGTTAGGTGAGATTGGTAGTTTGAGTGTTGTGTCACAGTTTTATGATGGCACATTGTTAGACATTGATAGTCATGATATTGAAGTAGGGTTATCTACTAATTTTGCTGGCGTTGGTATTTCTTTGAATAGAATTGTTAAGTCAGCAACAATTGAGGGTGACACATATGTAGAACTTGGTTATGGTCTTGGTGACTATGATTTGTTTGTTGGTGTTGGTGATGGAGCTTATGCTGAATCTGGTGATTTTGCACCAGTGAACGTAGGTTTTACTTATTCTCCCAAGGGTGGCGAAGATCGTCGCCGTGGATGGATGTCACGTTATACTGCATCATTTATTTACAATCCAGACACAGAAAAGCCATATCTTGTAGTTACAAAGAGCTGGTAATAAGCAAATAAAGTTACAAAAAAAGCAAAATCCGCCTTGACTTTTAGGGCGGATTTTGTTATTTTATATATACACATTTAAAGAAAGGTTTATATTATGGCTACAACAGGTAGGTTCACAACTAAACATGGTGATTTAGAGTTTACACTTTATGATGAAGAAACACCAATAACTACACAAAACTTTATTAAGTTAGCTAAAAAAGGTTTTTATAATAATCTTAATTTTCACAGAGTTATACCCGGATTTGTTACGCAAGGTGGTTGTCCGCATGGCAATGGACAAGGTGGTCCTGGATATACTATTAAGTGTGAAGTAACTGCCCCAAAACAGTATCATAATCGTGGTGTATTATCAATGGCACATGCAGGTAGAGATACTGGTGGTTCGCAATTCTTTATCGTACATGATAGATCAGCTACACAACATTTAGATGGCAATCACACTTGTTTTGGTATGATAACAAAGGGTTTGGATCTTATTGATAGAATTCAACAAGGTGATACATTCACGGTAGAGATTGATGAATAGTATAACAGAAGATCAGAAACAAAAATGGGATCATTTTGTTGATTATGCTAGTTCAAATGGTTTTATACATTACATAGGTAACTTATCATTTGCAAACTACAGAACAGGTGATATATTGAAGCTTGTAAGTGATGGAAAAGTAACATTTATTAAAAGAAATTCATCAGAGGATGCTGAGTTTACCATGAAAGAAGGAGAATGATGGTGAAAGAAGTATTGAAAACTATAGCTATATTTGTTATTTCATGTATATTGGTTTCATTTTATGTAAATAAGAGAGTAGAGATAGATGTATTACAAAAGGAAATAACATCTTTACAGGAAGACATTAAAATAGAAAGACAACATATATTTGCATCAAACTCTATTATAGATGATATGAGAGAACATATTGACTTTTTAGAGAAACAAGTAGCTGATTCCAATGAAAAGATTAGAGAGTATGAAGATAATATCTATGATGTTACTGTAACCATGTATCATCCAGTTCCAGAACAAACAGATAGTACTCCTAATATTACAGCGGATGGAACAAGGTTTTCAATCAACAAAGCAAGTCAATATAGATATGTAGCGGTAGCTAGAAATATGTTGAAACGTTGGGGTGGTTTCTTAGATTATGGCGATTATATATGGGTAGATGCTGGTAGTAAATCCGGCATCTACCAAGTAAGAGATACTATGAACCCTAGATATGTAAATTACATTGATATATTAGAAACACCCGGAACAACTCCTTATAAGTATGAGAAAGGTAAGATAAGGTTAATTAGCTATGACGACTAAACGGCGTAAAAGAATTAAAATAGAAAAGTTCTTTTATGGTAACTCTGATACATTAAATGTTAATAATAATTCTTTGGAGTTTATGTATGGTGGATTAGAACCTAAAATCATTCATAAAGAAGTTCAAGAACAGATGGTGATTAATGGAGGCTTAGCTATAGATATAGTTGATGCTGAAAAACATCATATGGAAATGAAAGACAAAATAGAAGCTTTAAAATATCATCGCCAAATGACAGAAGATGGATATTATCATGAACCTATGTCTTGGAATGAGTTTAGACAATGGGTTTTAGCACATCCAGAAGTAATGGATATGTGGGCTGAACAGGAATGCGGTTCCAGATATATAGATGAAGAGCCAGATGATGATATATGTTGGCAGAAAGTAGAAGAATAAATGGAAGAAGTTATATATAAGGAATATTATGGAACGAAGTATTATAAGTGGGATAGTATACCCGAAGATAGACAGCCGAATATAGAGGTAGACAAGGGTAAGAGAGTAATTGTGGCGGGTGCAAAGAAGAAAGAAAAGTATACATTGCACAACGAATATAATAATACATTTACTTTATTGAATGAGAACAATGCATATACATCATTTCCAAAGGAGGCAGTAGCGTTGGCATGAAACATAATATACAATCATATCTCAGAGATATTAATAGAAACGTAGAACTTATTGATGAGAATAAACTACAACAAATAAAAGAACATTGGAAAACAGAATTCCAAACACATACTTGGAAGACAAATATATATCTTATAGGTAATGGTGGTAGTTTATCTATTTGTGAACATATCTCAACTGATTTGAATAAGCGTTGTAAGATAAGAGCACATACATTAAGTAATACTTCAATGATTACGGCGTTGGGTAATGACTACGGATATGATAATATATATTCAAAGTGGTTAGAGATGAATAAGTTAGGTATGTATGATTATGTTGTAGCAGTATCATCCAGTGGTAAGTCTGCTAATATAGCTAAGGGATTAATGTATGCACAAGAAATAAAGGCTAACACCTTATCTATATTTGGTATGAATGGAGAACCTATTATACCAGAGAATAGAAGAAATAAGTTTATTCACATTGATAGTCACAATTACGGTGTAGTAGAGTTAGTTAGTGAGATTATATTGCACAGTATAGTAGAAGATTTGGTATTAGAATAATGGAAGATTTAGTAGATTTAGTATCATTATTTGTATGGATAGTTGTTCTTTACGTTACGGTTATATATTTGGAGAGGAAAAGAATAGACAAAGATGAGTGAAATGGGGTAAAATGACGTATGAAAAAGTTTATCACGATAAAGTTTGTGTAGTTTGCAATAAAAATTTTACAACAAGTAATTCAACTAAACTTAGTTGTTCGCGCGAATGCCAAAAAAAACAAAGAAAAGAGTGGCATGAAGGTAAACGTAAAAGATCTGATTGGGATAGATCACCTAGAGTTTGTATTCATTGCAATAGTGTATATACTCCAATAGCAGTACATCAAAAATATTGCAATAAAAAGTGTGGAGAAGAGTATTGGAAGAAAAACAACAGTTATGTAAAAACCGGTCCTTTTGAAGAAAAAAGATGTTGTAAAAATTGCGGTAAGGAGTATACTGCAAGAGCAGTAAACAAGAGGTTTTGTTCTACAGAATGTCGTGAAATTGCAGTAAAAGAAGAAAAAATATTAAAGAAAGAAAAATTATTAAAAGAAGGGTGTAGTATTTACACCCCTAGTCATTTTGATAACTTAACTTTTTATAATGAAGATCAATTTCATCATTGGTTTAATGAAAATTTTTCTTTATTTGGGTTGAAAAAAATCCATAAATCTAATACTCGTTTTCCAGATATTATTGCAGAAACATATAATGGTAAAGTATTAAGAATAGAGTTAGAATATTTTGCCTCTAATTTTGAAGCACACGAGCATAATGCTGAATTATGTGATCTAATTATATGCTATGTTAAAAAAGAAACTGTAAAAAGTATAAAAGGTTTACCGATTATATCCATGTTTGATATTCCTCCTGGCAAGGAAAATAATTGGGAAATAGTCAATATGAACAATAAAAGTCTCAGTTGCTATTTTATTAATATAGTCAACAGTTTAAACAATAATCTTGAAAACTATATGAGAACAAATATTGATTGTCAACACATTGAACTGTGTGACTATATTCAGCAATATGCTAAGATTAGTGCATAACAAAAATATTATCCTTATAATAAGCAAAAAAATATTTGACTTTTTAGAAAAGATTACTTATATTATATGTATAATAAAAAGGAGAGTTGAATGGATTTAAATAAGACATATTTTGGCGATTGCATGGAAGTGGTAAAAAATATACCAGATGATTATGTTGATTTAATAGTAACATCACCACCTTACGCTGATACACTATCTTATGGTAATGAAGTACCTATATTTCATCCCGATAATTATCCTCGTTGGTTTTTGACATTAGCAGAAGAAGCTGCACGATTTCTAAAACCCACTGGAAGTTTTATACTAAACATTAATGATAAAATAATAGGTGGTAAGAGAAGCATATACGTATATGAACTTTTATGTTTGATAGAGAAAGAGACAGGACTATCATTACACGATAGATATATATGGTCTCAAAAGAGTGGTATACCAACTGGCGGACCGAGAAGACTAAATGATAAGATTGAGTATATATTTCACTTTTGTCGTAAAAAGAAAAAAGCGAGAGGTGAAGGATATACAATGAAGAATGAAGATTTTAAATCAAATATAGATGAGATTAGAGAACCTTATGCAGAAATAAGTAAGAAAAGGTATAAGTCTCAAGTATATGATAATGATACGGTTGCAACAAATGGAATAGTAGAGGAATTAAAAGGAAAGATGAGAGATGTTAATCCAAAAGGTAAAATACCCAAAACTGTTTTTGAATTTAATAACTGCGGAGCTTTAAGAGGTAAGCCACAAAACAAACATCCAGCACCATTTCATCACGATTTGCCAAGATATTTTATAAAATGGTTAACTGATAAGGGAGATGTTGTGTTAGATCCTTTTATGGGCAGTGGAACAACAGCTGCTGTATGTGATAATATGGAAAGAAACTGGATTGGAATAGAACTTAATGACTCTTATCAACCTTTAATTGAAGAAAGCATTAATTTAGAAAGAAATAATAATAAACCATAATGTAAAAAATCATAAAACAAATTTGAAAGGAGATTTTTATGAGTGAAGCAAACACTAATCGGGTTTTTGTAGTAAAAAACGGTAAGACTGGTCAATATCTGAAAGGTAATAATTATAACTTTGTTGATGAATTTTACGATGCCACAAAACACAAGAAAGAAAAATACGCTGTTGATATTTTACGTAATTGGGGGCAAAGAGGTTTTGAATGGTATCCAGAGTGGGCAGAAGAAGCAGAAGACGAAAGTTATAAGCATAGATTGCTGAATGAAGCTGCGGAATTACGCCAGCTCTTTGATGATTGTTATATTGAGTGTTATGAGCAAAATTTTACACACATAGAAGATAAAAAACTACAAAGCAAATGCGAAGTAGAAACAAAAAAAAGATGGGTGTTTGATTATAGCCCCAATGAAAATAAAAGATGAATAAATACGTAGAAACTATTTGCAAAGCATTGGGTGATAAATGTAATCCAGATGATGAAAAACAAAGTGATGCGTGTTGTTATATGAGATTATTTTATCTTATAGCTGAGTTAATAGCTATAGTTGCTATCGTATCAAACGCTATACATCAATGGTAACCATAATGTAACCATTTAGTAACCATTCTGTAAGATACCACCGATTATTTATTGTCGGTGGTATTTTTTTGTCACATAATAAAGGAGATTGTAACATGAAGAAGTTTATTGTAACATTAGTATTATTAGTTTCAACTTCGGTTTTTGCTGAAACACCAAAGTGGGAGTGGGCACTGATTGAAAGTGAACAAGACGTAAGAAGAATGGCAACATCAGTAGAAAACAGTATAGAGAAGTTTCATAAAACATTTGATTTCTATGTTGGTGGAACATATAACAGAACAAAGGGAACCGGTTATCCTATCATAGCACTCAAGTATACTAACTACACCTTAGAATTCGCTAAGGAAGGTTGGGTAGATGCACCAAGTAATAACTATTGGAAGTTCAAGGTAAAGAACTTCTTGGGACAGAAAAGATTAAACATAGAGCTACAACAGAAAAAGAAAGAATACAATGTTAAAGGATTTATTAAACTATTTTAAAGGAGGTTACAATGAGAAACATACTAACAATAATTTGTTTACTTTTATCTACTGGTATCACATCAGCAGAGGATTATAAAACATATCAATCATCAAAACCTGTAACAGGTAGTGCCGGTAGTATCGGTTCAGACACTATGAATAATATGATGGCATTATGGCTAGAATCGTTTCAGAGGTTTCATCCAACAGTAAGAATATCTATTGAAGGTAAGGGTTCATCAACCGCTCCACCTGCCTTGATTGAGAATACAGCACAGTTTGCTCCAATGAGCAGAGCTATGAAGAGTACAGAGATAGATAAGTTTGAAAGTAAGTTTGGATATAAACCAACACAGTTTAAAGTAGCATTAGATGCGTTAGCTATCTTTGTAAATAAGGACAATCCAATAGAAGGTTTGACGTTACAAGAAGCAGATGCAATATTTTCGTCAACAAGAAGAAAAGAATATCCAGAAGATATAAACACATGGAATAAAGTAGGTGTTAATCTTGGATTAGTAAGTTTATATGGTAGAAACTCTGCGTCTGGAACATATGGTTTCTTTAAGAAGGTAGTATTAGATGGTGGAGATTTTAAGAACACTGTAAAAGAACAGCCCGGATCAGCATCTGTTGTTCAAGGTGTATCAAACGATAAGAATGGTATTGGATATAGTGGAATGGGATATATAACATCAAGTGTAAAGATTGTGCCGTTAGGAAAAGAAAAAGGTAAATACTATGATACAAGCGAAACAAATGTATTAAACGGTAAATACCCATTAGGAAGATTTCTATACCTATATGTTAATAAACAACCTAACCAAAAATTAGATCCATTGGTAGAAGAATTCATTAGATTTATATATTCTAAAGAAGGACAAGATGTAGTTCATAAAGATGGATATATGAAAATACCATCATCATTCTGCCAAGAAGAATTAAGTAAACTATAATAACACACCATTATAACTCCTCTAATACCCCTACAATCTTACATCTCTTCTAAAACAACTATTCACACAATTTAGAATAGAAACGATTGTAGGGGTTTTCTATGCTATACAAATCATCTCATATTTCTGCCGTAAACAATAAGAAAAATATAATATATAACACTAACTAAACATATATAAAACTCTACTATATACATATACATAAACACACACTCCAGTATATAAAACACATAATACACTATACATACATTACACACTATAACATATAATACATTTCATATAACATACTATATAAAATATATAACCGATTTTTATAGCATATTTTTAGTCATTTACTGATATTGTTTTTATTATTGCAGAAATGGCGTATATTTATTAGTGTAAAAAGTCATGCTTTCACGCGTGATAAAAATATATTTTTTCCCACGTATACGCGCGTGAAAACTGATTTTATACATAAAAATAGAGATATATTGTGAATTTTATTGAGAAATCCTATATATAAGAGAAAATAAACATATATAATAGACATATAACTAAACATATACCCTAAACATATATGTAGAGATATACATTAGACATATATACAGACATATACATTAGGCATATATGTAGACATATAAGCTAGGCATATTGATAGACATATTATTTAGGCATATATATAGACATATATACTAAACATATAAGTGTAGACATATATAGAGAAAGATATAGACATATGAGTGACGAATTAGACCAATGGTTAGACGAGAATAAATATAGGAGATATGCGGAGTTTAAGATAAGTAAGTTGACGCATAGTAGTGTATATCCCCTTATATCGAGCATAATCACCCATTACAACTTCTTAAAGGAATATGAGGATATACAGACAGGTAATCCATTCCATAAGTTTGTGACATGGATTAGGAGGACGGCATTCAGAAAGATAGTACCATATCATAATCGTATATTAGAGAAAGCAATTAACAAAGCAATATCGGAACATTATGACGATGGCTTTGACAATAATTTAGCACAATATATGAAAACATATATATCTATGAAGAAGAATAACGTATAATATATAACATATACGGCACTATCATCATATATAATAGGCAAACTGGTATATATATGAGCAGAAATTGATGATAGTGTCTTTTTTACACTCTTTTTTCACTGTCACACCACAATATATTGTGGTTGACACCTACAATTATCTTAAAATCCCCGTGAAATATAGAAACCTACCCCAATAGGTTGTGGTATACCTATTTTTGAAGGTAATGTAGGTATAGGAAATAGGTGAACATAATAGTAGTGAACGTATGAAGTAAAAAAATGAAAACAAAGTGCGTTTTTATGGGGTATTGGGGTTGACAAGTGAGCAGTTTTTGTTTATCTTTATATATAGAAATTGAGGGATAAACAAACCCATAGGAGGACATCCCATGATAAACAAAGGACGTAAAACAATCAATGTCGGAAACTTGATCGAGTTCGGTAACTCTTGGATGCAGACTGAAGAGAACGAAGACATTCGGATTGGTATTGAGATTATGGTGAATGAGATTTTACATGCGTCGGGTAATTACAACGGATACGATGAGAATGACGAAGGGAAACGTTGGTTTTTCAACGTTCAAAATATTTTAAAGAAATCGTAAAAAAACCCTTGACAAGATAGTATTTCTGCCGTATATTATATATATAATAAATAACTTCTCAAAGGAGAGAAAAATGATTATAGGAACCTTTTCAGTAGTCGATGGAATTTTGGAGTTGTCGGACAATATCGCCTACAATAATACATCCTTGAAGTTTAACCTCAATTCTGACTATGATGGTTCCATGAAGTTTATGGAAACGGTTCTGCATCATACTTGTTTTGATTTGTTGACCTTTGGGGAAGACATCTGGGAATCTGATATTGATCCCGATATGTTGGATAGTTTTCTCACTTGGGCCATTACTAAGAATAAACACAGTTGGTGTGATTACAACGAAGTTCGTGGTTGGTCGGTGGATTCAGTATAACGGGGGTGATAGTGAACAGGTGTTCAAAAAAAGTTTATAGAAACTAAAAAAAACACTTGACAACCCGTTGATTTATTCGTATATTATATATATAGAAATTAAGGGATAACCAAACAAGGAGAAACATCCCATGAAAAAATCTTCAGAAATGATTTTAACCTTAAACGATATCGTTCGTGGTTCCTATCCGATTCATGAGGCACCTTTAGGTGATTTCAAGGTAAGTCTGGTTGACATCGTTCGGGACAATATTCGTGGTTGTGATAACATCCCCGACCATGTTGATCTCAAAATTGACGAGTGGCATATGGATAATGAATCTGGAGGTATCCGAGTGGTTTACAGTTGGGAAGACCGTCCAAAGATTAATATTGAGGATATGGAAACTGTTGTCTTGGAAATCATGGAAAAGATTTACGACCATCGTAGAAATTTTACATCGGTGAGTCATTTAGAGAGTGAGATTCGTGATGTATTCATGGATAACTTTGAACCGATAGAGGACTAAAAAAGTTTAAAAAAACTAAAAAAAACACTTGACAAATCGGCAATAGTTTCGTATATTATATATAGAAAGTTAAGGGATAACACAAACCTAATGAAAGGATTAAATCCCATGAAGATTAAGAATCTTGGTTCCAACATGACAGAAGTTATTTTCGACAATGACGACCACATTCTTATTTCTTACGATACCCCCGTCGCGGGCCGTATTAACTACGAGATGGTTCGAACTTCTAAAAAGTGGTCTACTACTACATCTCGCCACATTAACAAATATTTTCAAAATGAATGGGGAATTGTTCCTAGTGAGGAAAACATTCGGTATTACCCTCAATCGACTTTTGACGACAGGATGTCCGACAATGGATAGGTTAGACATTCACGTAATGGATTTAGACTTTATCAATCAACAAACTATCAACACTCACTAAGGAAAGGAAAAGACAAATGGCAAGACGTACTGGACGTATTGGACGAGTTGGACGAGTTGGACGGTGTGGATAAGAAAACCACGTTATACTAAGTAGTACCAAGTTCACTATCACTGTCACGGAAAGGACAGAAATGATTACTAACACTTATAGAAATAAACATCGTCAAACCTACCTTGAACGTCTATATAAGGAAAGAAATATTTTAAAGAAATCGTAAAAAAGTACTTGACAAACTGATATAAGTTTCGTATATTATATATATAAAGTTCGGGTGATAACTCACAAAAGGAGATTAGAAATGGACCCCAACGATTTTGAAATGGATGAAGTTGTAGATGAGGCATATTATTTCTTACTGGATGATGAGAATGATGACTACCATGTTGACACTTGGCAGTCGGAGTCGATGTATGATAACTATGATCCATCTTATGAGGATTATGAACCATCACCTTATGACGGAACTTATTCGGAGGACTAGAGATGAGAGTAAGAATTGAGAAACCAACTTGGGAGTTCAGTGAAGATCATGGTTCACCTTTTGATAGGGGAAATGCCGATAGTTGGTATGGTAGAAAACCCGATCCCCATTGGTATCCAGAGGGAACTTACAACGGTGAACGAGTAACGGATTTGACACATAGAGAAAAAATCGAGTATCTTTGGGGTTGGTCTACTGGTGAATTCAATGGAAAGTATGCAGGTGAGATAAATGAATAGTCGTGAACAGTTTATTGAGGAACAAAGGGATTACCATATATCAGTATGGTTACAAACTGAGTTAGGTTATGATGACGACCAGATAGATTTATTCTGGTCTAATATTGACGGTTTAGTTAACATTGACTTGAAAGAAAGGTTTTTCACCAATGATTAAGATTGATAAAGTAGGTGAGAGTTTTTCGGTGGAGTATTACCGAGTGAATGGTGATATACAATCCTATACTGACGACGCCCTTATGTCGGCGTGTTCGGGTGATATTTCTTATGGTCGTGTGTTCCGTAAGGGAAGACGGTTGGCCGATGTGGAGATTTACCAGTATGATACTACTTAGTACCAAGTGCACTATCACTGTCACACAAAATAGTGTGACATTTTTTTTGTAAAAAGTGAAAAAAGTACTTGACAAGTAGGTAGTAAATGGTTATATTATATATATAACAAATTGAGAAAGGATTTGATATGACACGTAAAAAGAGAATACACCACATGGTTAGTTTGGAACATAGGGAAAAGGTTGAAAAGAGAGTTATGATACTTTCGACTATTTTCATGACGAGTGTTTTACTTATCGACATTCTTCTCACTTCAATAGGATGGTAAAAATGGATATCAATGTGGCTAAGAGATATAAGACGGCACTGTATCACTCGTATGGTGTCTTTGTTAAAATCTTGGAATGTTTCTATCATACGAACGAGTTTATCCATCTACCAGAAAACAAGATCATATTTCTGTGTGAGACATATTATGGACAGAAGTTTCAATTGTCGGAAGATAAATTAAGTAGGTTCACAATGTAGAGAGAAAAGGAAAGTTTTGTAAGACAAAAACGGAAATACAATAGTATTTATATAAGAGTAATGTATATCCGTTGGAGAGTAAAAATGAATTGTAAGCATTGTGGTAAAGAAACTGAAAATCCTAAGTATTGTTCCCGCAGTTGTGCAGCGAAAGAAACTAACAAAACTCCTAAAAGAAAATTGTTAGATAGGGTTTGTAGTGATTGCGGCACTAAAATAGATAGAAAAGATAGATTTGATAGGCGTACGGTGTGTGATGAATGTAATCGTAATGTTGTTGATTGGACTTCTATTACTTATGGAGAGTTAACAGAAAAGCGATCATATCAAATACATAGTCGCATTAGAGATCTAGCAAGAAGATCTTATAAAAAAACTGGTAATAAGTTAGAATGCCAAGTATGTGGATATAATAAGCATGTAGTTATCCACCATATAAAACCCATAGGTGAACATAGTAATGACACACCAATAGCAGAAATAAATGATATTGAAAACCTTATGTGTCTTTGTCCTAATCATCATTGGGAAATACACAACGGAGTTTTTTATAAAGGAGATATGGCTCGTTAGCTCAATTGTATAGAGCACCGCTCTTCTAAAGCGGATGTTATAGGTTAGAGTCCTATACGAGCCACCATATATATTCGGGTCTATAGCTCAGTTGGTTAGAGCATCCGACTCATAATCGGACGGTCGTAGGTTCAAGCCCTACTGGACCCACCAAAAAAATACGGAGTAACCCTGGGATGAGTAGTCAAGCATCGTGTCACATACGGGTGAGGGGATGGTATAGAAATGTGACTTTCTATAGTGGAGCCATCGAATGGGAATATATATAAGAACCTAAAAAAATCATGATAGTGAATAAAATAACACCACACACACACACTACACTGTCACGGTTTTTGTAACTTCAATAAAAACAATCACTTACGAACAAAATGAAAAAAAGTTAAAAAAAATCAGATTTTTACCTTTCTAAGTTATTCTCTAACAACAACATACAACACCCTTGTAAGTGGTTGCAACACAATAGGTTACGATTTGACTTTTCGATCCTAATTGCTTATATTATATATATAAAGTTAAGGGATAACTAAACAAGGAGAAAATATCCCATGAGAAAATCATCGAACATTACTCTTAATCTTACCGACATTATTGACGGTTCTATTCCAACCCATGAGGGTCGGGT
>Ga0099849_1000545_pt1 | contig 17386 bp, 21 predicted proteins | sample CB_VirMetaG_4_FD_78177 | JGI IMG/M metagenome (GOLD analysis project Ga0099849, IMG submission 78177) | Freshwater to marine saline gradient viral communities from Chesapeake Bay - CB_1508_1M Viral MetaG | ecosystem: Environmental > Aquatic > Marine > Coastal | place: USA: Chesapeake Bay... | reverse complement strand
TGTAGTAATGCAGGAAATATAAACATATCGCCTGTTTGTGGTTTGATTGTTTGACCTGTGGTTGCCCACCTTGGTTTAGCTTGTTGTGTATATTCAAACATTAACATTCCAGGTTTAGCTGAAGTGCCTTCAAATTCTTCTTGTTCTTTTGTTAGTTTATCTGGTACATCTACAAATACAACAAATGAATAATCGCCGCCATGTGTGTGCATAGGATTAAAGTCACCTGCTTTCATAAAGTTAACCCATAAATCGTGTGCATCTAATTCAACTGGCAAACTTTCAATACCATGAAAGGCACAATGTTGTGTTCTAAAACAATCCCATATTGGTTGTGTTTCTTTATAGAACCAGCCTGTTGTTTCTGGATTATATAAGAATTGACTTTTTAAATGGCCGGCCAATTTCTTATTATAACTTTGTAGTTTCTTTTTACCATCTTTATGTAATCTTTCAATTATATAATCTGGTAGTTTTGTCTTCATCACAAAAGGACCAAAAGGCATTTGTGACCATGGTACATTTTCAATAGGCATTATTCACTCGCTTCCATATAAAGCTCTTTTGCAAAAGTCTTTAATTTTTGTTTATCTAAATCTGTTTCAACATTATCAATATAGTTATTTAAAAAGGTTAATGTGTCTTCGCCTTGGTCTAAAATGTTTTCCCTTACTGTAGCATTAATATCTGTAGGGTCTTCTATAATTTGTAGTTCGTGTATGTTAATACTGTTATATAATTTTTCAACAAATCTATTGTACATATCTTCATCTGTTCTATTAGATATAAACAATTTAATATGTTTTTTATCAAAATCTTTAACACTCATTGCATTATAATTTGTTTCTTTATCATTATAGATAATCTTTTCAAACATAGTGTTATGATTTCTAATATGTTCTATTTCTCTAGTTTGTGTATCAAATATATGAAAACCTTTTGGACATTTGTAATCTGACCAGGTCATTTCATATTGAGTACCCAAATAATAGATACGGCCATCATCTGACTTCTTGTGAAAGTGTCCAGATAATACTTTTTCGAATTTTGTGAATTGTGCTTTTTCTAGCCCTTGTTCATTAATGTGGCCAGCGTGCATCTCAAAGCCTTTAACTTCAAGGTGACCCATACAAATAATTGAAGTGGAATTATCAATAGCATATATACTGTCATCATAATTATCATCACAAATCCAAGGAAGAAAAAGTATGTCAAGGCCATCAAAAGACCGCTCAGTTGGCCTAGTGTATATTTGAGCCGTTTTACTAATGTTGAGATTTTGTAATGCGTTAACTTCATTTGTATTTTTATAATAGGTATCGTGGTTACCTATAATGATATGTGTATCAATATTTAGTTGTTCTAATCTATCCCAAAACTTAACCTTAAAGTTATGAGCTGTATTATGGTTTATAAATTTTCGTCTGTCAACAACATCACCTAAATGTATAAGAGTATCAATCTTGTTTTCAATAAGATACGGAAAAAACAAGTTATCATAAAAGTCATTTTGATACTCTAAAAAAGCAGGCGAATCGTTACGACAACCGAAATGTGTATCATTCAGTAGCGCAATTTTCATCAATAAAATATTCCAAAGTTGATTTCGATTTCTTTTTAGTCTTTTTTTCTTTTTTAGCTGGTAAATCTATAGTTGTATTCTTTTGTAAGAATTCTGTAAATTGATTCGTAAATTCTCTTTCTTCACCTGGTTGTAAAGTCATATCATCATAGTTAGCTTCCATAATCATCTTATGTTTAATCGTTACTTGCTTTTTCTCTTTTTGTATCCTTCTAATAAAAGCGTAATAGATGATTTGAGTAAAATATGCAAACGGATTGTTTGACTTTTCAGGATTAAAATTATCCAAATACTGTAAACAGTTTTCTATACCATCACTAATCATATCATCTCTAAATGTGTAATTAATAAAATTAGGACGATAAGAAAGGTGATTGGCAATCTTTAAGAAACAACTGCCAATGTAATCTGTAACTGGAGGTTTTGGTAACTTTTTCTTTTGAGCTTCATTGACTGTTTTTTTATATTCAATCATTGCTGCCAAAAACTCTTTGTTATTTACATAATGTTCTTTTTCAGTTTTTTTATTCATAGTATTCATAATACATTATATCCTCGTTTTTGTCAATGCTAGGTTGAAACCATCCTACGCTTGACTCTTGCCTTTTTTTGCGTATAATGGCGGTGTCCGTCTTTAAGAACAGATACCTTAATACCTAGTGTAATGTAGGTTCGTCATCTTCAAATTGTTCAAAGATTTCATTCACTTTTTTATTTGAATCATCATCAAGCCTTTCTTGTTGATAATCTAACGCCTCTCTCGGAGCAATTTTTTCTACCACATTATAATCTTTAATAATATTCACATAAGACTTTTTCATTTCTTCGGTGGCGTTTGTAATAGTCATAATTTTAGTTTTTGGAATAGTTATAATATTATCGGGAGTATAGGCTGTCCACTTAACTAAGGCAACATAATCTCTAAAGCCTTGAGGTGTTAATTGTGGTACATACTTAATTTGTAAAGGTTTAAGTATTCTTATTAATTGATGTTTGTCTGGAAATTGTTCCTGTGGAAAAGAACAAACGATATCATCACCGTTCTCTAACTTTATTATTTTTATATTATCCGTTATTTGGTGCATTTGTTAACTCCACATTATGGATTTCATAATCAAATTCTTCTTCATTGTAAATATTTATCCTTTCACGGAAATGAGCTAAAGTATAATTCTCTTTCTCATTGTATGTTAAATCATCTGCAATATCATATAAAGTAGCTGAAGACTTATTATCTTTTAATCTTAGTCCACGGCCAATAGATTGTAAATTTCTAATCCTAGATTTTGAAGGACTTGCAAAAACAATATTATGCAAATTGCGAATATTAATACCTGTTGAAAATGTTCCATAAGAAGCTACAATAATTGCATTATCAGATTTTTCTGTAATCTCTCTAATCTTTTCTCTTTCATCTGTATCAACTCCGCCATATACATAAAAGACTTGTTTATCTTCGGCCTTTTTTAATATTTGTTCGTGTAGATTTTTACCATGTTTTTCGACATATTGAAACAGACATAGTGAATTTCCTTGTAATTTTGAACATAAGTTAACAATAAATTTATTTCTTTTTTCGTGTGCAACCAAAAAGTCCATTTCTTCTTGGTAGTTTAGTCCATTACAATGTTGCCTACTACCATTATCATAACTTAATATTAAAGCATAAATTTTCAAGTCAGCTAATTGTTTTTTATTCTGTAATTCGGCCGTTGAAATAACTTTATTTACAGTACCAAATAAACCTTCTAATACTAACTTGTGTGTTTTAGTTCCGTCAAGTGTACCTGTTAGACCATATCTGTACTTACAAGTTTCAAGTTTTGTCATTATTTTTGTAAGTGAAACAGCCTTAAATAAATGTGCTTCATCACCAATAATGGTTCCAAATTGTGCGAACCATTTTTTAGGTTGATTATAAACTGATTGCCAAGTAGATATAACTACTTTTTTGTTAGTATCTTTATCGTAACCACTATAAATTTTATGTACATTTTTTTCACTATTCCAACCATAATCTTTAAAGTCTTTTGATAACTGTTCTACTAATGATGTGGTTGGAACAATGATTAATACTTTATTGGCCTTCTTTTCTTTTAACCGTAAAAGATTAAACCTAGTGATAAGATAGACAATAAGAGATTTTCCACTAGCGGTGGGTGAAAGTAATAAACAACGAGATTTTTTAATTGCATAAACAAATGCCTCCTTTTGATAATCCCTAATTTCTAAGGGTACTTTTAAAGCCTTAATAAAACCATCTACGGCCTTTTCGTCAACAGTAACATCTGCTATCTTAGTACCGTTAACAATTTGTATTTGTCTATCTTTACAAAATTTTAAGATATAAGGATATAAACCTGCATAAATTTGACCAGTAGCATATGAGTATAATCTTATTTTTCCATCCCACATTCTACTACGATATTGTGGCATAAATTTAAAACCAGGTACTTCAAATGTAAAGTATTCTGATAATTCTCTACGAATATTATCCTCAGCTTCAATCGTTAGATAGACTTCGTTTTTCTTTTCTAAAACAATATATCTTGTTAGTGTCATATGAATTGAGTTCCTACCACCCAGCCAACTAAAGTTTTTCTTGTACCTTTAGTTACTTTACCTACTTTATGCCATATATGGCTAGGAAAAACAATCATAGTACCCTTTTTTAATTTATTAAATGTATGTATTTTAGTTTTTTCAGATATAGGGTGTGGATTACAAACGCAAAATTCACCACCCTCAAAATCATCATTTAAACACATAGTAAAACTTAATTTTCTAATCAAACCATTTTTATATGGTTTTTTATGACTATCAATATGCCAATCATAATGGTCACCAACATTATAAATGGTATATTGTAATGGCTCAAATTCTTTTAATGAAAAGTTCCAATTACTTTCATCATTTGCAATTTGAATTAAATTACTTAATGATGTTTGTAGTTTTTTATCATCTAACCAAGAAACTTTAGATGAACGATTATTATTATTTCCGTCTTGTATGGTTGCATCTGTAATATTTTTAGTTTCGCCAGTTGCAATTATATCATCACAGAAACTATTAGGTACAATACCTTCTTTAATATGATATAAGTTTTCCAGATTCATTATATTGCGCCACTTGTAAACTTACGCCAATCAATAGCATTTTTAATTGTAAATGTTCTGTTAGATATTTGTTTGATTGTCTTATCTAAGTAATCAATAACTGCATAGAGATATTGTACTTTTTGTTTTGCTTTAATTAAATCATCATCTGCTTCAATATACTTATCTACATCTGTTCTAAGTATTTTTAAATCAAATGGTTTCTCCGCATAGACCGAGGCATCTGCCTTACCCGTATAATACTCCCATTTATCACGCTTCATTTGAGCAAGGTCAGTTTCAGCCTTAGTCAACATAAGTTTAAACTTCGTATAATGTTTCATATACTTGTTGTGTATTTGGGGAGTTTTAAGGGATTCTAAATCTAATTCGGTATCGTTAATGGCCAAATCTTTATCAGCCATTTCTTGTAGTTTTTCTAAATCCATAATTACTCCTATTTCACTTCATTATACTACAAAAACCTTAAAAAGTAAAGGCTTAGGTAGTGGTTACTGTTGTTGTAGCTGAACCAACTCTTGTGGCAAAATCATATCTTTCATACTTAAATGTCACGGTTGCCGTCAAATAATCAACATCTGTATTTTGTTGACTATATTGTAATCCACTAAGACCTATAGGAAACACACTTGCAAATCTTAATTCTGCTACGGGATTATTTTTACTTGATAAAACTGTTAATGTTGCATCTGAATATATAGCGCCTTCTTTAGGAGCACCATATTTTACTTTTCCTGGTTCTGAAGAAACTCTATTTGAAGAACCTGGAAATCTGTCATTGCCAGCTGCTTGTAAGGCTGCAAATTCTTCATATCCGAATGGAGCACCAAGACCTCTTAACCAGCCGTGGATTTCTTGGTAGTTTTCTAAATTTTCGTCTACCATAAAAGTCATACTTAAATCTTCATATGTTAAATCATTTCCTGGTAAAGCTGCATCTTTAAAAGGTGTAGGTTGAGCTAGTGTAGTTAATGATACACCAGGAACATTTACAGCGGTACAAAAGTATTCTACTTTAGGTAATTTAATAATACTAAATTTAAAAGAAGTAGGTGAAGCGTAATCTAGTTTTGAAGGTTGTCTTTGATAACTATTTGTTACTGTCATTTTTTTCTTTCTCCAACTGTTTATCTACCTCTTCCCATTCTTTTTCAAATTTTTTATTTTCGTCCCATATATGGTTGAAACTTTGTATAGTTAGACCAGTCACTAATAAGAATAGTGTTATAAGAAATAACCAGAGATATTGAATTAAAATCTTTTTCATATGGACTATTTATCCAAACGCCAGGCATAAAAAAAGGGGAGGTTTTTACGCCTCCCCTTTTTAAGTATTGGTATTAACCAAACTGATATTACATCAAGTTCGCTACTTGAACTCTTTGGTAGTATCTGTTTGAGTTAGCAGAACCAGCACCGTTGATAACAGCTGCATCACCAGTTCCAGCTTCAGCAAATGGATTTGCTTGTAAGCCGTATCTAGTTTTGAAACCAATCTTCGGTTGGAAAGTGTCCTGACCAACTGCTCTTACCATTTGTAGTGGTACATATGGGCAATAGAACATACCAGCATCATAAGGTGAAGTACCTTTGTAGCCTACTACATAGTAGTGAGCAGACGCTGAGTTTGCACTATACGGGTCAATGTACACTTTAAATCTACCGTTAAGAACACCTGCAAAAGTATTACCTGTGTCATCAACATTTAGATTGTTGTTAAGAGCTGGAGTATAGTCTAATACACCTGCCATTTGTAAAGCACTCGCTACATCAGCTGAAGTAATGATAATGTTACCTTTACCTCTTCTAGTTCTTTGAGCGATTCTGTTTGCATCTCTTTCCAATTGGAACATAAGACCTTTGAATCTCTCAACAGACCATCTACCGTTTGAGTCTGTGTCTAAATCAAACACACCGGCAGTTGTTACTGTGCCTGATGGAGCACCTTTTTCTGCGTTAATATAGATTGTTCTAACAACTTCTCTATTGATTTCAGCAAGAATTTCAGCAGATAGAATGTTTGCTAATTCTGTTTCTGCATCTAAACCATGGATAGCTTTCAAGTCTTGTGCTAATTCCATTGTGTATTCTGCTTTAAGAGCTCTTGACTTAGCAGTCACAGTTGATTTCTCAATTGAGAATGCCATTTCAGCAAACTGATTACCAGAGGCATCGCCTAGGGCTTCAGCAGCAGCTGTAGTCATTGCTGTACCAGTTGTGTAAGTACCAGCAGGTGAGTCGTTAAGAACTTCTGGATTTGTGCCAGCTTGTGCTGTAGATGAGAAACCATCAACAGATGACCCAGCAGCATTTCTGCCTGAGAAATCTGAATCAGCTTCGTCAAATAAAGCTTCAGTACCAGTTTGTGACTGATATCTGCTTCTCATTGCAAAGATAAGACCAGTTGGTCCAGACATAGGCTGAACACCAGCGATATCATATGCGATAAGATTTGGCATTGCTCTTCTTACTAATGAGATTAAAATTGGATCCCAGTTAGAAATTGAAGCACCAGTTGAGTTAGTTGGTGCAGCTTCGCTTAAAAAAGCTGCGTCTTCTTTCATTGCACGCTCTTGGTTTTCCAAGATTGTAGCAGTAACAGCACGCTTATAAGAATCCTGAATTTTTGGTAATTCCGGATGCTCTAAGACAGGCTGCCATTTTTTTTCAAAAGTTTCAGATAAGTACATATCTTCTCTCTCCTCTATTAGTTATTTCGACAACTTAATGTCTTTAGTTTTAGTAATAGCGGCGGTATAAGCAGCCATGCTTTCCGACAAGTCAACATTTGTTGTTTCGCCTACCGCTACATCATCAATTTCAGATGACACATCTTTCTTTGCACCAAAATATGATTCTTTGATAGTATCAATTTTTGCTCGGAAATCTGTTTCGTTTGTATAATCAACTTCTTCAGCAAGTTTGTTGAATTTCTCCTTAGCAACATCGCTTAAATCAGAAGCTGTTTCTTTTACGATATCAGCTTTCTTCATTTCGCCATTTACTTTAGTTAGTTCAACATTCTTTTCAATTGACTCGTTAAGTTTTTTAGTTAACTCATCAATTTTGGAAGCTTGGTCTTCGAGTACATTATATTTTTCGTCTGGGACATCAATATAATGGTCTTCGAATAACTTTTTCAAACCAGAGATAAAATCTTCAGCGATTTCGCCTTTGATTCCTCTTTCTAAAGCGATTTCGTTTTCTTTCATCCATTCTTCTACAACATAGTTGAGATATGAATCGACTTTTTCTACGATTGCCGCTTTTTCTTTCTCTAATTCTTCTTTCATTTTCATATCATAGCCAGCTTTGATTTTATGTTTAGCTTCTTTAACTTTTACATTAACAGCTGCTTCAAAAATCGTTGCCGCTTTTGATTTGAATTCCTCGGATAAATCTTCGTCTTTTACTAAAGCTTCTACATCAGCAGTTACATCAATTATTTCATCTTCTGCAACTTCTGTGATTTCTTCTTCAGTAGTTTCCTTGATTTCTTCCTCAGAACCTTCTGCTTCTGTTTCCTCTTTCTTCAAATGAGATGCTTCAGGAGCAACTTCACTTTTCTGTTGAGGGTCACCAGAAACTTCTTTTACTTTCTTTGTGGCGTCAGGATTGCTGTCTGTCGGTTTAACCACAGCTGCACCTAAATCTTCCGCTTCATTTGAAAGTTTGGAAGGTTCAGCCGCTACAGCATTCTTTTTAGGAGCGTCAGCCTGCGGATTTACAGCATTAGCTTCTTCTACAGTCTGCTCTTTTAACGCCTCAATTTTTGCTTCTGTTTCGGCCATTGAGAAATCTCCTTTTTTTATTTCTAAAAATTTTATAAAATTTTCTTTTCTTACAAGATATTTATAAAACTACAGTTTTCTAAGAAACGATTCAAAGATTTTTAGTTTTGCTTCGTCTAAAGCTCTTTGTTTCGCACTTCGAACTTGTTGTTTCCAGGCTTCAATGTCCTTCTCAACAAGTACACCATTGTCCCACACCCATTCTTTATTCTCCATAATACCTTGAACAAAGGCGTCTGGAGCGGATGGGTCTGCAACAATATCAGCTGCTGTTGCTAAATAAAAGTCGTCTTTGACATAGTTAGCACCACCTCGCTGAATTAAGGATCCCATACCTCGACTTGATACTCCTAATTGAGCACCTTCGTCAATAAGACCTTTTACAATCTTACCGTATGGTGTATCCATAATTTTAGCTTCACCTATAAAGTTAGCACCGTCTGGATGTAACTTAGTAATCATATGTGATACTCTTTCTAAGTTAACTGTAGGACCGTCAGGATGACCTAATTCTCCGAATGCTCGCTTTTTATTGATGAATTCTTTATTGTATCTAGTAACTTCTCTTTCAAGGATTTCCATAGGATATACTCGGCCGTTTCTGTTCTTCTTCTCAGCCTGTAAAAAGATACCTTTGATTTTGTAATTTCTTTTTCCGCCCGCTTCTTCAATTAGATATTGAGCGTCATTTACTTCTTCGGAAATTAGTTTCATTTGTTAATCTCTCTTTTTGTATAATATTTATAAAACTTTTTACCTAAACTCAACAATTATTGTGTAATTATCGCCGTTTGCAAAGTTTTTAGTTGATAAAAGTACATCTCCAGTAGGTGTAGTCGCATTATTTGGTATCTCATCTCCCGCTGGTCTCAAATCCCAATAGCCGTTTCCTGATAGAAAGGCCGCTGTGGCATTTGTAGCCCCGTCCCAAATTAACTCTACAGCAGACTTATTATTAGCAGTATTGATTGAATACCAAATCTTACTAATCTTTCTTGCACCATCTTCCGTCATAAAAGTTAATTCTGAAGCATCAACTTTTTTTACTTGTGTTTCACCAGTACCATCTGAGATGTTTGTAAGTTTTACAACATACTTAACACCTGAAGTATCAGCAATTGTTTGTGTTGTTACTATGTCTGCCATTAGTTATATCCTGTTTCTTTATGACATTCAATTACAATATTATATTTTGTAACTGCGTCACTACTGTTTAGTAATATATCTCCAATTGGGTTTCTGATTTTACTTTCATCTGGTTTTAGCCCCCAATTACCTCTACCAGATATGACAATTTTTTTAGTTGCATCATTTTTAAAAAATACTGTTACATTACCAGTACCTTCAATTTCATATTGCATATTTGCAATTGCAACTTTTGGTTCACTTGTCGCATTATTAGAGTTAACAACATCAACTAATTTTTGTTGAAACTCTCCGCCAATGCCGTTTGAGTTTACAATTATCTTATTGTTGTCATCAACTAATTTAGATACTGTTATAGCCACAATTAAAATCCAATATGACCAGATGTACTATCATAAAAAGTTTTTGATAATTCACCACGCTCTTTTGTTTCACCGGCTTTTCTAGTTTTAATATAAACTTGTACTGTACGACCATCACTTGGATGTGTATAAGTTCTTATGCCACCAGAAATTGTTGAGTTTGCACCATCAGCCGAATCAGGATATGTGTCGCTAACTGTAGCGGCATTATCATACTCCCAAATACTGTCTGAACCTGGTACTGTTACCCACGCCATATTAAGCTCCTAATTGCTCGTCTAATTCTTTTTCAAAGTAATCATAAAACAATTGTGTGTTAATATTATGATGTTCAGCAACTTTATCAACTGCTGATTCAAACTTTTTAATTATATCACCTGTTTCATTTTCTATTAGAGTAAAAATATCTTGTACCGCTTCTTTCATAAGAGGCGATAAAGAATGAAAAGACTTTGATTCAATAAAGTCTTTATTTAAATAATTACTCAGTTTCTTTTGCATTAGTTGTCAAATCTATTTCTGCTTGACCATCATTTGCATTAGTTGTTGCAAAAACATTACCTTGTTGGTCAAATGTTCCTGGTTCAGCGATTTCCGGTTTAGGGTCGCTAAATGATTCTGCTTCGTTAGGTGTTTTATTAAATAAAGAAGCTGCTAATTCTTGTCTTCTTGTATCTAAAGCCGCACCGACTTTATCTCGTAAAGCATCTTTAAATGCGTCACCAGCTGCCATATTATCGCCACTATGTAAAGCGTCAATAAAGTTTTTTGTATGTTCACTCATTTCATTACTCCTTATACTGTTGAATTAGGGTCTGTTTCTTGTGAAGAAATAATACCGTCTTCAATCTCTTTCTTAATTTGTTTATCAATATCTTCTCTTTCTCTAGCGTTTTGTCTAAGAACATTCTTTCTAACAAACTCTACAGAATAGAATTTACCAATATAATCTCTCATCTCGTTAGCCAATTGTAGTCTTTCTCGCATCATCTCAGTATTCTTTAATTCTGCAAAATGGCCATCTTGTAAGAAATCATAGTTAATACTATCTCTTACTGAAATCCAATCTTCTTCATTAATAACACCTTTTAAAACTAATTGTGTTCTTAATAAATCATTAAATAATTCAGTAAATTTCTTTCTTAGTCTTTGAACAAACTTAGTAAATTTAAGTTCATCTCTTGTAATTTCAGATGCTCTACCTAAATTGAAACCATTATTTGCCTCTAAACGACTTGCTGGTACATTTAAAGAACGATATAGTTTACTTCTAAAGTATTCAATATCAGCAATCTCACCTAAGTTTTGACCGCCAGGCAAAGTAGTAATATCTGTTCCTCGGCCACCTTCTCTACTTGGTAACCAGAAATCTTCCAACATTGACATATAGTTTCTGTCATCTCGTATTTCACCAGTTGAAGCATCATAGACAAGTTTATTTCTATATCTTGCCATAACATCTCTTAGATATTGTTCAGCTTTAACTTTCGGTAAATTACCTACATCAATTTTGAAAATTCTTCTTTCAGGTGCCCTTGCAATTCTGTAAATAACAGTCGCATCTTCAATCATTCTTAATTGATTGACTGGTTTAATTGCCTTATGTAAATAAGACAAGACCATATTTTTAGTTTGGTCTACTAAACCTGAAGGACAAAATGCGATTGTGTCTGGTGCAATTTTAATACCACCAGATGTTGAATTGATAACACCTTTTTCATTGAACAAATAATATTCAACAAATTCATCTACTACAGTTAAACCGTGTGGAGTAGGAACATCAGGTCTTTTTTTTCTGACTTCTCGTATTCTTTTAATTTTACGAGGGTCAATGTATTTTAATTCCGTAATACCCTTTTTAGGGCTATCTCTATCAATAATTTTTTGATAGAAGATACGACCATCAACATACCATCTTCTAAAGATGTCGTGGCCTCTTGTGTTAAATTGTAGAAGTCTTAAAACTTCATTAAATTCGTCTTCGATTTTCTTTCTTACTTCATCACCGTAAGGTAGATTTTCTACATTTACTTTGACAGCAGCAGACATCTCATTCGCCACAATTGCTTCATTGACAATATCTTCGATTGCCATATCGCACTCGGGGTGTAATGAGATTTCTCTATATCTTCGGATTAAATCAGCTTCAGTTTTGGCCGTACCTTCCATGTCCAGGTATTGACCAAAGTAACCACCAGCGGCGATGGTTTGTGTACCATCATCCGCTGGAGCTACAGTAAAGCTTTGTTTTGGATCCGACTGCTTTTTCAGCCTTGTGATAGAAAATCCAAATAGTTCAGCCATTATATTACCTCTTAATTATATTGGTAATACTTATCCACTTAAAATTAAGTGGTTGTATTACTTTCAAAGTATTGATACGCAAATGTTACTGAAAATTCTTCAATAGCAGTTGCTTCATCAAAGTTCAAGTCAATAGCAGCAATGTTGATTGGATACAATCCTCTTAATGTATAAGATTTAATTGTATTTCCGTTTCTATCTAAGTGGTCAACAAAAGCATCAACTTGATAGTCAACTGGATTTGTTAATCCTTCGTTGTCTGTCATATTGTTGATACCATTTTGCCATCTTTCGAAAGCGTTTCTTAACTTAAAGTTAGTATCGTTAAGAACAGTTACGGACCAATCTTCAAAGGTTCTATCACCAGCGATTTTAATTTGTCTGCCACGGAATGGAACATTAATGTTACCAACTACCATTGCAGGAATTGTTGTCGCTCTACATAAAAAAGCTAAGTCTTCGATTTCACCACCCACAGCAGCGTAACCTGGAAAAGGCATTGTTACCTTAAACTGGTTTGCTCTTGCACCACCGCCAGCGAGTTTAGCTTTAAAATCGTTAATATTAGGCATAGTTATTTCTCCTTTTTATTAACCAGCTACTTCGTCAAAACTGACGCCAGTTCTAGTTGCAACGAATTGTAAAGTGATAAAGTTGATACTTCTAGCAGGTTTAATGAAAATCTCCGCTATAAATTCATTTCTATCAATTACTTCGCCTGTGTTGTTAGTTTCATCACACACTACTAAGAAGTCTGTGATACCTCTACGACCTTGTACCTCTCTAAGGAAAGGCTCTACAATGTTTCTAAAGTTCGCTCTTGTAAATTCATCATTGAATTCAAACAATTGGAATTTAGAAGCAGTTGAAATTGCCTTCTCTAAAGTGATAAACAGTCTTCTTACATTGATTCTATCAAATGCACTTGGTGAAGATAAACCAGTTTTATCTCCGAATAAAACAGTTCCTTGACCTGGGAAGGTAGAAACAGGATTTACTCTCTTAGGATATAATTGGTCTCTTTGTGCTTTTGTAGGATTGTAAGCAAGTTTAACTGCGCCTCTAATTGTACCTCTATTGAAGCCTGCTGGTGAATACCAAGCATCTGCAACAAGGTCAGTTCTAGCCGCTAGACCTGCCATATCACCGTTTAACGGTACATATCTGTAAACATCATTGTATCTGTCGTACATATATTTGTAACCAGAGTCAAATACAACATAACTTGAAGAACGAATGTTATCAAAGAAATCAATAACATTTGTTGTTTGTGTATTTGTGTTAGTTACATTGACTACATCTGCTCTTTGTGGAGAAGCAAAAACGATAGCGTCTTTTCTTTCTTCAGCAATTGTGATTAGATTGTCAATATGTGTTGTACTACCAGAAGGACCAGCAATGATTAAACCTACATCTACAGTTTCGCCATCTTCAAACTTCTCGTAAGCAGCTTTTAGTTGGCCTGTAGTTACAGTTGAACCATTTGAACCACCAGACATTGAGTTATTCGTTGGTGTATCTACAGCTGTGTAAGTTGTACCTGAAGCTGCTGTACCCCAATTTGAAGCACTTGCGTTGTGGTCAGTCCACCAAATGTATTTTGATTTAGTTGCAATTACATTTGGATAATAGTTATCATCTCCTTGCGGAGTTTTTGCATCAGAAGCTTTAGATACTTTTGAAAAAGTTTCTAGTACAGTTCCAGGAACACCTGAAATTCCACCATCTTCGTCAACGACTACAATGTGGATTTCATCATTAGCACCGTTTCTTGTAGAAACATAGCTTGAAGTGCCTGGCGCACCATCAACAGAGTCATAATATCTCCATTTTCTTTTGATACTTGCGTCATCAGGATAAGCAGTTTTTAAACCACCTGCACCTCTAGGATGTTGAACGATACTTAAATCGTTTGTAGAGATTGCTGTGATTCTGTACTTCTCTCCTGTATCAAAGTCTGAACCAGATGCTGTTGATGAAAATTCAATAATGTCACCGACATTGAATGCTGTTCCATCATCTACAGTTACAGTTGTATCTCCAACTGCTACTGTGTCATCTAATTGGTTAGAGCTTGATAGTGTTTGCTCATAAGCGGTTGCTGATGGACAAGTAGAAACAAGTAAATTGTTTCCATATGTACCAGCGCTTCTAGCAGCAAAAATTGCTGAGCCAGCCGAACCACCTGAAGCATAGTTATTTTCGTAATCATCGCCATTTTTAATCAACACACCTGTTCCAGATGTAGAAGCATTAACGGCAGATGTTTGGGTAGCTCGCACCACTCTAAGAGCGTTAGAATATTGTAAGAAGTTGGCAGCGCTGAACCAATACTCAAAGTTGCTTGAGTCAGGTTTGCCAAAGGTATCTACTAATTCTTGTTCGCTAGATATTGCTACGATTTCATCCAATGGACCGTTATTCGCCACAATAGCGACAGCACCGATTGAAGTTGACACCGCAGGAATGATTCTAGTTAAATCTCTTTCCTGGACGAGAACACCTGGTGATACTTGAAATGCCATAGGTTTTCTCCTTTAATTAGCTAATTATTTTCCTCATATCATTATATGGTTTCAATACTCGTATTATTCATACGCCCATATTCAAACTTATTCACTTGTAGATATTTATAATATACATAAATTAGAGATTTAAAACCCTTTTCGTATATCTACTGGATGCCATACTGTACCATATTCATCTACTTCAGGTTCAGTATCGCCTAATCCGTTGTCCACAAAACCAAAAGGAGCCATATCTTGCTCGATTAATTGTTGTTGTTCCATGTACAATTGATTTCGTATATTAGAGTTTGATAACTCTTTAAAGTATTGTTGGTTCGATAACCAACCAAATATGACTAAACACATCATTAAGTCATCATTACAACCATCCTCCGCCATCCAGGAGTTACCACGCCTACTAAAAGTTGACATCTCCTCTATGAGTTGAAAGTCATTAAGTATCATTTTGTCTGATTCGATAAGTGTCTTAGCACTTTGACAACCTAAAGCTTTGACTTGTTTTGTCATACGAACACCGATAGATGTACCACGGCCACTAAACATAGCACCTAATATTTGACCTGCTCGGCCTCTTTGTGTGGTCATCATCATATTATCGTATTCTAATTCCATGTGCATAATTTCGGATATCTGCTGACCAATATCATTGACTTCAACTAATATATGAGCGTGATTATATCCTTTACAAACTTGTTCTATGATACTTGGAAAAACATGAGGCTTAATTTCATTATTTTTATATGTACATACAACCTCATAAGGTATTTTAGTAACATCAAACACTATAAAGGCTGAATAGTCTTTACCTGTTCCACGAGCCACATCAACTGTACAAGCATACATTCTGCCTTTTTCTGGCCGTTTAAACATATGTAAACCATTTTTACTCTCAATCGCCGGTACATAAGGGGTCGATTTTATTTTTGCCGGCGATATAAGAGTGTCTACCGAACCTAAAAACTCACACTCAAACTCTTGTTGAAATTGCTCAGGTGAGGTATTTCGTATAGTCGTTTCTTTCCATTTTTCATCTCTACCTGGAACTTCCGACCAATGTACTTCGATAGGTACATAATCATTTTGTTTATTGATTGCATCAACCCATAACTTATAGTACATATTCATACCGTGTGGTGTTGATACAATAATCATCTTTGTACTTTTACCAGATGAGATAGTAGGATAAACTGAACTAAAAAACATTTCGGCAATATTAGCCGGTACGAAAGCAAACTCATCTAAGAAAATAATATTAAATGAACCACCTCGAATAGCACTTGATGATGTGGCAGCCGCAACAATGGTTGATTTGTTTTCTAACTCAATGTTACCTTTGTTCCAATTAATTACGCCTTGTTGCAACCACTTAGGAAGATTTTCGTATGCGAGTTGCAATCTTCCGAGGATGTCACGAGCCGTAGATGATTTATTTGCAAGTATAGCAATATTAGAATTAGGATTAAAAAGCGCAAAATGTAATAAGTAAGAAATAGTCGTTGTTGACTTTCCTGACTGCCTCGGTAGTTTACAAATAGTGAATCTGTTATCGTGTATAGTTCTTACAATATGTTTTTGAAATTCATACATCTTAAAAGGTACAAGACCTTCATCAAGTGATACAATCTGTATGTATTTTTCCATAAAATAAAGAGGGTCTTTTTCACACTTCTTATATTCTAAGATTTGTTCCTTAGTAAATTCTTGTGGTGTGTTGACCTTTTTTAAATTTGGATTACCTAAGTATGCGTCACTCATTGATTATTATACCCTCTATATGCGTGTAACCTAACTTTAAGGCCGCCTGAATACGGCTACTGCCTTTATGTACAGCATATTTGTGTTCGAAATAAGGTTTACCGACAGCACCTTGTCTTGGTGTGTCACTTATAATTCTAACTTCTATCTCTATAGGATTTATCATTTCTTCGCCTTGTAAAAGATTGGTTAACAATAAACCATTCTTAACATAGGCTAAATCACTTATCTGAAATATCTGTTTCTTCGGATGATTTGACTTCGCCTTCAATAACTTCATCTTTTGCCTTTAACATTTTTTGTAATTCGGCAGTAGAACCTACAAATAAAGCATTTTTAATATTATTATTAGCCGTTTTAGGCAACTGTTTTAAATCTTTGAGTTTCTTTTGTAAATCTTGGAGTTTATCTACTGTATCGGCCACATTTTTGATTAATGCACCTGCAACTTCATAGGCTCTTGGATGCTGGCCTTCTCTTGCTACTTCTAAGATACCGTCAATGGCCTCTTGTCCTCGTTCAATAAGATTATAATAGTTTTCTCTACTATACTTGTAATCGTTATCTACATCAGGAGATTTTTCGTCTTCTTTACGAGGTACTGGTGCCTTAAACTCCTTCTTTTCTTCTGGAGTTTTGGCCGGCTCTAAACCTAATATTTCGTTGACTTTGTTTTCAAGTGACATAATATAATACTTTTAAAGTTAATTTTATGAGCTAGCTTGTGATATTAGCAAATCTCTATATGCCGTTTTGACAGCGTCTGTCCATACAGCGTTACATATTGCTTGTACTTGACTGT
>Ga0099849_1000543_pt1 | contig 17392 bp, 9 predicted proteins | sample CB_VirMetaG_4_FD_78177 | JGI IMG/M metagenome (GOLD analysis project Ga0099849, IMG submission 78177) | Freshwater to marine saline gradient viral communities from Chesapeake Bay - CB_1508_1M Viral MetaG | ecosystem: Environmental > Aquatic > Marine > Coastal | place: USA: Chesapeake Bay... | reverse complement strand
TCAGAACCTGAACCAGACACTTCTATCTCGTTTGATGTACCAGAAACAGTAGCAACATAGTTACCAGTTGTTTTAGTACCAAGTTCAACAGAGTCGTTACCAATCGCATTTGCTGTTATACCACCTGCAGAAATTTGCGCAGAAGTAATTGTTCCATCAACGATAGCATTTGCTGCAATTGTTTTAGAAGCAAGTTTTGCACCAGTAACTGCTGCATCTGCAAGTTCTGCAGTATCAACAACACCTGCTGCAAGTGAAGTATTTAATGTTACATTGCCAGTACCATCAAAAGATTGTGCACTTGCTGTTACATCTCCACTTATGCTAAAGTTTCTTGCTGTTCCTAATGCTGTTGCTGTTGCTGCAGTACCAGAAGTGTTAGATGAAATATTATCATCAAGAGATACTGAGACACTAGCAGTTTCTGAACCAGAACCACTTACAGAAACGCCACCACTACCAGAAACAGTAGCAACATAGTTACCTGTAGTTTTTGTGCCAAGAGCAACCGAGTCATTTCCGATTGCATTCGCTGTAACACCACCTGCTGCAAGTTTAGCAGAAGTAATTGCTGCATCAGCAATTGCTGCAGTGTCAATAGATTTAGCACCATAAGTATTTGCTGTTAATCCGTTAGAAGCAATTTTTGCTGCAGTGACTGCACCATCTGCAATTTTAGCAGTTGTTACTCCACCATCTGCAACAGTACCAGTTGAAGTAATCGAAACTGAACCATTCGCATCTGAACCAACAGTGATACCTGTGCCACCACGAATCAGAACATTGTTTGTTGATAGTGTACTGTCACCTAATAGTTTTAAGTATACACCCTCTTGTGGACTTCCATCAGTCGTAAATCGGAAATCCTCACCACCGATCGCTGTAACACCTGCACCATTACCAACGAACAGTTTTCGGTCAAATAAGTTTACCGCAATCTCACCAGTATTCAGCGATGCTGGAACTGCCGATTGGGTAGAACTCCTTTTTAGTTTAATAATTGATGCCATTACACCATTCTCCTTTGTTTAGTTTCTCCTTTGTTTAGTTACCCTTTCGGAACACCACCAATCCTAGTTGGGTTATTGTCTTTTTCTTTATTTATAATAACTTGTTTCGGAACAAATCTCTTATAATATTTTAAATCATTCTGTAATCTTTGTATTAGTGCTTCTAAATGCACTATTTGTTTAATTACACTTTTAGGTATTGGAAGTTTTTCTTTTGTTTGTAGTTTTGCTTCAAGATTCTTTATTTGTTTTTTCAACAATTGTTTATCATTATTTAATTTAGCAATTTGTTTAACATATACACCAATTATGTCTTCATCATCTATAAAATCACTCATAACATTTTTTAGAATGTACCTCCATTTAAATCATCAAAATATGGCGTTCCATTTGCAGCAACTTGAAATAATTGTCCAGAAGTTCCAGAAACACCCTCTACAACACCACCAGTTTTAGTAATTAATACTGAATCACTAGAAACAGATGATAACGTTAAATTTCCACTAACACTAAAATTTGTATAACTTCTACTACCACCAAATACAACACTTTCTAAATTTGCAACTTTGTCGACAATTAATTTGCCTCCAATGTACTCAACTGTTACTGCATCATTTGCAGTATCTGTTTGACCTATGAATAGTTTGTTAGAAGAAAATGAGTATGCAATTTCACCATTAGCAAGTGTAGATGGAGCATTGTTGCTCTGCGAACGTTTTATTGCAATAATTGGTGTTCCCATTAGAATCCGTCCGCACCACCATCCAATTTAAATGCATTACCTTCGTTGTCGAAAGTTAATACATCTCTTTGAACGTATGTATCTGTTGCTGAATTGTATACTAAAATAGATCCGTTTGCTTGAGAAACTGTAACATCAACATCACTAAGTGAGTCTAATCGACGTGAAGGCACAGTTGTATTTTTTAAAGTTACATTTTGTGTCGGTGATTTAAATTTTACTTTAAAGTTTCCAGTATTACCTATGATTACTGCCATTGGTATTCTCCCAATATTATCCTATAGCACTATTTAGGAATTATCGAGTTACTTCTGGTGTTATTGTTGCAATACCTTCAACTAATCTGGATCTAGTATTTGCACCAGTTGTGAGTTCAACATCATAAACATATCTTCCTGCATCAAGTGCAGAAGTGACACTTCTTCCAACTGAAATGGTTATTTCACCTGAAGTTCTTGGTGATCCGAAAGTAACAGTAAAATCTGTTGAGGTATTTGATGTATAATGTTTTCTTAATTGTGCTGAACCAGTGTAACCTGTTAAATCTACAGCATCTCCTGCATCATCTGTTACAGTAAGAGTTGTAGAAAAATCTGCTCCTTGGTCAATTACTATGTTTGCTTTTGCTGCCATATTATCCTCTTATTATGGGAACACTTGTGTGTTAGAAACATCATATACTTTAATAATTGATGGTGAGGTATTACTGATTGATACATTCATTTGCACACCATCTGAACCATCAAATGATACTGCAGGAGCAGTAACATCACCAGTGAGTGAGAAGTTTACTGCATTCGCAAAAGCATCAGCAGTATCTGCATTACCTGTAACATCACCTGTTAAGTTTCCAGTCACATTTCCAGTCACGTTTCCTGTTACATTGCCTGTTAAGTTTCCAGTGACATTGCCTGTTAAGTTTCCAATGAATGTGTTTGCAACAAGATTTCTATCACCTGCTGTCCAACGACCTTCAGATTCATCCCAAATAAATTCGTAATTTTGTAAAGTGCCACGTTCAACAACAAATCCAGCATCTTCGGTTGGAGTTCCACCAGTGTAATTTGAGTTAAGTACAACTTTGTTATCAGCGAGATTTAATGTTTCTGCATTAATGGTTGTTGTTGTACCAGAAACTGTTAAGTTACCAGCGACAACTAAGTTTTCGCCAACATTAAGTTGTCCAGTTACAGTGACATCATCTGGTAATCCGAAGTATGCGTTTGCACCATCACGTGTAATTTCGACTTCATTCGCTGTTCCAGTAACTTGTGTGATTGCTCCACTTGCACCACCAGCAAGAGAAACATAACCATTTGCTACACTAAATTGATTTGAGTTGAAAGATGCAACACCTTTTTTAGATCCGTCTGTGCTTACAGTTGTGCTTTCAGCAATTGCAATATTCGCAGAGAAGTTACCACCATCTGCAGTTGATATTACAAATGTGTTATTAGCATCTGTATAAGTATACCCTGTTACACCTGCAACGTTTGTATTTGATATTCCAATGACTTGTCCATATTTGTTAACACGGATAATTGGCACTTTAGATGCAGAACCATGAATAACACCACCTGCTCCTAAGTTCATAGTATTTGCAAGCATCGCACTTTGTAATGTGCCATCTGTTATCGTGTTGTTAGCATGTAACTTACCATTTTTACCAACAACAACTGTTCCATCATTACTAATTGCTTCAGAAACATCTAGTGTTCCATTGATGTCGGTATTACCAGAAGCAAGTGTTCCAGTAATTGTAGCATTTTCATCTACTGTTAAGAAATCTGTTTGTACTGTTCCATCAAAGTATGCATTATTCCATTGTGATGCAGGAGCACCTATGTTAACCGATCCTGTTGGAACAATGTTAGTGTCAACAACACCAATTACTGATATTGTATCACCAGAAGTATCACCAAGATCTACTGTACCTTCAAGTGTCGTTGCACCTGTAACTGTTAGTGTTGTATAACTACCAGCAGGAGCAGTAACTGAACCTGAAGCAAAAACTGTATTACCTTGTACTGTTAAATCACCATTAATTGATACTTCGTTATCTACTGTAATATTATTTGCAAAATGATTATTTGCATATACATTATGGAATCTTTGAGAATTTGAACCCAAGTCATATTGACCAGTTCCGTCTACTGTGTTTGGAACTATATCCGATGCAACATTACCAGACATAACAAAGTCTGAAGCAACTGTTGTTGTGCTATTGAATGTTGCTGTACCATTAAACGTTGCTGCACCATTGGCATTTACAGTTGATGAAACACCTAGTGTATTAAATACACCTGCTCCACCATTTGTATTGTCGCCCCAAATTGTTCCCCATTTACGAGTAGCAGAACCAAGATTTCCTGCAGCATCTGTTTTTGGTATCATTGATGTTGATACACCTTGTCCTGCTGATGTACCTAAACTTAATTCGTCAACATTTGCAACACCATCAATATAAAGATTTCTCCACTCACGATTTGGTGCACCTAAGTCGTAACTATCATCTCCACTAGCATCTGGTAAAATATTACCACTAGAATCAATACCTGTAACTGTAGCATTTGATGATGAAACAATTGTTCCATCAGAAGTTACACTGAATACTTCAACATTTGAAGAGTCTGCAATAACAAACTTAGAATCCCCTGTTGCATCGACAAGTTTTAAATGCACATCAGAATCACCAATAGTTACATCACTTGCCATGTATAAGTATGCACGATCTGTGCCATTACTTAATATAAGTGCAGGCGAATCATTGTTATCACTAAATGTAGTATTTGCACCAGAAAGGATAATTGGTGCAGAGTTAGTTGATAAATCAGTAATATCTCTTAAAGTTAGAGATTTAAATGATATTTGGTCTGTTCCAATTTTTCTTAGAACTTGACCAGCACTACCACCAGTCATTCTTATTCTTGAGATATCACCAAGAATAATTCGATCTGTACCAGAAGTTACGAAATCAACATTTCCTTGGAATGTTGTATTCGCTGTAATAGAAACTGCAGTTGCATTAATAAAAGTGTTTGATGCAATTATAATCCTTTTTGCTTCACTAGTAGTATTTCCAGTTTTGAGTGTAGTTGTTCTTAATTCATTTGCAGAGAATGTACCTTTAATATGACCATTACCCTGTGCTGTTCCACCTCTATTTGCAGAACCTGCTCTTGAAACTGTTACTACATTATTACTGATAACTGTTGCAGCAAGATTAGTATTTAATCTCCATGTATTAAAGTTATCATTTATATTTGTGTTTGAAATCGATACTGTCATCTATTACTCTCTTTCTTCTATTGTGTTTATAAAATTTCGCATTAGCATTTTCATTTCTTTCATTTCTTGTTCTAATTTTTCAACCTTTTCAACTTTTTGCAACATTTCTCTTTCCTTTTCTCTTCTTGTGCGATATCTCTCAAGTGCACTTTTATCAGTATTAAGAATAGCATTTGTTTTTTTATCTCTTACAAGATTATTATCTTCTTCAATGATTAATCTTACATCCTTTTCATTATCACTTATTTTTAAATTCTTTGCCATATCTTATTTCTGTAATGCTATTGCTCTCATATCAGCGACAAGTGGAACAACGTTAGAACCAGAACTTGTAAAGACAATCTTAATTGCGAAAGTCTTAAAGGTGTGGTATACTGAACCATCATTTCCATTATATGTTATTACATTATTATTACCACTATTTAGATACGCAAAAGTGTTACCACTTGCACCATATCCACTACCATCTGTATTCGCATAGAATCCATATTCAAAGTCTTTAATATCAGTTCCATCTAAACCTTCAGAAAAAGTATTTGATGCAGTAATTTGTCTTAATGGTGTAAAGTCTTTTGTATCAAGAGATTCACCATCTTCACCATTCAATACTTTAGCATAAACATTAATGTTTGTTCCTTGTGGTTTATATGCACCAAGATAAACAATTAAATCTTCTGCTTCCTGTCCATCATCTAACTCAACAGGATTTGAAGTGTATCTCATTAAAGCATTACCTAAGTTTTTATGTTCATCAGATGAATCATTATTGATAATGTTTTCTACAGTAATAACATTTGCTCTACCCACATCAAGGATAGGTGATACTGTATCTCTTGTAGATGATATTGTTCCTTTGAGTAATCCAGATTTAAGTGTTCCACCAACTGGAGTTAATAAATCTTCATTTGACTTACTATAAATTTTCTTCTCACCATCATAGAAATTATTTTCTTCTGATAATTCAATATTTTCATAAGTTGATGAAATGACACCACTTGTTGTTGTGGGTCTGTATGCATAACTTGCAGAAGTTCCAGTATAATTAATATGTGGAACTTTTGGAACAATTGTATTTAATGGTAAATCATTAACTGCAGTTACTCTTGCAGACGCACCAGAAGATTGTCCTCTGATATATCCATTAGCAAACCCACCTGCTGAACCAGTTAGATATAGTTTTTGATTTGCATTATCAATAAACTGTACAGTTCCTTGTGCAGTGTTTGCAGTAAAGGCACTGGTGTTACCAATCCAAGTTGAACCAACATAAATGTTATTCGTATTGGATGATGCAGTTGTTGGGAATGTTCCGAAGTTATCTACTTTAACAGTTACAGAACCAGAACCACTTGATACAATTTGCCTAACTGTACCATTAGCAAATAAAGTATTTGCAGAATCAGTTATTTGTGTTCTAAGAACTGTTCCTACTGAAATCGAATCATTGTTAGAGAATGTAAGTACTGATTCAGCAATCGCTGTTTCACCAACAACAAATGCTCCTGAGTAGTTATCATAATCAAAGAATTCTTGCTCTTCATTTTCTAAGTAAAGAGTTCCTGTGTTAGATGTAAACTTAGCACGATAAATTTGGAACTTCATATCTTCAGATTGTATTGGTGACCATGTATTATCATTTGAAGATGTAAATAGTACACCAGTGTATGGTTGTTTAGAAATTAATGTATTTGTGATTGTATCATTTTCTCCTAATCCAGCACACCAAACTGTATAGTCATCTGAGTTGCCTCCAGGAATTACTACAAAAGCATAATCAGTATTATTTTTTAAGAATACTAAATTGTCAAAAGTAAATGTTGTCGCTGTAGAACCATCTGCAGAAGTATTAACCTCTGATGCTTGTAGAGTTTTTTGACCATATGGCACAATTGTATCAACTGGGAATCCAGTTTCAACTTCACGAATTTGTAAAGTAATTGGTAGTGAAGAAGATTTATTACCAAAGAATAAATCAATCTTAGAAATAAATACACCATCTGTAGAACCAGAAACGTTAACAGAGAATGTTTGAGCAATTGGATCTTGCCAACCATTATCTCTATCAAGAACTGTCCACTGTTGTCTTCTTTGTACTGTTTGTCTGTTCGAAATTTGAGGGAAAGTAATGTCAACTGTTGTACCACGTTGTGTTACATCTAATGGATTACTTGTAAACTCACCATGTGCACTTGTTGTTGCAACTTCTGACTTAACAATAGGATCGTCAATATCAGTTAATAAGAATCTCTTAGTACCAGTTCTAAATTTTAAGTTATTATCATTTGGAATTCTAAATTGTCCATATACAGTACCTGTGCTATCTGTTACAAGTGAACCACCAAACTGTCCAGGTGCACCAGATTTTGGACTAAAGTTAGAATCTGTTGCACGACAATAGTTGAATACTTTTTCATCATCAAAGTAAGGATAAACACGTGTGTTTGGTTTCATACGAACACCAGTGAAGTTGATGAGTCTAGATCTCATGTATTCACGAACTGAAACATCAGTAACAAAATTACCAAGACTGAAGGATTCAGTTGCAGCACTAATAGTTGTTTCTGTTACAATTCTTTCTTGATTTCTTCTTATAGTATTACCACTTCTAAATTCAGAACCAGTTGTTCTCCAATTACCAAAATCAATTTGATTGGTTATTCCTGCTGCAGTAGCAATTTGTTCCATTGATTCATAAATGCCATCAAAGTCAACTTGAATGTCTGGTAATGTAGTAATGTCTGGTGTGTTATCTGCTTCTGGATCTAGAATAACTTGTCCACGCCAGTTAAATAATAATTCTTGAACAGGATTACGCAATTTGGAAGCATAATTTTGATTAATCATAGATTCATCAGTATAATCTAATGAAACAATATTTCCTGTTTTTCTAACATTACTTCCAGTAATGGTTGTTGCGTATCTGTATGAAACATCAGAACGATTAAACAGAGGTCTTAATCTGCCTCTTGGTCTATCAACTGATGCACGATAATATGGATTAGTTGTATCAGCGACATTATGTCCTTCAAAGTTATCAACTAGGAATCCATTTTTAAATCTTTCAATTCCAGTAGTACCAAATAATTGTTGATTTCTTGCAGTAGTTTCAAGAGCATTTAATGTTGAATAATACTCAAGATTTTTGACTCTTCCTTCAACTGCACGAAGATCTGCCATTGTATATCTTCTATTATTTTCAAGTGCCAATTTAACACTGTAATCTGGACGATTATAATTTTTAGCAAAAGATGGAGCAAGTGAAGGATAAGCAGGCACATCAATTACACCTAGTGTCATTGAACTTGCAGGTTCAACAGGAGTTTTAGGTGTTAAATCTGGAATACCTTGCACAACTTCAAATGTTCCTCTTTGTGAAACGATGACTCTGTCTTTTCTTGGGAGATAGAATTGAGCATCACATTGGAAAGTTTGGTCTGGTGTAGGAACATAAACACCTGATGTTCCTGTGTATGAAAATACTGTTGGGTCTGCAGGGTTTGTTGGTGCAGATGCAACTGTTCCAGTACCTGAAGGTGTTACTGTGTTTGTATATTTTGGTCTGAAGTCAACAGCGTCTCTTAAATCAATTTTCTTACCAGATGTTGGTGAAGTAAATATTGGAATTTCTTGAGTTGTAATTGCTGTTGTGTTTGCAGTATTTGCATCATCAATAATATCAGCGTATGAGTCAACTGATAAAAATCCATAACCTGTTGATGTATCACGATCGAAATAACTTAACTTGACCATGAGACCAGCATCTACTGTGTTTAAACTACTTGTTTCTTTTTTCTGTAATTTAGAAACACCATAGAAACCATCTTTTTGTCCATTGTCAAGAATGAAATCACTTGTTACATCAGTACCAGTTGTATCAACTGTAGTGTTACCACCTTTGTATACTGCAGTAATTTCGAATGCATCAGAAACACCTAATCCCCATGGACCATCTGCACTAGCACTATGTGAACCAGTGTTAATGTGTACATACTTATCTTTATAAACTGTTTTCTTAGTTGGATTCGCACTTGAACGAATTACATCATAGTAAACTTCAGCAGTGAAACCTGAAGAAAGGTTTGCTTGTTGTAAGTCAACACTTACTGTAGAAGTTGTTGCAGAAATTGTACCATTACCAGATAAATCCCAATGATATCCAGTTGGGAAAGAAGTTTTATGTGCAAGTGTTGCACCACTTCTTGTTACTGCAATTGTATCATAAACTTTTAATGAAGTGTTATTAGTAATTTCAGAAATTCTTTCATTATAGGTATTACCACCATCAACAATTTGTATCATGTCACCAACTTGATAAGATGATTCAAATGTTGTACTTACACCTGTGATTGTATTACCACTGATAGTTGAAATATAACCAGTGTGTGGTGCAGTAGTTGTTGCAGATGTTGAAACGATTAAAGTGTTTCTTTCATCGATATTTGTAATTGGCAACCCAGTGTCAGCGATTGCCTCTGTTCCTCCAGGATGAGTGTTTCCAACACCATATGATGCCTGTCCTGCAGTGTCGAAGGATACTGCTGAAAGTCTTTTTCTTACAACAAATTGTGTGTCAACAATATCACTTGCATCTTTAAGAGTTTTAGTTCCTTTTTGTCCAAGTTTAAATACAAGACTTGATAATCCTTGCTCTTGTACTTTTGCATCTCCACTTGCTTCAAGAACAATATCAGCAAAAGAATCTGGACCAGAAGCATTATTAATATATAATCCTCTAGCATCAGCAAATGATTTGCCAGAATTCATTTGTATATCAAAAATATAAATTCTAAATTGTCCATTGTAAGTTCCAGGAGTACCAGAATGATATTGAATACCTCTTACTTTTGCAGTACCAATTTGTGTACCACTTGGACTTGATGCACCAAAGTTTTTACCTGTTATTGCATTTTGTGCAGCATCTCTGATAGTGACTTGTTTAAGATTAGAAAAGTCCCATGTTCCAACAACTTCTTCAGCAAAGACATATGAACCATATGCTTGACCAATTGAAAGTGCATCTTTTGTGAAAACTGTAGTTGCTTTGTTAACATTTAAATATTTTGAACCATTAAGTTCTACTTGATATCCATTAACATATCCACGTCCTTTTTCGATTTCAGCGACTAATAAATTAGAATCACCACCCTCTGCAGAAGTATATCTTCCAAGACTATTTGTTTTATTTAAATGTTCACGTACACGAATATTGAATGGGTCAACAACAAAGTTTCCTGTTGTATCATGCATTCTTTCTGCAATGTAACTTCCAATTTCAGAGTAAACTGTTTCGGTATTTCTTTGTTCAATTGAACCATTTGTAATTGTTGCAATAATAAAGAAGTTATCAGTATTTGCAACTGATAAGTCATATGTTTCTAAAATTGGATTTAATTTTAAACGATCTGCTCCAGGAGCAGAGAAATTAGTTGCACCTGATGCATTGTCAAGCAATGAAGAATCTTGATTTGAATCAATAGTGCTTTCAACAGTTCTTATGCCAAGTTTTTTATTTGGTGTGGTTGTATATTTACCAATAATTGTTGATTGTCTTGGACAACGAATAAAGTTTCCTTTGTGATAGATAATACCATCACTGATATTACCTTTTAGTCCTTGACCTGTTGAACCAGATGTAATCGTATTTGCTGCAACGAAATATTGACTATTCGAACTTCTTCTAAAGATAAGAGTTTCATTATCAGAAAATGCTTTTGTTGTATTATTTGAACCAGAATTTGTATAGTGACAGTGGACTGTTAAGTAATCTGGTGCAGAAATTTCTGAACCATCAGTAACAGTGACAAGTTTCGCTGTCATTCCTGTTGTTGCACCTGTAATTGTTAGGTTTGCAACTGCACCTGATTCATAGAAATCATTTAATAGGATAACACGATTATTAGCATCTTTATCTCTTAATTTAACATAACTAATTTGGTCTGTAGTCAGTCCAACACCTGTTACAACTGTTCCATCAATGAATATTTCACCAGCAAATCTTTCGACTTGATTTTGAAGAATAGTTTGTAGTTGTGTTAATTCTCTTGCTTGTACAGAGTATCCTGGACGGAAAAGCACTCTGTGGAAGTTTTTATTTTCATTGAAGTCATCAAAGTAAGGACTTTGATTTAGATTTGTGTTAATTCCCATTTAGTTACCTATTTAAAAATCCAATATTATTTTGATGTCTTCTGTTTGTTCTAAGTCACGTAATACAACTTGAACATTCTCAGCGTACAACAATTCACCAGAGAAAGTATTTGCCTCTGGACCTTTCAATGCTTCTACTGTTGCAATTTCAGTTTCAGCAGTACTCTTTAATATGACATCATCCTTTGTGAATGCTGCATAGTCCCCATAACTTTCAACACTATTTATATAAACTGAATAGAACGATGGGTCAGCAATTGTCTCATCTTCCCGTATATATACAATATTTCCGTTTGCTCCTTGAACAGCGTTTGTCAGTCCCTGAGTATTTCTTACTGTTGGAGAAAGTTCAGTTACAAATTCTAGTGCACCTGATTTTGCACGTAATAAATTTCTTTTATTTGTTATAATGTCTCTAACTGCTAATGGATTAAGTGGAGTTGAACCATCCATTTGATTATAAGAAATTGTTAATCTATTTGTTAATCTTAAAGTGCTTGGAGAGTTTGATGTATTTGCAATGCTCTCTGTTGTAACAGTATTATTATTAGAATCAACTTTTAATACTGGATCTTTAAGAATACTAATTGACCTGAATTCTGTGTTAGAAGGAATGTATCCATTACCATTTGCTGAAATACCTTCATTACCATTAAATATCACATTCAGCATAATTTTGTCTGCAGCAAGTTCACGAACTGGATCTGAACCATGCCCACCTACTGTTGAGATAACAACATTCGCTGTTGCTCCTGTGCCATGAATGTTATTTGATGTAATCAGTGCTTTTGCTCTTGTATACTTACTTCCTGTATCAATCATTGCTACATTTGATATTGCACCTGTTGCCTCAACAACTCGAGAATATGCTTTTGCACCAACACCATCTCCAATAATCGTAACTGTTGGAGATACAATTACTGATGAATCAGTATTTGGAACAGTCGCAAATGCAGTGTTAACTGTTAATTGTTTAGTTGACCCATTATAATCAATAATTCTTCTTAATTGTCCTGCTCCAGTACCAGATATAATGTATACTGATGAACCATTATAATAGTTATCTAATGGTGAAGGAGGATTATCTCCTGCAGCACTTAATCTAAGTGTTGTTCTACCACCTGCTTCAACAACACCATTCGCAACAGTATGATAACCTGCACCAATATTTACTGTTTCGACAATTTCGATTGCACCATTTACTGCAGCATTTTGAACAGCGAGTTGTCTATCAGATTCTGTTGAACCATCTGATGCAGAAATAGTTTTAACAGGCATGTGTAATGTTGTTAAGAATTTATTTGCATCACCTAATGAAATCGTGTACATGTATTTCCATGTATATCCATCAGAAGTTGTAAATGAATCAGTTGAGAATCCAGTTGGTTTTACTGTTGATTGCCCACCTTTATTATTGTATAAACATTTATAGACATTATATTCATTTGTTAAAACATAATATCTTCTTTCATACATGTCTTCGTCTGTGTCACGATACATTGAATAAACAGTTCCACTAGTCCAATCATATCTTGGAACAACATGACTAATATCGCCTGTTGTTATTTTCTTTGCACCAATAAATTCTCTGTGTGCTTCATATTGTAAATACTGTTCATTGTCTGCAGGCATGATAGGAGTTGGTTCATTTGGATATTCATAGTTGTTACCAACAACTGCATAAAGAATAACTGAATTTTTAGTGTTTCTTCCATCTGATGCATTCATTGCTGAAACAAATGCTTTCGCATTACTGATAGATAAATCTTTTGTTGGGTATCTATAAACTGCCATCTTTATATAATTCCGTTATAATAATAAACATTTGCACTGGTCAGACTCGTATTTGACCAAGCAATTGTTAAGTTTGCTGTCGTGTTACTCGATACTATATTTATAGGAACTGCATAGAAGGTTTTTGGTACAGTTTCAATATAAAGTGTAGAATTATTAGAATATACATCATCTAACTTAGTCGCTGTTCCTACAACATTGAATGAACCATTATTAATTGCCACTGTTCCTACTGCTTTAAATCTTGTTGCATTATTTGCAGTTACACTAATATCAACTGCAGCATTTGATTGAGATCTATATCTTCCATACAATGCTTGTCCTGCAGGATGTACTAATTTTAATGCATAGTCACGATACCTTGCAAGTGCAATTGGTGAAATAACTTGATATGAATATTCTTGATAGAATCTACTGTCTTGAATATATCCACGAAGTGAATCTAAATGACTTCTTGTTGAAGCATAATATCCTTGTCCATTCGCTGCACCAGAAAGTGTAATTCTTCCAGTCGCTGATGCTGAATTAGTTCGTCCAGTAGATTGTATTGTAACAACCTCACCTTGTCTATATGCCAGTCCAGAATCAATAACACGAATTTTAGTAATTGTTCCATTTGCTCCAACTGATGTACTAACAACAGCGTTTTTACCAAGCACACCTTCGTCTTGAATATTTACAATTTTCGCTGTTCCAGAATCAACTGGAGTTCTTGAGTCTACTGTTCCAGGAGTATAAGAAGAATCAAAAATGCTTAATGTGACATTTGTATTATTTGCAAACTGAATATTTGCAGGTTCACGTTGAAGGAAATCTTGCCAAACACGAACAATTGTTTCATAGGTTCCATTAGCATATTGAGTAACTGATATTGGCACATTTGGTGCACGTCCACCTTTAACATCGCCAGATGCACCAGAAGAAGTTTGTATAAGTCTATCATTAGTGTCAAGTGAAGTAATGTTACTATTTCCTGTTCCCCAATTAATATCGTCTGAATGTAATGTGAGATATTGTTCTCCAACACCAAGCGATACTATATCTCTTTCAATAACACTAACAGTTGGTGCAACAGTATAATTATCTCCACCAACAATTAATGATAAACCTCCAATGGTTCCAAAACTTTTTGTAGAAAATAGTATAGAATCTTCAAGTTTAGAATATAAGTTTTCAATGAGAGTGTTAGAGGTGGTAGATACAACATTACCCACTGTAGTGTTTGCATTAACAATTCTTAATCCTTCATTTTCTTCGAAAGGTTTAAGTGGACCAGTGTCAAATTGACTGGTTAAATTCGCTGTTGTGTTCGCTGTAACTTGTACAACGACTAAATTTCTATCGTCTGCACCACCAACACCACGAGTGTAACCATTTGCAGTATCAGATATAACCTTTTTAATTGTACCAAATGAATTAGATGTTCTTCCAACTAGTTCTTGACCTGCAGTGATTGTTTGACCTGCAACGTTACCAATTGACAATACATGATAACCAATTGTGTTGCCTGAGAAAGAGATAACTGTACCAACATTATTACCAGAAGTGTTTGCGTATATAGAACGTATTGATTCGCCACCTGCTGTTGTTGAAAAGTTTTTATATCCATCAATTCTAACAACTGTATTACTTGCTGTACTGTCTACAATTGATAGTACAGTTGCATTTGCACTAGAAGTTACACCATATAAAGAATCACCAACTTTTATATCTTGTGTGTTTGCGATTCTTAATATTGCATTTGCGTGGTCTCTAAAGTTTGCATTTCCTACACCTTCACCTGATTCTGGAAATCCATAATGAGTTGTAGAAAGAGGCATGTCTGCATATGTGGATATTTTAACATCTGTTGTATTTGCTTGCGTGATTGTTGGTGCATTACTACCAAATACATTATTTGCATTGATAAAAGTTACACACGAACTTAATGAGAACGTATCTGTAATATCACTTGGTGCAATTGCAAAACTTGCAGGAGATGTTCCGTCTCCCCCAAGAACTCGTATGTCTGTTGCACCTTGTGTAGAAGAAGTATATCCTGAACCACCATCATTTAAATTAAATACAATAACTCCACCTAAGTCAGAAACACCAGATACAACGACTTTACCAAAAAAACCTTTAACTGAAGAAATAATGTCTACAACATCACCAAGTCTATATTCTGCTCCTGGAGATATGATTGATAATTCGCTAATACCTGCTTCAATAATTGGAGCATGTCCTGTTGCACCTGTATCTGTAAGTAAACGAACTGGTTCTAAGTGACTGAATGTTCCTTTGATATTACTCAAATTTATTTGCATCATATCACGACCACGAATATTTCTTCGCACCACATCTTCTACTAATGCTTCAGCAGAGGATTCTGCACCCTTAATTGTGCTACCAATAAATCTGTAAGTATTTTCATCAAAAGATGTAGCAAGATATCTTTCAAGTCTCCAATCACCATCTGATACTTTTAATATTTGGTCTGCAGGATAACTAATTTCAATATCTTCATTATATAAAACTCTAAAAAGAAGTTTGTAAGATCTGAATGTTCCTCTCGATTTATTTTGTTGTAAAATATATTTGACTAGAAGTTTTTTGTCTGCAATAACTTCTTGTGGAACATTGGGTAAAAAAGTATTGATAAAATATTCAATATATTCATCAGTGGTTCTAGAAATGTCACTATAACTTTGAAGATTACGAACACCATCAGTTAATTTGCCTGATTGTTCTAAGTATTCATAATATCCTTCCATGAACGCAAGGAAGTTTGAACCCTCTTCCTTATAAAAGTCAGGAAATTGTTCTGAAACTATTTGAGATAGTTTTTCAGATACTGCCATTAGTCCGTCTCGCCAACAAGATTAATTGTTGCATCGTTAGACGTCATAATTAGTATTTGTTCTCGAACAGGAATGATGTCAAGTCTTGATGGTGTAACATTAAATTTAAGTTCAATTCCATCATAAGCACTAGGTTGGAAGTTCTCAACTGTCACAAGACCTGTGGTGTAATTAATAGTTCCTGTTGCACGTTCAATAATGACTTTTTCTTTTGCTGCATTAAATCTAAAAATTCTAACGTTGCCTACACCATCATCATCAATTCTACAAGTAAAGTTTAAATATGTAAATTCTGTAGAAGATAAAGATGATACTTCTATAGGATTGTTAAATGATAAAGTTACCTTTTCTGGTCTTTGTAAGTTTGGCACAACTCTTTTTTGTAATGTGAGTGATGCATCATTATTAAATATTGAACCAGTTGGAATGTTATCTAGTGCACGAACAAATCTAGAATATCTAAGTCTGTTGCCAAATCTTTCTAAGTTTGATGCAGAGAACGAATCAATTGCACTTCTTACTGCAAGTTCAATTGCACCTGTGGTTTCTGTTGTTGCAGATTTATCATAGTATGTGGTGATATTTGTTAATACATAAGTGTATTCTGGGTCAATAAAAACAGGATCGATTGAAAGAGGAGTTCTGGATAAAATAGATTCTCTTAACGATTGTTTTCTTGTTTCTGTTGCAAACTGTTCACCAAAAGGTTTGACTGCAATAAATACTTTACCATAAACTGCAGGATCTGCAAATTCACCACCATAGGCAGTGACTGATTGTAAATCTGCATTTTCATTAAGAAGAATTCTCACATAATCATTATCAACGACTGCACGATTTTGTGTTTGGAAATTTCTTGGTGCATTAAATTTGATTGATTCGACTGATTCTTGTCCACGTCCACCAGAGGATTTTTTATTTAAAGTGATTGTAACACTGTCATAACTTTCAGTAATACCACTTAAATCATCAACTGTAAAATTAGTTGCACCATTTGTTACATCTGCAGAATTAACCAAATAATCAATAATAATGATGTTTCCATTTTTTAATGCTTTTCCTAAAGAACCAGAACCAAAAACTAATTCATATCTTCCATCAACTGCCTCTTCAATAAAATATATGGTAGAAGTTGATGTGATTGTTTCTAAATCTGTTGCTCTTGTATATTCCACTACAGTATCGTCTGATGCAGAGTTTTGAATTCTAACAGAGATACTACTTGTATCTACATTTTTATTTGGTATAATATACCTTTGAGGATTTGAAAAGTCAACAGTAAATCTTTGTGTTAAAGGAATACCCTCTTTAATAGTTATTGGAAGTGTGAAAGTATTCGCTGTATTTTTTACTGTATATGCTTCTGGTGTAACATAAGTGTATTGTACATCATCAATGGTTGTAACAAATTGAGAGTTCTTAGGAATAGTGAATTGAGAAGTTGTATTTGCAACTCCAGTAAATGTTAGTTGAACATTTGCAGATGCACCAATCGCTGATGTTGGAAGATATCCAAGAAGTTTAGCATGAGAAACAACAGAGTCTCTTTGTTGTGCAGTATCAAGAAACAT
>Ga0099849_1000542_pt1 | contig 17424 bp, 12 predicted proteins | sample CB_VirMetaG_4_FD_78177 | JGI IMG/M metagenome (GOLD analysis project Ga0099849, IMG submission 78177) | Freshwater to marine saline gradient viral communities from Chesapeake Bay - CB_1508_1M Viral MetaG | ecosystem: Environmental > Aquatic > Marine > Coastal | place: USA: Chesapeake Bay... | reverse complement strand
TTAGACGTCCCAGCTGTATCAAATAATATTTGAAATCTATCAGGTACGGATTGAGCATTTAAATGGGCTTTAAATGTACCAGCACCAGTTCCTAATATTACAGGAATTAAATATAAACCTGCCCCACCACTAGTGTTAATACTATCTCCTGCTGATACACCTACTGCAATATTAACAGTCGCTGTATTACTATCTTGATAACCATCATTAGCTTTGTATGTAAACGAGTCCGTAAGATTATTTGAATCATCATGCTCATAATATACTGCTGATCCAGTTATTGAGCTTCCGGCTGTTATTGCTGTGGTTAATCCAGAATCAGAATATAATGTACCATTTGAAGGTAATGAAACTACATAATATGTTATAGTGTCAACACCATCAACTGCATCATTATCAGAATCTGTAGCGACTAATGTAATTGATGTGCTAGCTCCTTTATTAACACTTACGCTTACTGTACTTGAAACAGGCGCTTGGTTTATAGCTAAATACGTATCTAAATCTAATAGTGATGTAACACTTTGCTCTCCTGTTGCTTCAACATCAGCAGTAAATACTCCTGTTATTTCCGTATTAGAAACTCTACTAAATGTAAAAGATTGAACATCTATAGGCGTACCACCGTTAGATATGTAATTAGTATTAGTAAATTCTGAAAGAGTTACTGTGTTATCAATAATATTTATTCTGCTAGCTGTTGAAGTGCTTATTGTAAAATTATTATCAAAATCAGCTTGAGTTTCATTTAATGATAATTCAGCAGGTAATGTTTTAGACTTATTAGTACTTATAGTAATATCACTGCTAGAATGTGTTAATCCAAATTGTATAACAACATCTAATAATTGTTTTATATTAAATGTTGAATCTTGTCCATTTACAGTATCAAAGTCACTTGAAAGATCACCTGTTAATACAAAATCATATTGATCATTATCTGTTACACTTGGAAAAGTTATATTAAATGAATATTGGCCTGATGCTGGTATTGCTTGATTTGTAAATGATATTATAGATGTGCTATCTTCATTATCTACAGTTAAGCTAAATTCAGCTCCTTCAGCACCATATATTGTCATTTCTCTTACTGCTCCTATTGCATCAATATTTGTTTTTATAATACTATAAGCTGTTATTTCTACATTTGGTACATATATTTCAACAGCACTTGCTGTAAAGTCTATATTATCTCCAGATTGGCTTTCATTTGAAAATGTATATTTTATAGTAAAAGCTCTTGCCGTAAGATTACCACTGCCATCAGTAGTGTCAGCATATGTTATATTATATCTTTCCGGGTTTGTTGCTATTAATTTATATGTGGGTGCGTTTTCAAAATAATATCCCGAGCTTGCTGTAAATGTTTTAGTAAATACTGTGACTTGTTGGTTGTAATTACCTGTAGCGGAATAAGCAGTGGCTGTTTCGGATGAGGGCGTTGCATTAGAAACTACAGTATCATAAGTTCCTGCTAAAGTATATTCTATTTCTTGTGCACTACCATCTATATCTATTGTTAATGTAGTATTTGCAGATGGCATTATATATGTATCGTCTAAATCTACGTCAACTAATACAGTGTTCCCAATTTCGCCCGCTGTTCCGCTATCTGAAAGCGAAATACTTGTAATACCTGTAACACTACCTGTATTATCTGTAAAATCTGAAGCAGATACAACATAACCTGTATTAGGCGTAATAATTAATTGAGCATTATCTGATCCTATTGCTGAACCACCTGTTTTTGCAAACGATTGTGAACTTATTGTACAATTAGTTAATGCCATTAGTCGTTATTTTCTTGTATTGTTAATGTAAATTCAGTTTGATTATCATCCCCACTTGTCGATGCTAATATATCAATACCCTGTGTTGAGAACTCTGCGGTATCTAAACTTCCGCTTTGTATAAGATTATTCCAGCTATTTGCTTTACCTTTTATAAAATTATAATATATACCTTCTTTTGGCAAATATGATGGTACTTTCCCATCTTGTAAATCTGTTTGTATTGTTGGTGTTGACCAACCTTCACTGCCTTCATAAGATAATGTTTTAAAGTTTTTAACACTTGAAGGATCTGAATTAAATATTAATTTAACACTTGATTTGTATTGTGTGCCATAAAAAGTATTTCTTGTTTCATTATCATGAGACCATATTTGGCTGCCTTTACATGTATAATATATGTTATTTAAAGATATTGCCATTTCCGGCACAAATGATTTTCTAGTTGGCCAACCTTCTAAACCTTGTTTATAGCTTACTGTTTCATCACTAAAAGATATGTTATAACAATTAGAATAATCATCATAACTACCAATTATTGTGTTTTGTTCTGCTAATTTATCAGAAAAATAATCAGACATTCCTTGAGCTGATATTTCATCTAAACCGTTTCTTGAAAGTCTTAATATTACACCTCTATTTTTATCCGCAAAAAATGCTCTAAATCCATATGAAGCAAAGCTTTCAGGGTTTTTACTTATACCATATTCACCTATATAAGGTACTGATTGCCCTAGAACAGCATTATTAGATGTTACATTAACATTACCATCTGCATTAAATAAAGCGTCCTTATTTGCTAATATTTTTAAACATTTGTCTTCACATAAAGTAATTAAATCGGTATCTCTAGCATGCAACTTTTGTATAGAACCATAAATAGGATTTAAATCTTTTGTTATAGGCAATGCTTGTATAAATTGATTTAATCTATTAACGCCAGATAAAGAATTAAATATTTGAGAAAAAATTAACCCAGTACCTCTTCTTTCCTCTGCGTATGGTTCATCAAGAACAGCAGAAACTTTAACGCCTTTACCAATTCTTACAGCGTTAAAATCATCTCTAATTCTATCTGACTCAACACCATTTCCAAAAGAATAACAATTAAACCAAGATAATGTTTTTACCTGAGAAGCCTCCGATATAGGAAAAGCATTAGATGCTTCATAATATATGTCGAGTTCTATGTTTTCTTTTGGCTCCGTTTCAAATATAGCTGGATTAGTAGAAGATAAAATATCGTTACCTGTAGATATTAATTCTTCTAATATCTCAATACCCGTAGCATCACCAAATCCAACTTCAAAGTTTCTATCTAATGTACATCTCACTTGTTTTCTACCATTACTAGGAACTTTTCTTGGCCCTCCAAAAATATCATTCCATCCTCTACTGTGCCATTCAGTTTCTTGTTCTATTATTGTATATACTTCACTTTTATCTCCATTTGCATTTACAAATCTTACTTTTGTATTTACTGAATTTAAATGGTCATCAATTATAGGATGTGTAGGATAACCTGTATCTATTGGGCTAAAATCCCTACCTGTATATCCAGCCCAACCAATTCCAAACCAATTTGATTGTGCTTGAGGTCTTCTTATGTCGTTAATCCAACTGCTAGTATTAGGTGCTTTTGTATCAGTCCACCCAAACCCTTGGTTTGAATTACTTGGCCCATCATTTGCAATAACACTTGGTATATCAGCACTTTCAATAATACCATAGTTTGTGTCCACAGTTCCAAAAGCTTCTATTATATTAGTATTAAATTCTACATCTCTATTAATTTTAACAAAAAATCTACCCTCGAATTCAGGCTTTCTTTCTATTACTTTTTCTTTAATTACTAATTCAAAAACGGTAGTATCTACTATACTGTCTGTAAATGTTTCTTGTATAGCCTCTGCAATACTACATCTATAATTTGTGCCCGTACCTGTTGGACCGCCTGTTACAATTTCATATTCTTTAGTTTGATTAGCCCCTAGTTTAATTACAACTAAATTACCTGATTTAAAAGCTGTATTAAAATCAGGGTTAGCATCTGCGCTAGGGCCTTCAAATTCAAAAGTTGTAACATCCACACCTGGATTACCTGTTGACAATGCTGTAACATCGGAGGCAGCTATAGCTTTTTTAGATTCCGCAATAAAATCCGGTGCTTCGTTTTTTATATCTAATATTTTATATTTTGGATTTGTTTTAACATGCGTGTCATTATCGTGTTGCTTTTTTAAATACAAATATGTTTCTTCATCTACTTTATTCCTTTCAGATGATGGAAATGATAACCAAACATTACCGTCTTCAGCTAAATAAAATCTATCTAATGCTAAATTATAATATTCATTAGCAGTTTCTTTTATAAAATACTTAAAATGTGTTGCAAAATTAGGTGTTAATGATGTTATTTTTGCTTTTAATGTATTTATTTTATTAGCTTCAGCTCCATCTAATATTAATACTGATTCTTTGCTAGTAAATACAGGAGTTTCTCTTCCGTATTTATCTTTCCAAACTACACCAAGTTGATAATTTCTTATTGTCTTTACAGATTCTTCTGCTGTTTTAGGTGAGCCATGATTAGCACTATTAACATAAAATTGCGTTTCTAAATCATAATCTATATTAAAATTTTGCAAATAATTTGCATATACTATCCTATTGCCTATTATTTCTTGTGCTTTAGCTTTTAAAGGCACATTATCCCATGGCCTAAGTATTTGATTACCCTCTATTACTTTATGTATAAGCTCTGATTCAATTTCTAATTGTTGATTATTAAGAGGTACAGTATCTACGCTATATACTGTTGAATTGTTACTTTCTTTATATAATATTTCAATTTCTTCTACATCATCTGGCTGTGTTTGTAAACCATATACTTTTAAATATCTTATATTATTTGTCATCCCTAAATTATAACCATCTGAAGATAAATACTCAAATTTATTAGGGAAAAACACTGCTTCAGTAAATGGAGAAAATGCAGAATATTGGCCGTCTTTATATTTCCATCTATAAGCAAATCTTGGAAATTTATATTGAAACATTGGCTCATCTTCTTGCAATAAAACTTCCCAAACTAAAATTTCATTAGGTAAATTAGTTGGTATTGCTAATATTGTTGCTGTAATTGATGAAAAACCATTTGACCCTGCTGTTATTTGTACAACAACTTCAAAAACTTCAATATCCCCATTGCCAGCGGAATATTCTGAGGTTAAAACTAAAATATCACCAATTTCATAATTTGGACTTGCGTTCCAAGATAATGTTATTGAAGTGCCTTGTGGTATAGATTCATATTCTGGGCCACTGCCAATAAGTTGTGTTAAATTTTTTTGTGTTGTTATGGGATTAGTACCAGTACCTGGCCCTGTTCTTTTTGAATCTCTTTTTTCAATTAATGGAGCCGTAAGCGGTGATTTTTTAATAACAGTTACATCTTGTTCTATAAAGTCTCTCCCATATATTTCTGTGTGGTTAGCAAATCCATTTGTACTAGCAGCTGATGCCTCTCTAAATCTTTCTATATTAACACATTTAGGCTCACTGTTATCATCTGTAAAAAATAATAATCCATCTATAATGTTTATACCTGTTATTAATTTGCTTTTAGAGAAATTTAAAACGCTGTTTTTATCAACTATAATAGGCGATACAACATCTGTTGTTTGATTATATTCTATAATAGCGTCTGTATCATCAGATGTAACAAACCAATATATACATTCTGTTTTATCATATTTTATTACACCTATTGTTTTTGCCGCACCTGATCCAGTTTTAGCAAAACCATAAGAATCTAATAAGCTAGTCCCTGCATTATAAGAAGTATGTGTTTGAGTTGTTGGGTTATATGAGCTATTATTTTTTACACTATTACCTAATATATTTTCAATAGCACCAACATCCGCACCTTCAGAACTTGATACTTTTATATTTAAGGCATCTCTATACTGATTGTTAGGAATAAGTCTTTCATCTAGGTCTTTATTCATTTTCCCAGATGTAAATAAATTCTTAATTTCAGGCATAATTAGTGTTTAATTTGCTTAGATTTATTACGCATTGTTTGCACAATTTCATTAAGCTTTATATTTGAAAGTCTTAATTTTGCGTTTCTTTTTGTTGCAGATCTTTCTTTTTTAGTTCTTTGTACTAAATATTCAGGAACATTTGCTCTTGTAGATAATATTGCATAAGCTATTTGTTTATATACAGCTTCTTCTGCAAACTTATGTACAACTGTATCTTCATCTTTACCTAAACTATCACTTATATATTTTAATGTAATAATATGTCCAACTAAATTTGCACTAAAATGTATAATGCCTTTTAATGGATCTATATAAAAATTACCATTACTTTGTGTATGTTCGGGTGTTAATCCGTATCTTCTTCCTTGGTGATTTTCTGCTAATATGTCAAAGTTATTATTATTTTCAAGTATTGAATTTCTTGTAGAAGAATTTTTAAACTTTTTCCATGTTTCAGACTCATTAGCTGTTAATATGCTACCATCCTGCTGGTCAAATAAATATTCAAAATCATTATCTTGTAATATTGGTAATGGGTTACTGGTGTCTTTTGTAGGATATATAGTTCTTTCCATTCCCGCATCATCTACCCAGCTTACTTTTACATAATTTACATAATCTTGCGGTAATATCATATTAAGTGATGGTGGAACTTCTATTTCTTGAGATTTACTAGACTTAAAAACATCGTAGCTAAATTCTTGAATAGCTCTTCTTGCGTGAAAAGCCACGTCTGTTCTTTTTATTTTACTAATAATTTTATCCTCACCAACATATCCTATAATAAAATTATTTACAATATTGCTTAAGCTAACAAATTGGTAGTTACCGTAATCTTCGTCATTACTGCTCCAAACGCCGTCTGGGCCGTGATAATATGTATATTGTGTTGTTCCGTCTAGTAATCCCATTTATTATGCTTTTTGTTGTTGTATATCTTTAGTTTCTTCCGCAGATGCTACTTGATACATTCCGACATCTTGTACTAATAATCCTGCTAATGCTAATATTTTAATTACAAGCTCTGTTTCCTCTGAGTTATGTAATTCAAAATTAACCGATCCTGTAGCTGTATATTGCGCATTGCCTAAAACAGTTGTATAATTCCATATAACTTTACTAGGCACTTTAATATAATTGCAAGTAATAGCATTATTATCAGTTATAGTTGCAGCACCTCTTACTTGTATACCGTCTTCGTTTCTAGTATATACCGGAAAAGTATTTGTTGGTTGTGCTATAGGGGAAGAATTAATATATAGCCATTCTTTTTGTGAAATACGTTCAGCTTCAGCATTAGAATATATTACTGAGCCTAATCTGTACATATCTGAAGGTAAATTATAATGATCTGTATCATAATTACCTAAATTAGCAGTTTTTTCAAAAATACCTATTTTTTTATTTAACAAATCAATCATATCAGAATATTCAGTACTATTACCGTGTATTCTGTCAAATTGATTAATATCATAAAAATATTGCTCGAATATATCCATTTGAGCTTGATTTGCAAATAGGTTATACTCTTCTGGTGTTAAATAACCTCTTTGTTCTTTGTTTAATATTGCAAGGACTCTTTGATATACTGTATCTACGCTTACTGCCATTATATTTTTATTTATAGTGATTGAGCCACCGTTAAAGCGGCCCAACCGCTATAAGATGGTTTATAATTTCTTAATTATATGTTTATAAACTTCCATACCTTCATCGGTTTTAAACCACGCTGCTAGTGCAGAGTATGGATGTTCATCAAATGGTACTGTCATAAGTTTTCTATCTGTTTCTCCGTAACTAAATGTTCTTTGATCGCTAGATAACTTAATAATACCTTGTTGAGTAGCTTTAATACCAATATTTCTTAATTCAACATTCTCGTCATTTGCTAATTCAATAAACAACGCAGGGTTTCTTTTTGCAAATACTAATATATCTCTTTTTAACTCGCTACTACTTAAACTATCAACTTTGCTACCATATTCAACTCTTAATATAGCTTCAACTTGCTCAATCTCTAATTGTTTAGCTAAAACTAATGCGTCAATTTCCATATTTATATAATCTAGCTCATTTACAGATTCTTGAACAGGATTATATTCATAATATAATTGATCTTTTAAAGGATGATATAATGATAAAAGTTTTTGTAATGCAATTTCTTCTTTAGCAACAAATAATTGTCCATTTCTAAAAACAATTCTACCTAATGTAGCTTCACCTTTTTGTTCATCAACAAATGGCGAATTCATATTTGTAGCATATCTTAATTCTTTTTGAATTGCATTTTCTTGATCAAACCATAATAATGGTCTTTTTCTACTATGTCTTGCTGGTAATGTAAATATTAAAGGCCTCTTATCACCTTTTAACATATATACTCTATCTCTAATTTCCCAGCTTGGTTTAATTGGTTTTTCAATTACTTTTGTTTTTTGCTGAGGTGCAACCTCAACTATTTCTTCTGCTTTAGCTTTTTTTGCCATGATATAATATAATAAAAATGTTATAAAGAGTAATAACTACCCCTGATATTACACAGGGGTAATTACTACATTATTAATTTACTTATGAAGTTTTCTTCAATAGTACGAAGTTGTTAGCTCCTTGTACACATAGTGCTCTTTCAGATAAGAAATGAACATTCATTTCATCTGTAGCGCTTGTGTAGTTTCCACCAACTGATCCAGTGATCCAAGACTTCATTTTTCTATCATCAGCTTCAGAAGCTCTATATCTTACATGTAAGAAAGGTCTCTGAATGTTTTTACCTAATTGCTGATCATATACTGTTGAAACCCCAGCTGGAATAATAACACCTTCTACATCGCCAATTAAGCCTCTTGTAGTGCTGTCATTTAAGTATTTCCAGTCAGTTTTATAGAAGTCATAAGAACCTCTTCTAAATCCGTTAAATCCAAGATTTAATGCCATATCCTCACTGTTTTCGAATACTCCATAAGAAGTTCCTCCACCGTAAGGTGCATTTTGTGAAGCTAACATATTATCGATTGAAAGAGCAGTATTTCTATCTAAGAAAAGCATATTTTCTTCAATAGCACCTTGCTTATCAAGTTCTTTTAATATATCATCAAATTCACCTAATCCTGTAGGAGCATAAGGTGCAGTACCAGCTACAGCATCAAAATCAGCGTCGTTATATACGATACCTCTTGATTCAATAGCAGCAAATAAACCTTCAGATCCTTCAAAGTTAGAAGCTCCAGCAGATCCAGAAGTTGATCCCGTATCTTTTACAGCTTCAATCATTGCCATCTCTAATTGGTCTTCAAATCTTAATCTTGCTTCGTGCTCAGACTTTAAATACCATAAGTATCCAGAAGTTCCAGCTTCAGTAGTTACTTCAACCCACCCGATTTGAGCAACGTCAGAACCATTTACATTATACTTATCTCTAAGAATAATTGGCTTGTTATCAAACTGAGTAAATTTAGCGTCAATTGAATTTCCTACATCTCCGCTTCCTTTTAAGAATTCAGAACCATATACAAATAGTGATACAGCAGTTAAAGCACCTGAACCTAATGCGTTTAGGTTACCAGCACCATAAGGAGCTACTGTAATTGTTCCATCACCAGGAGCTGTAGCTACTCTAGCTTTTACAACGTTAATACCTTTAGCGATAATAACAGTCATACCAACACCTAATAATTTTGACTTTGCAACACCTGTGTCTCCACCTGATGTATTAACAAAAGTTACTGTAGTTGTAGCTGAAGAGTTATCAACAGTACAATCATCGAATGCAATATGCAATCTTCCTTGCTCACTCCATACAATTCTATCAGAAGCCATAGGCATTTCAGCGCCTACCATTCTTAAAAATCCGCTGACAGTTCTGTTTCCATATCTCTCAACTTCTTTTTCGTATACTTCTGGCAAAAATTGTTGTGTGAAGTCTAAATCTGCCAAAGACAGATAGTTATCTCCAAAAAGACCTTTTACAGGTCTCGGGGTTAAGTGATTTAACTCAGCCCCTGTTCCAGCTAATGCCATAATTTTAAATTTTTAGTTTTGTTACTTTTTAATTTTAACTCTAAGTTTGGAAGTGTCTTGCCCGTCAATAGCTCTAACCGTCCAGCCGTTTGAAGATGTGACTTTTTCATGAGTCCCTCTTGGAGCCATATCAACATTCTTCGTTCTAGCCATACTATCTTTTATCGCATCAGCTTTGCCTTGCTCATAAAAGTGTTTTGCTACCGCGTCAGCGTTCATAGCTGTAAAAAGTGATTTGTGATAACCCACAGCATCTGACATTTCATTATTTTCATTTAAGAACTTCTTAACAAAATTATTAATGTCGCTTTGAGTTTCTTTAATCTCAGAAGGGTTTTTAATATTAAACCTATATTTTTTGTCTCCAACTTGATAATCAAAACCTTTGAAATCATTTGAAAAAACATTATTGGTTTGATTTAAAAACACTTTTTTCTGTTTTTCAACTACTTTTGACGTCTCTTCCGATTCTTTATTATACCTATTAAAAAAATCAACAGCCTTTTGTTGATCAGGTGTTAACCTAGATCCAGCTTTAATTTCTTCATAGTATTTTGTTTTCATGCCTTCCAAGTGTGATTTTGCTTTAGCAACCTCTTCTTTAAAAGCAATTTTAGCTTTTCTAATTTCTTTTTCGTCGTCTAATGATTCATCATACGAAAAATCTTCCATTAAAAGCTCAATATCTTCTTTATCTAAATGTGGTTTTGTTGTTTCATAATATTCTCGAAGCAACTGTGTTTCATTTAGTTTTGTATAATCTTGATTTAACCTTACGTAATCTTCAAGACTTCCACCTGTATCATTCATAAAGTCAACAACTTTTTGAATATTTTCAGGTAATTCAACTCCCGTTTCTTTTTGTTCTTCTACCGCATCAGCAATATCATTTGCTAAATCTTCAGCTTTTTCTTCTACTTCTTTTGTTTCTTCAGGAGTTTCGTTTTCTTTTATTTCTTCAAGAACGGGTGTTTCTTCTTGTTCGGTGTCCCGTACTTCTTCAACCACTTTTTCGCTACCCTCCTCGTTTCCGGATTGTCCGACAACATCATTGCTGTCATCTGTGCTTTGCTCTTGAATGGCATCTTCTTTTATTTTTCTTAAATCTAATTTAACCACACTGTCATCCTCGGACACCAGTTTTTTAGGTCTCTTTGGTTTTGCTGGTTCTTCTTGCTGAGCTTCATTTTTTGGCTGTTCTTGTGTTTCTTCAACAACTTGCTCAACTTTTTGTTCTTCTACAGCCTCTTTTTCTGTGTTTTCCATGATAAAATATTATATAATTACTTTACTATTATTATTACTTGGGTTCAAAAGAACCTAAGTCAAAATCACCGCTTAATATATCATTACCCGCGGATTCAAAATTTTTGGGTGGTAAATTGTTTTTTCTTTGATCTATTAATTCGCTTTGTTGTGATGCTTCCATTTTAGATCTTTTATCTTTTCTATCTTCTTTAAAAGATTCTTTATTTTTATAAGCATCAGCCTCTATGCCCTTAAGCTGCATATTCATTTGGAACTCTAAGCTCATTAATTCTTTTTTCAAAGCAGCTTCTCTTTCAAGCTTTTTCATATCAATTTCAGCTTTAATTTGTTCTAACTGTGCTTTTTGTTGTGTTATAGCGCCTTGCTTTTGAACTTCAGCCTGTGCAGCAACTTGCTGTGCTTGAGCATTTGCTTGAGCTTGTGACTGAATATTTGCTTGTTGTTTTTGCTGATCTCTTTCTCCTTTTTTCTTTCTTCTTAATTTTAATACCTGATTTGCTAATTTAATATTTTTAATTTCTCTAATGTCAATAGCATCTTCTAAATCAATAAGCCCTGCTGACAATGCTGTTTGTATGTTGTTTTCTAGCATTTGTTTTTCCTCGTCATCTGGTGCTAATTCTAAAAATATACCAAAATCATATAAATGTAATTCTGACATTTCTTCTAAAGTAGCAACATTATGGCCGCCTATTTTTTGTACAAACGCTTCCGTTGTATCACCAAACTCAAGTATATCGGATATTCTTAAAGATATACATTCGGCAGTTTCAGCTGTTATAAATAACCCTGAATTAAGAATATGTCTTGTAGCTGTATTTGAATTTGCTGCTGCAATTTTTTGTATACCTACTAAAGCTCTGCTGTCAGGTGCGCTTGCGTCTCTAGCTTCATTTAACCCCGTGGTATCTCTTATCATTTGTAAATAATAATTATATGTATTTACAAGCTGAGGTATTTTATTGCCACCACTTCCACTAGTAATTTCTTGAATAGGCACTTTACCAGGATTCATATCGCCCTCCTGCGTAAATGATCTACCAATAACAGAACCCGTTTGGAAAAACATATTTAATGCTTCTTGCGGATTATAGTTTGTTCCATTACCTAAATCAATTTCAGCTAATCCATCAGCATCTAAATATACACCATCCGGTACCATTCTTGATAATACTTGTTGTAATTTTAGATGTGTTAATTGAATCATATCAGCAAAACCCGTAATTCTGCTAACTAAAGATTCAATTTTACCTTTATACATTCTTGGTGCGCATATACTATAATTCATTTTAACTTTAGTATAATCACTTTTGGGTCTTAGCATGTTCTTAGCTAACTCCCATTTAAGTAATATATCAGTACCTAAAATTAAAACACCTTCATATAATCCCTCTAAAGATCTTGATAATTTACCAAATTGTTGCTCTAATACTTCAACAGGCGGATCAAATTGATCATCCCTAACTAATATCTTTGTAGCACCTGTAGCGGTTTCTTTTACTTTATAAACTTCGTTCATATATGTTTTATAATTAAAATATAAAACTTGAACAGTATTAGAATCAGATTCGTCGTAATTTGTTAAAGTTCTGTCATAAAAACCATTTCTTCTATGGCTTTGCTTAGATATTTTTTCTAAAGTATCTTCTTCTAAATCAGGAAATTGCTTTTTTAATTCATTAATTGGAACAGCTTTTATTTCTCCAACATAATATATATCATCAAAATAAGGCGACTCAGTATAAGAATATACTAAATTAGCAGGATCAACGTATTCTACTTTAACACCTTCTGATTTATTAAATGTATTTTTTACAGCACCAATCCCAATTGTTGTTAAATCATATATTACTCTTTTCTTTGTTAAATCGTAATTATTGCCTTTTAAAATTGTTTGTATTGCTTGCTCCTCTGCTATTTCAACACCTTGCTTATAAGACAGCTGCATATGTATTTCAAGCTCTTCTTTTGTTTCTGGTAATTCTTCAATTTCATTTTCATTTATTGCAATACCAAAATTCTCTTCAACAAACTCACTTAAGTCTTGAGTATACATGTCTCTCAACACACTTTCCATATATTCTGTACGTTTTGAAACGCCATATGGGTCTTGTGAATAAGCTTTAATATCAAAAGCTCTTTCTGATATACCGTTAACTACTATGTCTACAAACTTAGGTATAATAGGAACTGGCTTCCAGTCTAAGTTTAAATAAGATAAATCACCATTAATTGATAATTCATCTTTATATTTTTGAATTCCTTGCTCCCCACGAGCATATAATCTTAATCTATGAAATGAATGTTGATTACTTTTATATCTAGTGGTGCCGGTGTCCATTTTAAACCATTCGTCTTGAATAGCTTTAGCAACTTTAAGCCCATACTCTGTGCTCATCTTCTCTTGGTCGCTAGCTATTTGACTAGGAAAAAAACTTTTTACAACTGACTCAGCCATACTTATTTTATTATTTTTGAAAATGTTCCGCTATTTGAATATCTAGCGATTTTTATATTTAATGGTTGCTTTTCTATTTTTTGCACTGGACGATATAAATGTCTATTGCAAGCCATAACTGCTAAGCCTGAGCTAATAGCAGCATCATATTTTGTTCTATTATTTAGTTCAAATCTTGACCAATCATTTAAAGTTTGGTTAAAGTACATAGTTCCATATTCTCCATCTCCTTTAACACCAACGTGATTATTTATATAAGTCTCTATTGCAGCTGCGTGAGCTTGCTTAACATCCTCACTTGAGTTTGGTATACCACCAATTTCTTTTTCTGCTGTTGACAATTTGTTCCAAATTTTATCAGGTCTATTCATTGAATAACCTCTATAACCTCTTCTTTTTAAATAATATAACAATCTTGGTTTATTATTTTCTGCAAGTAACGGCATCCCATAAAATACTAATGCCATTAATACATCTTCAAAAAATGTTTCTGCAGTTTGAGGTCTAGCTATATATTCTAAAAAAAATGTATTGGCAGGCGCATCTTCCATACTAAATACAGTTAAACCATGTAAAGCACCTTTAGAACCTTGCCCGCCTACCGTTCCTGATATGTCGTAGCTATCACAACCAAAAGCACCAATGTGCTCATTACCAGGATATTTAATTCCATTTTTTATAATTTGTTTATTTTGTAAATTTACAGATGGAACCCAAGTTATATTAAATCTTCCGTTTGGGTTTGGTGTAAATACTACATTGCTATCTTTTATACCATTTTCCCAGCTAAAACTACCTTTTGTTATTACATTTGAATCTCTTAAGTTTTCATTGTAATCTATTTGTTCGTATATTTTAGCTAAATTAAATAAACTATTTTTAGTTTCGTCTCTAAACGCATGTTCTTCTGTTCTTGGAAACTGTCTATAAAACTCATTTAAAGCGTCCTGATCGCCTTTTAATCCGTCAACCTCATTATCCCAATGATCAATTACTCCAATGTCTATAAGGTCGCCGTGTGGGTCCTCAACAGGCTTATTTGGCGTGTTAAATACAGGTAATCCATAAGAATCAATGAATCCTTCGAAGTTCCATTCCATAGGTATGAACAAACTATATAATCCTGAGCGAGTCTGTCCATTGCGGTTTCTTTTTGTAACATCTGAGTCATTATATAATTTTTTAAAGTTCTCACCACCTTTGTCAAGAGCATTAGATGTTGAGCCCATCATACATTTACCAATAACTCTACTACCTAATCTTAACGTGGTTTTCGTAACACGCCAGTTGTTGAGGATGTTGTCCGGCCTTTCCCATTTACCTGATTCATCGTGGACCAAGAGCGCGAGTTTCTCCCCGTCGTAACTGTTGTCCCCTGTGTTCTTCCAATCGATGGTTGTGTCCAGCCCAGTGAGCTCCTCGGTCCTTTCATTCGTGAGTAGCTTTTTCCTTGTAAATTTACTGGCAGGTACACGATATGCCAATTCAGTCTTGGGTCTATCCATCCCATCCTGTATGGGTTTAAAAAAGAATGGGTAATTAACGGATATTGGAACGACCTTATCTGTAAACATTTTTTTGGCGTCAGAACCAGATTTTGATAATATCCCAAACCTAGAGTATGAAGAGATGGTAGCTTGGTTAACAGTTTCTACTGAGGAAATGAATGAAAAGCCACTCCGTCTATTTTTGAGGTAGCACATTCCATAACATCGAACGTCTGCTTTGCAAGCTTCCCAGAATATAAAGAATAATCTGTTTGCTTCCCTGTAGTCTGGAGCACCCACGTCGATTTTAGTCCACTGCAAGTACATATAATGAGTCCCAGTAATATAAGTAGGAACACCCTTGTTGTAAAACCAAAAGCCTTCATCGCGCCTGGTAAATTCGTTATCAATATACCCATGCCATTTATTTTTAAAGCTGTCAGGTAAATCTTTCCAGTCAAATATTGTTTTAATTCTATTTAACTCCTTAGGGTATTCTTGTTTAACCCACTTATCTTCACCCTTTTGTATTTTTTTAGGGGCTGGCGGTAAAGCAATTTTTAAATTTTGTATGCTATACACTTCGCCAATCTGTCCCGTCTTGCTAATTACAATTACGTCAGAGTCTTTATCATATCCGTATTTCCACTTTTTTGCTTTATTAAGCCTTTTAATTGTATTAATTTTTATAGGCTCTATAACGCTGTATAATGATTGTTCGTACATTACTTAGATCTTCTTTCGGCAAAACCAGAAAACGTTTTTTGTTCTTTTTCTAAAGGCTTATTTTCAAGTAATGCTTTTTCTTCTTCAATACGATTTAAAATTTCGAAGGCATCGAAGATGGCCAATTTTTTAGTAGCGGCAGCGTTCTTGAGTCTGTCAGCTGAAACATCTTCTTCAGTATCAACAATTTCCTCTTTTGCGACCTTGATAAGTTCTTTAACAGCGTCATAACCAGCTTGGATTATATTCTTTTTCGTTTCCTTGACGTTCATATTTAATTGTAATTGAATTGCCTTTTATTCTATATAATTTTTGATTTTCAATAATAAATTCGTATTCACTATTAGGTGTAAAACCTATTAAAGTATTTTTTTTAATACCTATTTTTTCTAATTTATCATTTGTGTAAACAACAATACCTTTTAATGGCTGTTCTTTATTTAAATCAAATTTATTTTTATTTACTAATGGCTTTACAAAACAATAACCATCTAAAGATTTCCATTCATTATTTCTTTTGTACAAAAATATTTGATCATATTGTACAAAAAATTTGTCATCTTCAAAATAGCTTTTGCTATTCTTTTCATTACCGCGTATATCGTAAAACCTTCTAAATACATTATGATGAACAATTATTTCATCATCTTTGCTTATGTCTACGCTTTCAATTAAAGGTTTGCTAATAACTATACCATGCCTACTTGTAAACTCGTGGCTTTGTAAGTCAGTATTTAATATTAACTCTTTACCTTCTATTTGCTTTATTGATGTTGTGCGTTCTAATTTTGGTTTAACAATAAAATTAAAAACACTCTGCATTAATATTCTAAATTATATTCTACAGCTATTGCCATATTTTTATTAAAATCTTTCCAAGGTATAATTTCCTTATGTTTTTCTATGTATATAGAGTACTTATCTTCCTCTTCGATTATTTCATGAATAAAATGCCCTCCATAAACCTCTTGGCCTATGGAGTAATGCATTGCTTCATTTTTATAATCTCTTCCTATACTAATCTTCCTTATTAGATTCATCTTTTAATACCTCTGGGCCAACTGTTTCTTCTATAGGCTCATAAGTTCCATCCTGTATATTAATAGAAACTTTACCGTATTCTTTTTCTAGCTCCAGTTGTAATTCATTTAATTTAACTTGAAAATCAGAAAGCTGATGTAAAATAGCATGCTTTTGAGTTTCTAATTGTCCTACGCTTAATTGTGCTTTATTTATATCAGCGACAATTGACTGTAGTTTTTCTAATTGTTCTTTGGTAATTTTGTTTTCACTCATGGTTTAAAATTAAATTATTAAATTATATTGTTTTACTTATTTATTATTATTACTTATTTTATTGATTTTCTAACTTATAGAGTCTCTTCAGCTGGTATTTCTTCTTCAACTACTGGAGTTTATTCAACTATTGTAGCAAAAGGATTGTGAAATGTTGTTTCAGTTGGTGTAATTAATTTTTCAATTTGACTGTCCAACCCCGCTTTCAATGCTTCTACATCTAATCCAGCTTCTAACCATCCGATTACTTGCTCTTCAGTTAGATCTGCATAAGGTGTAAAATTATCTGCATCGTATTCTACGCCGTGAGTTCCTATAGAACTTGCAACGTG
>Ga0099849_1000539_pt1 | contig 17480 bp, 21 predicted proteins | sample CB_VirMetaG_4_FD_78177 | JGI IMG/M metagenome (GOLD analysis project Ga0099849, IMG submission 78177) | Freshwater to marine saline gradient viral communities from Chesapeake Bay - CB_1508_1M Viral MetaG | ecosystem: Environmental > Aquatic > Marine > Coastal | place: USA: Chesapeake Bay... | reverse complement strand
CTGCTTAATTCCTGCACTTACAGCAAACGTATTATAATTAGATAATAATACAGCTCTTTTATGTAATTCACAACCCATAATTTATTTTACACTTTTTAACTAATCTATAGAATCTAATTATTTGTCAGTCTAGGCGTGCTAAGGTTAAAATCTATAAAACCTATTCTCATATCTTTAGGTATATTCATTGCAGAACTAGAAGTGTCGTACAATTTAGTGCAATTTATTTTTTCTATAAAAGCGTAATTTGCAGAGCTTGACATCTTCTCTTGATAAATAGCCTGATAATCATAAGGCGGATTTTTAATATGAAAATATTCGCCAAATGGAAAATCTTCAAATTCAATAATTGGAACACATGTTTCAGTAGAGTCCCTAAACAAAGAAAGTATTCCATCTAATGTAAAATTATCATTAGCTATAACAACAGCTCTTAAATTACTTTTTGTATCGCGCATACCGCCCAATTCAAATGGCTTGTTTGTGCTAGAGTTATAACTTAAAAATGCAGCGGGTACAGTATAATTCAAAGAACCTAAACCATCAATTGATTGCAAGAAAGTTTCATCATTTTGTTCAGATAATAAAAAGTCAGTATTAAATAAAAGCTCTTCTTCACTTTCATTTGTTATATATGAATTAACTGTTTTTCTATTAAAGTTTCCGCTGATAGCTAAATCAGTTCCTACGCCAGCATTCATAACAACCCTACCTTGATTAAAATCAATCATTAATCCTGTAGGATCACTTGGGTTTTGCTCAACAAACGCGTAAGAATTTCCAAAAGAACCTCCACTAATATAAACGCCAGAAGGTACATCAGCGCCATTAGCAACAAATTGCCTGTCAGGGCTATAGTAGGCGACTTGATTAGCAGGAACGTCTACGCTATTATTTGAATAAAAAAATTGTTGATTAATTCCGCTTTCTACAGCTTCTGCATGTCTAGTTACTCTGTCATCAAACCATAGATAAAAACTACTTAATACTTTGTGATCAAATTGGGGTTTCATAATCTCTTTAAACTGGATTCTATACTTCTTAACATATCTTCTAAAATTTTAGTCATGTATTCTACTGGGCTGGAATTTGATACAGATCGAATTTCTACGGTTGTTTGAACACCTCTGCCTGACCTGCTCTTTTTGAATTTGCCTGATTCAGAAGCGTGTAAATATTTACCAAGACCGCTCATACCTCGCTCTATAGCTTCTGCCCAACTATCGGTAGACCAAGGAGATGGAGTTACAGCTTTTATTTGTTCTAATGTTGGCACAGAAAAAGTAAGTTTCAGAGCTAAAGTATTTCTTTTCTTTCTTATTGCTCTAATTTGTATTGATTTAGCTAATAAACTTCTTATAGGAGTGATTGGGTCACTACCAGACTCAAAACCTATAAACGTAAACAGGTTTCCGTAACCTCCTAGAGTGTTTGATATGTTAGATGAATTTGGTCCAGCTTCTATTTCTCTTGTTACAGCGTTTTGGTTAAATGCATTTAATACTTGCTGAGTTTCTTTCTGTAACATTCTTTTAACCCTGTCTTCAACTAAGGGTTTATATATTTTATAACCTTTTTGAGCGATTTCAGCTTCCAGACCTTTCATGTTGATCCTAGCCATTAGTCAGCCCTTCTTAAATATAATGTATAAAATTTTACAGTAAAAGGCCCAACTTTTGATGGGTCACTAACTATCCTGAATATCTCTCCATCTATTTCTATTTTTGTAGCCTTCAAGAATAGTTCGTATCCAGCTTTGTCAATTTTTACTCTAACAGAGCCTTCGCTTATTGGTACGTTGATTTGAGCCCTAGCGCCGGGCAGATCCATTTCTTTCTGCTCTTGCTGATAAAGTATTCTTGCTTTAACAGTAAATTGATTAACTTTTGTTCTGGTAGTTGGCGCGTCTTTTATTCTTGAATATAAAGCATTATAAGTTCCATTAGTAGCAACAAAAATTTCATTTTCTTTTTGAAAGACAACTATATCCCTAGCAAAGGTATCATGAATATCATCAAAAACATTAGATATAGCATTTTTATCTGAATCTGGGATCAAAGAACTCATGTTGCATAATAACCACTTCCAGAAATAAATGTACCATCTATACCAGCAGTTTGTCTAGGCATAGCATGATATGAATTATAAGAATATATTAAACCATTTAATTGATCAGAAGCTTCGCTTGCCAAATTTCTATAACCTCTTACAACATCCATTCTATTGCTTCTTACTATAGTAGTATCTCCTTCTGTTAATCTTGTCCAATCAAGAGATCCAGTAGCCGCTCCGTTTAATACAGAACGAGCTTGTTTATTATAGTAATCTTTTAGATATAATTGAGTTAAGATATTTTCTTCTTCTTGAGGAAAAACATCTCCAGTACCATAACTTTGGTAGGTAAGGTTATTGAATTGACCAACGTTAGCCTCAATCCAACCTGAAATTGATTCTATCTTAAATTCCCTTTCTAGCTGGCTTGGAGCATCATCGAATTCATTGTCATAAATTCTTGTCGCTATATCTCCAATATTAGACATTTTACATACCTTCTCTAGAAATTCTTAAAATTTCTTCAGCAGCGTTGCTTGATGGATCTACTAATGGTTGATTATAACCAATATTATAACCTGATCCTGCACCTGCGTGAGATTTAAAAGCTCGTGAGATTTTATTTTTTAATGACAATTTATTACCGCTTGGCAGAATACCAATCTTAATGGCAAAAGTTTGTAAATCAGTTAAAGTCATTTCATTCATTTTCTCGTCCAGCACTGCTTTACTGGTTGTCCCAAATGGATTTGATTGCTTTACGCTTAATAGATCTTCAAGATTTTTAATTTTCTCGATATCGCTCTTTCCATCGGCTACGTTTAATGATTCTATTTTCTTAGTCTTTTTACTAGTAGGTTTATTTTTTTTAGCTGGCATAATAATTATAGATTATATAGTTTATATATTATAACTCCAGATACACGAAATTCAACTTTTGTAGAACAAAAAAAACCCGCCCAAATGGGCGGGTCTTTTTAAGATGATACTGACTTACGATCAGTGTCCAGCGACAACTACACCAGTCAATACACGGTTGTCAATAACCATGCGGCCTTCTTCAAGAGAGCCATAATAACCGATTTTTTGTTGACGCACGCTGTATTGATCATCAGCAGCGAGGGTGAATTCAGATCCACTCTCAGCATCGGAAGCAACCGCACGAATCAATGATTCACGGGAGCGGTCAAGACCGATAACCAAATCGTCTCCTGCGGAGAATCCGACTTTTCCAGAAACAGCAGAAGCGTTTTGGAATTGCTCGAATAAACGACAGAATTTACGGTTTGGTCCCAATTCATGGAGTTCCATGAGTCCGATACCATAAAGCTCAGGTACTCCACCGTTGGTGAATACGCTTGAACGATATGCTTCGGGAGCAGCAATGTCATTATTAGCAGATGCATTGTTGCTCTTGGTATTTACTGGATTGTAAGCCATTGCACGAAGATCTTCCATTGTTTCAGGAGAAACAAGAAGGTCTGTGATACCTTTGATAGCACCTTCTGGTGTACCACCAGTCCAAGCTGTATTGATACGTTTTGCAAGGGTGATCAAAGAATTGAAGTCTGCAAGAGTGAATCCAACGCTTGAAGACTCTTGGTCTTTAACGTGAGGCTTATCATTAGTGATAGCGTCAGCCAAAGATCCGAGAATCAAGTTAGCAGAAGTGGATTCTTGCTTGAGCAAGACTTCTTGAGCAATTCTAGTAAATGATTTACTAACTACATCAAGACGAGACTGAGCTGCATAACGACGATCAAAGCTAATTGCGCTATCAAGACGATAGGTAGTAAACTTTAATTCGCTAGCAGTTGGAAGTACTTGATTAGTAGGAAGTCCACCAGGAACAGTTGTACTGTAGACTTTAATATAATCATCAGCATTGATGTCATAGTAAAGATCAAGTGGAAGACTTGGGTTGCTGTCAGCAGAGAACGAGAACGAGCTGAACATGTTGCTCAGCGTAGGAGCTTGGTTAACTACTTCAGCAAGAACGGGTCCCATGAACTCAGCCAAAGCGGCTTGAGCTTCATAAGCTACGTCACGATTACGAGAAGCCATAGCTTTTACAAGCTCGACTTGCTCTTCTGTGCGTTTAAGAGTAATATTCATTTTCTTAAGTCCTTGGGTTAGCAGTTAATACGAACAACAGCGTATTTTCCATTGCTACCAGCAGCGCCAGTACCAACAGAAGCTCCAGCGAATTGATCGTCGGAAACACCTCTGTTAACGCGTTGACCAGTAGCCAAAATTTGACCAATAGTAGCGCCACCAACTGGGCTAGCAACTCCACTGATTTTTCCTGCGTTGTTAGAGAGAGTAACATAACTTCCGGGAGTATCTAATCCGTCTAAAACAGAAGCACTGTCAACAGTGACGATACCTTTTCCAAGAACAGGTACAGCTTCACCAGTTAACACAGATTGTGTTTCTAGTTTCTTCTGAGGATAGTACAGAAGTTTTTCATCGTTTTCGTCCTTAAGGGCGGTTTGAAGCAAAGTTACGCCAACGCATGCATCGCCAGCACTAGCTGCTTCAACTTTCAATGGGACAACTGGGTACTGGTCACGTCCAATAAAAGGATAGTCAGTCTTACCAAGGTAAGAACTATTCTCGTATCCAACGGGATCAGCACTAAAGTCCCCAGCACTTACTTTAACAAAAACGCCTGCGTCTCCATTGCCACTGTCACTAACTTGATTGTTAGCATCAGCGTTTGCAAAGAGATTTACAACGTCTTCTTCAGCGTACTGACGGAATGGTAGTAATCTAATAGCCATGATTAATAATTAATTTTTATGTTTTCTTTTGAGAAAGCTTGGTTAAATTTTTCACGAAGAGACCCTTCTTCAGTAGAAGCAGCTTCGTTGTTGTTAGAAATACTAGCAGAAGATTCTTCTTCTACGTTCTCTAAAACTTCTTCAACGATTTCTTCTGTTTCTCCTGATTCTTCTGTAGTCTCTTTAGTAGAAGCTTCGCTTTTTGATAAATCTTCAATGCGTTTCTGAAGCTCAGCTTCAAGTTTTTCATTGAATAATTTTTCTTGCTCTTCAATATAAGCTTTGGTTTTGTGTTTCCACACGACCTGTAGCTTTTCTTGATAAGATGCAAAAGCTTCTTCTGTGTTTTCAATTTCTGAAATTTCAGAAGCTACGACTTTGAGATCTTCTTCATTCAAATCAAAAGCTTCTGTAACAGATGCCATTCTTGAATTAAAGAGATCTTTTGCTTCGCGAAGACGTTTCTCTTCGGACAATTCGTTCCATTGTGATTCTGTAGCCACTAATTTTTCTTTAAGAGACTCAACTTCTTGAGCGAGCTCTTCTTGACGTTTAGCAGCTTGAGAAATAGCTGCTTCTTTTTCAGCTTTTTCTTCTGACCACTGTGCGTCTTTTTCTTTAATGGCGTCCATCATAACCTTGGAAACGCTAGCGACGGCTTCTTCGAATTGTTGACTATCGCCAATTTTTTCAGAAAGCATGCCTTCGATTTGTTTGAGTAGATCTTTAGTATCCATAGTTAATGTGTTTGTCTCTTTTACAACCTTTTCTTGCAAAAGGGAAATATTTTTTTTAGTTTTTTTAATTTTTTTGTAACGATCCATGTTGTTTACATGAAAAACCTCTGCTAGAGCGGCGTCTTTTTGAACTTGAACTTTTTTAGAGTCTTCGACTATAACACCCTCTACTTCTGCGGCAGGATTGGAAGTAAAACCTATTCCAAGTGGATAAATTTCTCCGACAACCAAACGATTAACTAAAGTTCCATCGTCCATTTCTCCATTACCGTCGTAAGCTTTTAAATATTTTTGCAATTCTTTAATTTGATTTTCTTCAGTAACAATTTCTGCTTGGCTTAAATCATTACTTCCAACTGCAATATAAAAATCATTAAATCCAATTTCCCAACTTGCAGATATAGCATTATGAAATTCATCACCTTCATCTGTCTTTTCTAACATAGCAGCAAAAGAAGGGTTTACTATTTTATAAACTAAAGCGCCCAAAGATATATTAAATGGATCATTTGTATCCCTTAAATCTTCTGGTCTTAATAGTTCACTATCCTTCATTCCACTAAAAGAAGAAGATATGATATGACCAACAACTTTTTCTTTATTGTGTTCTATATTAGTTGGTTTATGAACAAAATATTCAGAAATAGCTAAAGCCGTTTCCGTGTCTATACCATCTCCATTTCTATTAAACTTATTAACAACCGCAGCATTAAACGCTACTGCCAATAAATCAATATTTTTTCTTAAATCTACATCTTGCGGAATTAAAGGTCTAAGATTTTCTAGTGAAGCTTCACTAATATCAAACCTTTTGCAAGTTCCGTCAACACAAGATGCAGAAATGCTATTTGCGAAAGAGCTTTTATATCTAAATGGCGTACTCATTTATATACAGCCATTAAATGCTATTAATAACACTCTGGGCAATTCATTGGAGCTGTAGTTTTTTCCAATGATTTTTCTTTGCCTTTTTCTTCCTTCTTGTCTTCCTTAGCTTCTTTATCTTTTTTAACGTCTTCTTCTTTAGACTCGGATTTTTTCTTTTTAGAATCGTAGCCCATTTTTTTAGCTTGAGCTTCGACTCTTTTAAGAACTTCCTGTTTAACAGAGTCCGAAAGATCAGAAGAATCTAATTTAGCCAAAGACTCGTCAATGTCTTTTTCTGTTGCTATTGGAAAATGTCTAAGAGACCTTGGTACTGTTTTGCCATCATGATCTTTTCTTCCGCCAGCCTCTATGAGAGCAAAATCAGCATCTGATAGTTCATTAATGTAAGCTTGGTTTTGCCTTGACGCAAATAAATCGTTAAGCTCTTTAGAGCCTTGAATGTTTTTCGAAAAATCTAGTTCCATATTTTTTTTAAAAGTTATAAGAAATGATACACAGTTTTTTTATTTTTGAGAATCAGAGTTATTTTGTTTGCTATGATAATACAGCGCAGATGGGTAAAGCTCCATGTCGTTTTCATGAGCTTCATCAAGAACTTCTGGCAATGTATTTAATTTCTCTATTTGATTAAAATCCTTTATACAAGCGGATACCTGATCTTCCCAATCAGATTTTTCACAAGATATAATTACTGTTTTACAAAGCTCGTCTAATAAGCTCTTTTTTTCTTTGGATAATCTTTTTATTTTATTTTCTTGCCTCATTGTTTTCTGAGCAAAAGAGAATAATTTTTCAGTATCATATATTATGCCCTGTAAAGACTTCCTGTCAGCAAGGGCAGTTTTACCTTCTTTATTTGTTCCAGAAGGCCTTCCTGATTGTTGGGGAGTAGCTTGTTTTTGCTGAGGCTGCTGAGGCTGATTGTTTGCTTGCTCTTCTAGCTGTTCTTCACTTAAGGGTATTGGTTGACCTCCAACTAGCGGAGTATATAAACCTTTTTGCCTGTTTTCCAAATAAGCTTCTTGACCTTCGCCGACTTTATTGGCTTCTGGATACATGCCAGTTTTAATTGTTTGTATGCCTTGCTCTGGAGTTAAGATTCCAAGCTCCATTAGCCTGGTTGTAACTCTCTGTAACTGAACTTCATCTTTTAAATCTATTTCTTGGAATTTTACTATTGGGTATTTCCTGAAACCAAGGTTTTGACAAACCAATTTAATTTGAGGTTGTAAGAAATCATTGATAAAAGCGTTTCTAGCTTCTTTTAATCTCTCAAGAAATATTTGAGCCTTGACTTGAGTATTACTATATCTTTCACTACCAACTACAACATTTTGTAAAGCTTCCTTAATATCTTGATCAACTATTTGATATTTTTCTGGGCCTAATACTTTATTTAAGTCTGGTATTATAAATTCAGCTTTTGTTGTATAATCACTAACCAAAACTCTACCAATACTTTCATTAGCAAATAAAGATTGCATTGCTTGTAAATTATGTGGATTAATACCGCCCTTGTCGGGTGTGTTACCCATGGTAATTAACAAAATAACATTCTCTATAGTACGAGTAACAGCTTGATCAACTTTTTTAAGTTCTAGTTTCCAATTTAAATCATCAAGTACTGGATAACCAAAAGGAATAGCAAAAGGTTCATAATCTTGTTTTTTATAAAAAGAATATATTAATTTATTAGTGTCTAAATTTACAAAAATACCATTAGCTGCGAATTGACCTTTCTTGATAGCTTTTTGATCTTCAGGAGAAAGACCATCTAAAACTTCTTTATCATATTCTGTTTTTGGATCTCTTAGCCTTTCTAATTCAAACTCAGATAATATTTTTCTATAAACCTGACCATTGAAATTAGATGACTTGACAGTTGCTATATCATAAGGATTTAATAAAATGTAACGAACTGGAATTTCCCCCGGTTTCATAAACTCAGAACCATATATTCTAGACATTCTGCTAAAATCATCGTCTGTAAATTTAGTATCAAGTCTATACATGAAAACATTACCACTTCGATAATATTCTCTAAAGTATTGATCTTTAACTGACCAGACTTTTATTTTTTGCATCCATTTGTCGATAAAAGATCTTGATTTTTCTGTGCCGCCCTCTAAGTGAAGGTCGGTATTTGCAAATTCAGACATGATGTCTATTACGTTCCTAAAAATAGGAATGTTAGCGTAAGCTTTTTGACATAGCATTATAGCGTCTCTAATATCGCAGCCGCCTTTTCCATAATAATATGGAAGCTCACCCTCTCGAATGTTAGCGTATTTAAAACCTTTTTTTGCTACTGTCGCTCTATTGAATCTAGAATTAGTTCTTGCTGTACCTTTACTATTGCTTGATCCTGAGCGCTCATAACTCGCCTTGCTTGTTTGTGTATAATAAGCTTCTCCTGCTAAAGTTGGATTCCATGCAGGCTCAGCGCCTTGAGTTTCTTGAATTAATTCTGTAAGATCTTTTTTGTTAAATTTATCCCAGTATTCTGATTTCTTAGTATATTTACGCTTCGACATGTATTATGATACACGAAAGATAGATAAAAGTCTACAAAAAGTCAAAAGTTAACTTTTAACTTTATGCTACGAACATTGGTGTGAAAGTTGCCTGAACATTACTTTCCTCAACATTCATCATATCGTAGTATATTTTAATCATCCAATTCCCTAGCACCAAAGCTGAGTACGAGTCCTTCCTTGCCTTCTCTGGACCGGTCTGTCTTTTGAGGTTGTCAGGTAGGTCAAAACTTTGAGTCCCTTGAGCGCTAGTTTTTATTTGAATCAAAGCACATTCAGCTTTTGTTTTTTCTATTAAGTCGACTTGATGCTCTACCAGGTCAATCATTTTTGCAGCAGGACTTTGTTTTTCATCTTCTGCGGTTCTTAGAAATTTTAAATCCTTGATTGGTATTCTTTTATTCCTTTGCTTTTGGTAATCATCGTTTACCGCCCTTGAACCAAAGTATATCCTCTTATGATCAAAGTTAGCTTGTAATAATTCATTAGCAGTTCTAATCCATTGGGAAGTAGGCTTGCGCAATATACAAATTTTCTTTTTATCTAAATTGTATTCTAACTTTGTATTTCGCAATGCCTGCTGATAATTTTCTAAATTATCAAGATCTGTACTAATAGTTTCAATCTTCAAATTGTTTTGCTTGAAGAGACTGCTTTCGTTACAAGCGTTCAAAAATTGGACTCCGCCGTTGTAGTCGCCCACAATAGCAACAATATTAAAATTAGTTAATAAATAATGAAAATAAAATATGTGGTCTTTCAGGCGAGCGCCTGACATAGCGTAGTTATGAACTAATGTACCGAGTCTAGAGTCGTCATTTAGTTTGAAGACTTGCATAGCAAAATCATCAGAACTTTCACTTTCCGCCCAACTGGGGTCAAAAGAGAGCAGATATTTATCAGCAGGTTCACCAGCTACCTCTACACATGGGCTCTGGCCGTCAGGAACGGTGCAAGCAGCCATTTTTGAGATCTTAAAGTATCCAGAGCTATCATCGGTAAATACCGCGCCAAATTCTCGATCAAATTGACTTTGACTCATACTGGCTCTGGCCTGATTAATTAAATTTTGATCATATAATTGTTTTGGGGCGCAATCATAACTAAAATGCATTATTGTGCGATGAGCGTTGCCAGTCTCAACAATTTCACCATTTATTAATGATTCAAATTTTTGATATAATTTATACATATATTCAAATTTGTAAGAAGCGGAAGAAAGCATAATCAATTTATTGTTCGGCCAGACATGTCTGTCCTCCTCTTGCATTTTTCCCTCTTTTATCATCTGGGTTTCTAGATTGTACAAATCTTCTCTTTCAGTAGGGTTTTCCACAACAGAAAGGAAAGGAACGATAACTTCGTTATATATCCTTTCAGGCATAAGCAAAAACTCATCAATAATAATTCTATGAAACCTGAAACCACGAAGTTTTTCACCATCGCCTAATGGCAATGCATGAATTTTACTTGTTCCTATCTCTAAAGTCCATTGATCATTAGCTTTCGACTTTCTTGTTACGCATTGCGCAAGCATAGCTGCTTCAGGCTTGTTTAGAATATCCTCTATCTTCTTGAATATCATTTTCGCCTGACGAAAAGATTTAGAGACGATTCCTATTTCTACTCCCTGATTCAATATAGCGTCTAGAAACGCGAATACGCCTGTTGTAAAGGACTTTGACATACCACGAGACCAAACCCCCATAAAGTAGTCTGACTCAAGCATAGCCTTCACTGCCATATGTTGAAAGGGAAAAAGTTTTATGCCACTGAGCATATCTACCGCAAAAGTAGTATTCGCCCTTAAAAATTTGTACAGCAATAATTTAGCTTCCCTTTCTTCAAGGAAGCCTTTTTTAGCCAAGATGATTTCGTTTATCTCAGTAGAGTACTTGTCTCTTTTTTGTTGTTTTCCGTCTATCCAAGCCATAGTATTTAAAATTAGTTGATTAAGAAATGAAATTGTATAAAGCAACACCTAGAAGAGATAACGCAAAAACGCCAAACATAATCCATGCTGCATTCTTTTTCACAAAAGGCATTATTGATTTTTGTTTTTTCTTCTGGGGTGCAGGGGTAGTAGTAGGCGCGTTTGTTGTAGTAGGCTTTGGGGTGGTAGAAGTGGTTGTCGTGGCTAGTAGCTTTTGGACGTCAACAACCCCGTATCCCCAGCTACTATCTTTACCAACACTACCTTTATCATTAGTATACTTAAGTAAATGATCTCGTATATCCTGAACCGTCTTGCAATCATTTTTTCCTGTGCGTTTTTCTTGTTCTCTATGTTTTGCTATCATAAGAGCAATGACTCCTGCCATAAAAGGGCATGCCATTGAAGTACCACTTAAAGATGCATAACTTTGATTTAAGTATGTACTGTAAATATCAGCTCCGGGGGCAGCCCAATCAACTTGCGAACCGCGAGAAGAAAAATGTGCTATCATGCCTCGTTTATCAAATGCTGCTATTGCTATGCTCTCAGGAAAAGCGGCTGGATAACCAACCCCACTGGATCCAGAATTACCAGCGGCGCATACAACAGGAATATTCATTTTATATAAATCTATAATTAATTTATGCATTTCAGCATTGGGCGTTCTACCGCCCAAAGACATGGAAACCAAGTCGGGTTTTAATTTAATTACATCTCTTAATGCTGCATTTATTTGATTATAAGTTCCTCCCCCTTTTGTATTTAAAGCTTTATAACAAACACATTTAGCTTCAGGAGCAACACCAACAAAACCTTCTTGATTGTCTTTTGCTGAGATTATACCAACACAATGTGTTTGGTGACCATTATAATCATATATATCTTCAGTTGGTATATAATTACCACCCTCAATGGCGTTATCTCCTATATCTTTATGATCAGGCATACCAGTGTCTATAACAGCAATGGTTATTCCTTTTCCTTTTGTGACTTTCCAAGTGTCAGGTATATTAGAGTATTTAAGTCCCCAATCATAAGATTGAGAAAATGATGTATAAACTTCTTCTACATCAAAATCAGGTAAGGTTATATCTTCTTTATTCATATTTATCTTTTATCTAAAAAGTATTGTATATCTACATCCCATAATTTATCACCATAATATAATAAATTTGGAATAAGTAATTGGGAGTTTGGGCGGCTGCCAGAAAAAACAAATTGACAATGACCTTTAAACTCATGAGTCAAAACACGCATGTTATGCCAAACATAAGAAAGATTAGAGCGGTAAGATTTATATTTATTATTTTTAATTATTTTATCAATACTACTTTCAGTAACAATATATAAAAAAGCATTAAATTGTCTTGTTCTCTCTAACTCTTTTTTGAACCTTTCAAAACCAACCGTCATCGTGCCCTTAAAATCGTCTTCGCTTTTGCGGTCAACATAAGTATATGTATAATTATCTCCACCCATAGTATAATCACCAAAGTCAAGCTTGTGATCTTTACTATTATTAAAAAAAAGAGGTTTTTGTTCTCTGGTGTCTACATAGACTAGAGCTTGTTTTGCTTTTGGTTCTGGTTTTAAAATATCTTGTTTTATTCCTTTATTATATATTGGATCAAGGCCAAGCGCTTTGCAGGCTTGTCCATAACCGCCGAAATTCCGTTTATATAGATCTATTGGCGGTAATTTATTTATTTCTATTTCTATATGATTAGGGCAATATATTGTTTTATTTTTATCTATTCTTAACTTTAATTGTTTTAGTATATATTCTTTTACTTCTTCTTTGTCTTTATGTATATTGCACCATTCTATCATTTGTTCTCTTGTAGAGAAGTCATTATTGAAATAGTCTGATTTATTCTTGTAGGGTAATGGATCTCCTGTGAGTCTATTCTTTCTGGGGTAAAAACGGGTATAGTATTCAGCAACAGTTAAATTGTGAGCTTTAACGTGTTTATGCAGGGCGCTATCGGACTTAAAAGTCTTTTTGCATTCCGCACAAACAATTTTACCCTCTGAACTCATGATACGTCATTTTTACGTAATCCAAGAACTCTAGCCTTCCAGTCAGGCATAGCTTCGATATTCCCAGCCTCTTCTTCTACCATAGCCTTTTGCATTTCAGCAATTTTTACCATTACCTTTCTTTCTTCTTCTTCTTGAAATAATTGGACCAAATTTAATATTGATGCATTTTGGCTTTGTTTATTTTGTACGCGCTTTGCTCGATCACCATTCAAGCGAGTAATAAGACTTTCCATACGCTTTTCACATTGGTTGTATTCTTCACTCTTGGTTTTTAGTAGCTCAGCCAATCTAACAGTCATATCCCTCTGATCTTCACATTCTTCAAACATATGATTAAGTTTATCAATAGCTTTCTGAATATTCATTAAATTAATATAATCAATACATACATTAATATATAAATTTAGTTCATCACTTGTTAAATCTGGTTTATCCCATGTAGCTCTTATAAATTCAGCTTCAAAAAGTTCTCTATCTTTTTTGTTTGTATAATTACCTACAGTTTGTATTAACCTAGGAGAATGCAGGAACTTCATTAAAGCTTCTATACCTTTCTTTACCTGCATTTGCATCTTTGAGGAATCCAACTCCTGGTTTGTAGACTTGTTTACAAGATTTAGTATATCCTCGAACGATTTTAACGGTTTATAGGATTTTCCAATTGCGGTGTCAGTTGGATTAGTTTTTTCTGGTAATTGTTTTTTTAAGAAATCAGCTATGACTACAGTTTCTTTACTTAATGGCGTAATGTCCTTTTCTGAAAAAAGAAGCTTAGCAATATCAAAAGCTTTCATTGTGCCATCAGCTTGATTAAGAATAAACTCTTTCTGGTCTTTTGTTAAAACTACAGGAGGTACTTTCTTTTTTTGAGTTGTAGAATATTTATAGTCTTTTGTGGCCATATAAGCTCTCACAGCTCTTCCTTCTTTAGTTCTGCCGTCTAAGTCTTCTCCCATGTATACAGCGCAGGTTAATTCATTTAAATTAGTTATCTTTTTATAGTTTTTGTCTATAAAATCTTTTTGCTCTTCTGTTAATTCAACCTTGTCCATAAAATATATCCTTTGTTTTTAATATCTTTTCTGCTTTGGCTTTAAATTGCTTTTTTAAATTTTTTATTTGTTTATAACCCGCTTTTCTTCCTTTTTCTGTTGTCCTGTATCCTAGTTTGTTAGCAACTTCTTCATCAGTGAGGTTTTCAATAAATAACATAGTATATATTTCATAATTTTTCTCACTTAAGGTTTTTTTCATTTCTAAATGTAGTTTTTTTTCTGCTTCCTCTAATTCAAAAGAACTATCATTTTTATACTTTATTTCATGGGAATGATTTTCAATTGTTACCGCCATTTTTATATCATACGCCGATTTCTTGGTCTTTTCCCATTTGGCGTAAAGCGGACACTCACTACATTGTGTTTTACTTTCTGTAAACCCGCAAAGCCCAAATTCTCCTTCTTCTGTAACTCCGCTTTGATTGAATGGGCAACTTAAGCAGGGTTTAGCGAAATTGCTATAATAATTTCTTAAAATGTTTTTAAGCTGATTTGATATAATTCTATTCAGCCACGGGCGCAGAGGACGTTCTTGATCCCACTGCGGCCATTTTTTATGTAAATGGGTACGAATAATTTGCTTGACGTCGTCAAAGTCAACCCAGGCAAGAGAACTTAAAAACCATTTGCCTTGACGCTTGGCTAATTCTAGCTCAATAACATCGTAGCATTCTTCGTAAGTAAGTTTACTTTTCTTCGCCACCGACGTCCTCAGGCTCGAGTTTTGATCGGCATCGGTCCATGGTAGACTTTAGGACATCTTCATTTGGGTCGTATTTAGCTTGTGGTCGAACCGAAGTTTTTTTGTATTCTCCATCTGAGCGCGAAGCTTCAGAAATCAAATCTCCAAATGTTACTTTATTGCTTGAAGAGTTTAAAGAGTATTCTAGTTTAGAAATATTAGGCAAGTGATCATCACTAGCTTGAATTATTTCTGGCTCAGGATGCCTATTTTCTTGTGGTTCATTTTTTTGAGCGCTGCTCCCAAGGGTTGCGCCGCACGAAGAGCAAAAATTAGGCTTCTTTAAAGAATATTCGTATTTTGCTCCGCAGGAAGTACAGAATTCAGTAATCATATAATTATATTAAATAATTAATATAACTATTTCAATTAATTTAATTATATTAAATAACCTGCAATTAAACGTGCTTGTCTATGCATGAAGTTACAATTATCATCAGTTAGACATTTTACATCTATTTGGCTTTTAACATAATCGATTCCTAGTATACCAATGATTTTTCCATTTAATGTTTTGATTGGTACGTTGTATATACTTTTAACGCCTTTTTTTACTAACATCTGATGAAAAGCTCTATCGTCAATATCTTCTATGTTTTTGTATGCAAATTTGGAATCCTTAACTAGCCTGTTGATATAATCATGGTAATTAGAAACTCTATGATTTTGAGAGAACTCACATTCAGCGCTGATGCCCTCTTCTACGACTTCATGGGTGCAGCTATACTTTTGTTGGCTTCTGCCCGAAAAATAGCTTTCCCCGTTATGAAATTCCATGATATAAACTCTATCACCTTCCATTTGTTGAAGAATGTACTTTAAGGCAGTATATACGTTTGCATTTTGAGCGTTTTCTCTTATAACACAATTTTTTGCTTTTTTGCGCATGAGCATCTGACCACCCAGTACACTTCCCAAGGTAGCCAGGGCTGTTATGACCGCTGCAATGATTGGTTCTAATTCTATCATGTAATAATTATTACACTATTTTTTTATAGAATCTTCTAATTTACCAATAATGTATTTTTGTAATTCGCTTCTTAAAATATCATCCTTTGTAAAACCAAAACAATGTATGCCATTTTCTTTACTTATAGGATCATTAAATAATTTAAACATTTGACCATAACCACTTTTATGTCCTATATCACTTTGCATAAAATCACCGCATATAAATAATTTACTATTTTCGCCTAATCTAGTAATTAATGTAGTTAATTCTTTAAATGTAAAATTTTGAGCTTCGTCAGCAACAACGACTTTATCTTTCCAACTAGCACCCCTTAAATAATTTATTGGCATAGCTTGTATTCTTCCGCTATCTACGAGTTCTCTGCGAACTGTTTTGTTCTGAGGAAGCATTTCTATAAGCTTATCTTCCAAGGGAGCCATGTAAGGATTAATTTTCTCTTCTATGCTGCCAGGAAGCGCTCCAAGGCCTTTCTCTGCGCTTTCTATGACGGTTCTTACGTAAAACATATCCAAATCGTCGTTCGAGCTCAAATGCCTAAGGGCTGCATATACAGCCATATACGTTTTTGTTGAGCCAGCTGGACCGCTAACGAACATTATATTAGTCTCTTCTTGCAGAGCTAATGATAAAAAGATTTTTTGCTTATCAGTAAGCTTCAAGTTGTTAACCTTGAACGTTAATTTTAATTGAGGTATTTCTACCTGAGTTTTTTTAGACATATAGATTTAAACTATTTTTAATATAATACACTTCGTTATTGAATTTAACAGATTTTTTATTAAAATAAATAAACAAGTGTAAATATAATAGTGAACAAAAAACCAAAAAAGGCTTCGGTCAAAAAAAATAATAAAGATATAGAATTTTCTTTAGGAGATTCTGTTACTAAATATGATATAATGACCGCGATTGCCAAAAAGTATTCTATCTATGGATCAACGGTTTGGTTAAATACCCCAATTGACTCGGAAGGTGGAAAAACGCCGGCGGAACTTATGTTAGATAATAAATTAAGTTTAGTTAAAAAATTAATTGACCAAGCAGATGGAAAAATCGGTAATTAACTATTGTTGGGAATTTTGTCACGAAGTATTAATCGCAGACCCTAAAGACAATAACCGCTTTGTTCTTATATTAAATTTGCCTAGAAGCTTTGCCAATATACTAGAAACCCGCCTATTAAAAGCGGGTTTCAGATGTGTCTCTCTTAAACCTCACGGATCTAAATCCGTGATAGCTAGATTTAAGAAGACGAGTTGCGCGATAACAAATTAACTTGTAACAGGCTCTTCAGTTTCCTGCGGAGCTTCAGCTTGAGCTTTCGCTTCAGCTTCGGCGGCTAGAATTTTATTAACTAATTCACCTTTATCCTGATCAGACAAACCTTCATAATATGAAGTAGCTTGATTAATTGCGCCTTGGCGCAGTACGTTAACAATCTGACCTAGATTCCAATTATTAAGAATATCATTCGCGACTTGAGCTATAACTTTATCTTTATCCATGTAACATAGTAAACAGAGAATCGGCGGTTTTCTAATTAATTTTCCCTTTTCCCCTTTTTTCTTTTTGGCTGTTTTTTATATTTTATAAATATATATTATTAAGCACCTAGATTTGAAATAGGCGCCGATTTTTTTTCACTTTAGCAATTATTGTAAATAATGGATTGTAATTTTGATTTTGAAATAAACCACCCCCCGCCGTATTCTGCTAATAAGTTGACCTTTTCGATTG
>Ga0099849_1000538_pt1 | contig 17481 bp, 21 predicted proteins | sample CB_VirMetaG_4_FD_78177 | JGI IMG/M metagenome (GOLD analysis project Ga0099849, IMG submission 78177) | Freshwater to marine saline gradient viral communities from Chesapeake Bay - CB_1508_1M Viral MetaG | ecosystem: Environmental > Aquatic > Marine > Coastal | place: USA: Chesapeake Bay... | reverse complement strand
TAATGCTTGAATTTGTTTTCCAGTTGGTGAGACAGTCCCTACAACTAATTCCATATCACTAAGATTTGGTATTGGATTTGTTGCGGGTGGTTTAATGTAAATTCTTGCGGCATCACCGGCATTAGCACTAAAATCAGTTGCTGCGAAGTTAATTTTTAATCTACCTCCATCATTTTCAATTGATGTAATATCTAATTCAATATCTGGTATTGCTGTTGATGGTCCAGTGCTATATAATCCAGAGACGATCAAAGTTTGTCCTACTGCGAATGGGTGAGCGTGAATATTATTATCAGCAACATCATCAACATAAGCAAGAGAACCTATTACGAATTGGTCTCCGGCGGGAGGATTTGTTGCTAATGTATTTGCTTCTGCTAGACTTACTGCTAATGTTAAACTTGTTTGCGCTGCCCCATTTATTACAGTTGCTGGATCAGTTCTAAATCCAGTATCGTTAGCAAAACCCGCTTGTATAGACTGATGTGTTTTATCATTTTTATTCCAACCATATCCAATAGATGCTGAACCTAATACTTTATATATATCATTTTCTAATAAAATTCTTACGTGTAATCCTCCTAGTAAATATGATGGTAGAGGTTGAGAATTATTAAATAATCCACTAAGTTTTAAAGGCACACATACTTCAATTTTTCTATTATTTAATACTGTTGCTGAACCACCACTGTATAATTGGGCGTTTTCTCCGGCGACTAATTCACCAGCACCTTCAAAAAGTTTTCTTTTATTTGATTCAGTTGAATTATCTGCTACACCACATATAGCACGTGATAATCTATTATAATTATCGAATTGTTCTAAAACACGATTTCCATTAGTTGCGGTGATAGTTAATTCTTTAATAAATGCTGCTGCTCCAATTTTAGAATTTAATATTAATTTATAATAATGGTCCGGATCTACCTTTCCAGCGGTTAATGTTCCAGCACCAATTGTTCCAACATTTATATTAAATTTTAAAAATGTTTCTAATGGATTAATCATAAGAACAGTTTGAGGGATATGAAAATGTAATTCATCACCTAATTTATATTCAGTGTTTCTTTCTTCATAGACTTTAATTTGACTAGTATTCATATTATATATATAATATAAATATAAAAAAATTATGATTTTTATTTTTAAATAAAAATTTTAAATAATTATTCTAAATATAATTCTTCTTCTGTTTCTTCACTAGATTCTATTAATTCTTCTTTTTCTTTTTTTTTTAATTCAATTAATTCTTCTTTTATTTTTCTTGCTTTATATCTTCCTTTTTTTTCATACATAAATCTTTGTAAATATTCATAACAACATTTTATTCCACTCTTTAAACTTTCATAATATAATAAACTAACTATCATTGTATATAATATTATATATTTTCTTTGAAGATGACTTTTAGATGACTTTATGACTTTTAATATTGAACTTTTCTATAACAATATAGGTATTGTTTATATTTATAAATGTTAGGTTTTAAAAGGTCATTTAGTCATCTAAAAGTCATTATATATAAATTTTTAATTAATCATATAATTCTTCATATTCTAATAAAGATTTTTTATCTTGTTCTATTTGTAATTCTAATGCGTATTTAGATACTTCATTAATAGTTCCTACTATATTTGTTCCTACTGCTGCGTCCGGAGTATATATTTGACTTCCTCCATCTGTTATAACAATTTTACCTACATTTGGTGAAGGTGTATCTGTATCTATATCATAATATCCACTTTTACCTATTTCACTTCTAAAATGTGTTGGAGTATAAAATTGAATACTAAAAAAAAGTAATCCATTTACTGGATTTATTAAATCAAATTTTCCACTTCCTTTATATACAAAAATAATAGTTGCTCCACTTGTAGAAGTCCAATTATTTCCTTGTGTTAAATCATAATATATTAAATCACTTGAAAAACTACTTGCTAATCCATTATTTGTATATATTTCTAATGTCATTTGTTGTAAAGGTATTGGTTCTGTATTTTTTAAATTAATATATGGTAGATTTGAAAAAACATTAGACGTTGTATCTAAATGATTAACTAAACCTAAAAATCCGTTGATATTTCTTCCATTTACTCCATCACCAATATAACATTTATTAGGTAGTTCTTTTATACATAAGTATAATTCTTTTTCACTAGGTATTTCATTAATAGTTAAATTAACCCATTTTAATTTACAAAATTTAGGTAGAACTATTGATTGTGCGAATCTATGAACTACAAAACCATCACTTGTTTTTTGTATATTTTCTGTTCCATCATAATTTAATCCTTCATTTGTTAATACAATTTTATAATCACAATGATAATCAATTCTATTCATGTATATTATTATATTAGATATTTTAATTATTAAAATTTTTTAACTCTTCCAGTTTTTTTCTTTTCTTTCATTGCTTTTTTAATTCTTTTACTTTTCATACCTCCTAATTCTTTGTATGTTTTAGGTGTATCTTTACTTACTTTAACAGTAGGTCTATAAACATCTCCTACTTTTTTATAACCTACTTCTCCTCTTTGATTTCTCCATTTCGAAGCGAACCAGATTTTTAGACCTTTTTTTGTTTTAGTTTCTTTTTTATAATAATCTTTTTTATTATATTTTTTTTCATATTCTGCTTTATATTTTTTTACTAATAATCCACTTCTATAAGCGCTATTTTTTGGATATTTTTTAAATAAATCTTTTTTTATTTTATTATATAATTTTTCATCTGTTGGTTTATTCATATAATATATATTACATATTTATCTAAAAGTATTTACATTACTTAATATACTTGCGCTAAACATACCACCAATTGGTAGAGCTTTTTGTTTTGCGATTTGTTCTTGAACTGATGCTAATTGTAATTTTGATTGTAATTGTTGTCCCGTTGTTTCTGCTCCATAAATTCCTCCTCCAATTGTTGCTCCTAATCCAAATAATCCCGCTAATTGTAATGGTACGCCAATTATACTCCCGATACCCGTTTCATCTGCAATAGCTGCAACTCCTTCTTCTGCAACTTCACCAGCAACTTCACCTCCAATTTCACCTCCCTCTTCAACAGCTTCACCAGCTTCATCTACACCACTAACAATTGATGGTAGGATACTTTCATTTAATCCTTCTTCTGCTTGAACTCCTCCTTCAACTTCACCAGCAATTTCAGTTGATTCAATTGGATCTGATACATCACCAATTTCAGTTGTTTCAGTTGTTTCAGTTGGTTCTGGTTCTGTTTCAGTTTCCGGAGGTCTTTGTCTAAATTCTGTTAGTTCCGTTTCCCCCCCTCGAATCGTATATTGCCTACCTCCTATATCAGTTCCTATTCTATATTGTGGTAGGTCTGGATCTACATTTTCATCGAATGGTTGATATGGTCTAGCTCCTCTTGATAAATTTATTTGTGCTAATCTACTATCTGCTGTTCCTTCTTGAATATCCATTACTAAATCTTCTACATCTCCTTCTGTAAATGGTTCAAAATCTGTTTCTGGTTTTGGTATATTAAAATCACTATCTGCTTCTATATCAGTTTGTCCTATTCCTAATTTTTGATCTAATACACTTTCACTATCAAATGCTCTACCAAAATTACTATCTGCTGTTTCAAAACCTCCTTCATCACTTGTAAATAAAGGTCTATTATCTGCTTCTCCCATAATATCAGCATAAGCATTTGAATCAGTATTTAAATTAAATTCCGGTGCTTCTACTGCTTCTTGTTCTCCAAATATTTCACTTTTTCCAGAAAATTCTACTGCCTCTTCCATACTTGGTGGTGGTCCTCGTGGTCCAAAATCATCTAAATCCAAATCATCAAGTGTCGCAAATCCTTCTTCATTATCTTCAACATCTCCAAAACCAATTCTTCCTTCATCTTCTTCAAAATTTTCATTAACTGGTTCTTGATTAGCATTTTGTTCTGGGGCATCTTCAAATTCATCATTTTCATTTGCTTCATCTTCTTCATTTTGTTCTTGTATATCATCTTTTTTTCCTTTAAATTTTTTATAAATTTTTTGTGCTCCTTTTACTATACTTTGTATTCCTCCAATGGCCGCGAGACTTTCTCCGGATACATGAGCAACTGTATTGTAAATTTCTTCGATTCCGGAGTAATGCGATTTATATTCATCAATTAATTTATTATAAGCTGAATCAATAGCTGCATTTCTATTTGCTTTTAAATCATTTATAGTTCTAGAACTAACATTTGATAATCTATCAAAAATTTCACTTTGATCTTCCATAATCTATATAATTATAATATATATTAATATTCTTCATTTACATTATTAAATTTATTTGTAATATTCTCAGTAAAATTATGAAATAATTGAGGGGGGTTTTCATCAAGTTTTAAATATAAAAAATTATATTTTTCTTTTGTAGCAAAATCATACATTTTTTTAAATTCATCAAAACTTCCATATAATGCTCCCCATTCATCATATATATCTTGAAATTCTTTTTTATTTTTTGTTTTAAATAATATTACATCTGTTAAATTATTTCTCATTACTTTTTTAATTGCTTTTGTTTGTTGAACTGATGTAATCATAGATATATTATTATGTCTCGATCTTGTTGATAAAAAATCTAATTGAGGTGTTTTAAATCCTACACAATCATCACATACTAATATTGTTTTAGGTTTATCTTCATCATTAAAACTTTGTTGATATTGTATTATATCTCTTATAATTGTATCATCATATTTATCAAATAAACTACCTTTAAAATTTTCTCTTAAATGTGCTGCTGTTCTATCATTATAAATTGTTGGTGAGATTATAAAACAATTATCATAATTTTCTCTATTCAAAAAATTTGGATTTAAAAGTAAATTTGTTATTAAAACTCCCTTCCCCGAACCTCTTGGAGCGATTATTCCTAAAACAAAACTTTTACTTAAATTAGGCATATGTGGGTGTATTGGATATTTTAATTTAGTCCCTTTATTATCTGTAATAACGGGTAGAACATTTAAATCATAATCGTTTTCTATTTCCATGTATATTATAATAATAGATATTTTATTATTATAATAATATTCACCATAAATATTTTACAGCATAATAATTAGGTTGATTTTTATTTAAATATGCTAATTCACCATTTTTTAATTTAATTCCTTTTGCTCGTTTTAAATATCTTCTTCTTCTTTCTTTATCATTATGATCTAAATTTGAATATAATTTTAATGGTGTTCTATCTTTAAAATGTTTATATCTAGTATCTCCAAAATGTATTTTTCTTTTCTTTCCATTTTTCATAACATATACAGAATATTTTTTATTTTTTCTTGTAGGTCTCATGATTTTATATAATGGTTTATTCATATAATATTACTTAGATTTATTTTTTTTTTTCAATTCACCTAATATTAATAATATTCCATTTTTTAATACTTTTGTTTTATATTTATCTTTTTTGAATCTTCTAGGAGCAACTTGTCTATATCTATAAAATCCTACTGTTAAATCTACGGGTTTTCCATAAAAAGTTAATTTATATCCATTATCTTTAATCCATTTCTCACTTTGTTTTAATGTAAATTTTTTTTTAGGTATGACTACTGATTGAACTATCATTATATTATAAGAATAGAATATCTTTTTTTAAATTCATTTTATAACAATAATAAAAACAATCAAAATAACATTTATTTCCCCAATTTTTAGGTATTTTTCCATCTATTTTTTTAATAAAATGTATTCTTCTTCTTGGTATAATTAATTGAATATTTTTATCTTTCCATTTTCTAAAATATTGTGTATTAATTTTTGAAGAAGGCATTATTATAATAAATGGTTTATCTAATTCATATAATCTATTCATTATTTCTTTTGATTTACTAAAAGGTATATTTGATACAATTAGATCACCTTTATTATTTTTAAAAAAATCAATAGGTTCATGTATTACATTAAATCCTAATTCTTCTAAATGTTTTCCCGATTTTCCATCTCCATAAAATGCTTCCCATATTATTTTATCTTTTGGTATAAATTCTTTAATATTTTCCCAAGCATATTTAGGTGTCATATAATCATCGTGTTTTATATAACTATGTTTTGTAATAGTCTCCATATATTATATTATATAATATAATATTTATAAATGACTTTCAATCAAAAGATACTGTTAAAGATATTTTTCTTTTTCTTTGTTTATCATATTTATTAACTTCTTTATAATTTCTTACTATATCTAAATTCTTTTTTTTTAATATTGCAACTTCATTATGTCCGTTATAACATGGTTTTAATATTTTATAATAATCCCATACATCATTATTTTCACTTCTTACAGATTCATAATATAATGAATTTTTCCTATAATATTCATTATTATATATTAATTCTCTGTTTTGTCTATCTGTAAAAAAATATACATTTAACCAATCTTCTTTTTTTGTATGTTTCCTATGTTTCATATTATCGGGTCTAACTACAAATAGGTTTTTATACATATATTATATATTATAAAAAAAAATTAAAAATTAAAAGGGTTCTTGTAATTTTGATATAAACTTCTACCATTTAAAAAATTTAAATTATATGGATCTTCATTTTCTACTGTTTTAAATTTAGGTTCTTCTTTTTTAGGTTGTTGTTTAGGTTTTTGTTGAACTGGTTGTTGAACTGATCTTTGAACTGGTCTTTGAACTGGTTGTTGATATTGTTTAAATTTATTCATTATATCTAACATTCTTTCCATATTATTAAAAAAATCATTACTATTAAAACTTTGTTGAGTTTCAATTTGTTTTTTTTGAATTGGTTGTTTTCTTGTATAAGGTTTTCTTGGTTTTTTTATATTAGATATATTATGTTCGGGTTGAGTTTTTTGTTGAATTGTTTGTTTTTCTACTACCGGTATTGTTTGATTATTAGAATTACTTTTCTTTGCCTTTGCTATTTCACTCCTTCTATTTCTCATTTTTTGTAAATGTTCTCTTTGTCTTTGTGATAATTCTTTTTTAGGTTTTGATTGTTTTTTTGTTTTTTTTTTTGTATTATTAGGTTTTTGAAAAATATGTTGAGTTTTAACTTCTTCTAATTCATCTTCTAATTCTTCCATAGGTTTTACTTCTAATATTACATTTTCTTTTTTTTCTTCAAAACTTGGTTCATCTTCTACGTGTTCGGGTATTGATGTTATTTTATTTTGAATTAATACTCTTTCACTCATTATATATATAACTAATATTTTTTTTTTCTATATTTTTATTTATTTTTTTATTTAAAATATTAGTTATTATCTCTTCTATTTAATATTAATCCTTTCATCATATCACGATTTTCTCTTAATATATTTTTCATTTCATGTTGAGGGTCTTGTTTTATTTTAATATGTAAAGCAAAATCACTTACTATTCCTTGAAAAGGTATTGGTGAGGTTAAACCAGCACCAGCAAAAGGTGTAAAAGTTCTTACTGTTGCTCCAAAAGTCATTGTTAAATTTGGATTTGTTTGAGGCACTTGAACTGCTGGATCTAATACAAAAGTATTATTGTTATTTCCTCCAATTGTTCCTCCTAATGGTGTTGTAAATTCTAAAAAATATGTATTTCCCGTTCCAACTAATTTCCAATGTGTTTCATCTAATCTAACTGCTGTAAATATTTGACCGTCATTTCTTTCCCAAGTATTAACTGCTTCTAAATTATAATATTCACTTTCTGCTGGTTTATTTAATGATGAAGATAAACCATTACTATCTTGTATTCTTAATGTTAATTCTTGAATTTGAAAAGGTGATGTATTATTTAAATCAATTTCACTAAACATTCTTTTATTTACAATATCATCATTCATTAAACCAATAAATCCATTATTTCTTCTTCCTCTATTATTATCACCAATCCAAGATGAATTATTAAATTCTTCTATTGATAAAATTATAGGGTGTTCCGGTATATTGCTGTCTGCTACAAAACTTTCAATTTTTATAATAGCATGACTTGGTATTGTAATTGATTCGGGTAGTCTAAATTTCATTAATCCGGTTTGTGATGTTTTATCTGTTGGTATTCCATCTGTTAAATATCTATTAGATAAAATTATATTAAAACTTTTATTATTCATTATATATATTATATATAAATATAATATATTTTATAATAATATATATGAATAGTTTAAATAATTCTAATAAAAAAACTTGCCCGATTGATGAATTAATTAAAAATGAATTAAAAATTAAAAAACCTAAAACTATTGTAAATACTATGAATAAAGTATTTATGACTAAATCAAAAAAACCTATTAATAAAATCAAAGATTTTGATTTAAAACAATCTAAAATGGTTGATATTTATGAAAAAGTTTTTAAAAAGAAATAAATTTAATTAAATAAATTAGATTTATTTTTATTTTTTTTTTATTTGTTTATATTAGTATTAAACATGTAAAATTATAATTTTTGTTATCAGTATTATTATTATCATTCCTTACGAGCATTTTTTCTTTTTTTTTTAATCCCTCCCGGATTATACTTTTCGTGGTATATATTATTTTTTTTATAATAATACCTCTTTTGCGCTTCTCTATTGCGCTTTTTACCATTTTCACTTTGAAAATACTTTTTAGTTTTTTCTTTACAACACATTTTAATATTTACATAATCTTCTAATACATATATCATAAACTCTTTTTCAAGATTATTATATATGTATTCCATATCTTCATTGTCTTTTAATAATTCATTAATTCTTTCCATAGTTTTTCTTATATACTCTATATATATATATTTATTTTCTTTTTAAATGTTTTTTTTAATATTAAAATTCACTAACTAAACTATTAATTTCTTCATCACTTTCTAAATTTTTATAAACTAATCCACAAATACCTTTTTTCTTAGAAGTTCTACCACGTGTAATATTTTCATTTAATAATAAATTATAAGTAAATTCTCTTTTTTTCATATTATTATATGAGTCATGATTTTTAAAGTCATTGAATATATCATTTAATTTTAGTATGTAATCACTTTTTTTATATCTTGGATCACTTGAATCAATTACATCAAAAGTATCTTCAATAAATTCATTTACAGCATCATTACTATCCATATATTGTTTTAAGAAATCTTCACATTCCTTAGGCACTTTTAATGTTTTATTATATAAACCTTTTGAATGTTTAATCAATAACATCATAAATTGTTTATAGAATTCATCATCATTATTAATTCTATCTTTCAATGTATTATCTCTTAATTTCCAGTTAGGTTTATCTTCTCTTAAATCTTCTTTACATACAAATTTATTTTTAAATGGTAGAATTACAAATCTTCTTTTAATAGCATTATCTACACTTTCAATTGAAGGGATCTGATTACATTGACAGAATAAAGTAAAATTAGGTCTAAATGATATTTCATCTTGATATAATAATCTTCCACTGATTGTATCTCTTCCAGTTAATTTTTTAATAAAGTTTGTATTGAATTTAAGATTTCCATGTTTATCATTTTCCGGTTCAGCAACCATTACAACTTTCTTTCCTTTACATTGAATTAAACTTGAATTAGCACCTTCAACACTTGTTGTTAAAAATTGTGAGTTAGGTTGTTTCATATATGTTCCTAATGTTTTTTCTAATAAAGATAATAATATACCTTTTCCATTAGATCCACAACCAGTCCATATATTAAATTTTTCAAAACGATTTGTAAATAAACTATAAGTAATACTATCATAAAAGTATTTTCTTAATGCTTCATCATCAAAAATTGAATTAATTAATTTTTCCACATCATTCATTACATCAATGTTTTCAGTAGGGGCATCATAATCTAAATGATTCATAATATAATCATCTTTTCTTATAGGTCTGAATTCTTCTTTCTTAAAATCATATACTTTATCTTTAAAAGCAATAATATCATTATTAGCATCAATCTTTTCAACGAAATCTTGATTATTAATTAATAATTTTAATTCTTCAACAATTGATTTTTTGAATGAATTTTTACCCATTTTTTGATTAATTTTCAATAATTGTGTATCAATAGCAACACTTTCTTTTGTTAGTTGTCCGTGATATACAGATGCGGCACTACTTACTTTAATATTATATTCTTGATAAAGTGTTGATAATCTTTTTAATAAAGATAATGGTATTGATTGAGAAGGTGATAATATATTATTTTCATTGTATGTATAAAAATATCCTTTTTTATCTCCTTGAAAATAGATCCATTTACCTTTTTCTTTTTCAGGAAGTGATTTCAAAAAGTGTTCTGCGATTTGATATTCACTTGCTGTTTCAAAAAATGATATATATTCATCAACCATTCTTATTTGTTTTTTATCTTCATCTTCTAATGATACTTCATTTGTTAATGATTTAATACTCCATTTTACACCATATTCTTTTGTTAATTCATTTAACTTTTCAATAGGTATTTTTTGATTACTAATAAATCCATCATAATAAGGAACATTACATTCATATTGATTTATTACTATTTTTAATATTTCATTTTCATAGTATCCCAATATTTTTGATAATAATGCTGATTCAGGATTTTTTGATTTAGTTGTAGTATCATTAATTAAATGTTTCTCTAATTTATTGATTTGTTTTTTTACATAACTCATTTCATTATAACATTCTTCACTTATTTTTTTATTAATATGTTTATCATTATATAAAAATAATATCATATCCAATTTTTCAATATTTCCTTGTTCTAATACTTTGTCTCTATTCATTACATAAGTATTAATAAAATTGTTTTTAATATTATGTTTTTTACATAAATAATTCAATATTACAAAATGAGCGTTAATCATATCATAATCATATAATTCAATACCATCAAGTAAATAATTCTTTATCAACTTAGGCACTGATTGAATACCAAAACCTCTTACATATATTCTACCGTTTGTTTGATTTTTTGAATATTTGTATTTTTGATGGTATGATGATTTATTTAGTTTAATAACTTTTTTTAACCATCTTATACATTGATTGAAATATGTTTTTGAAGAATATTTATTTGAACCATCATGATCCTCCCATTCTTTACATTTGAATTTCAAAATAAAGTCATCATAATTTAAACTTACAATATCCTTTGCTTTTTCAAGATTAATGTGTTCTGTGAATTTCATTATATTATTCATTAGATTTTTATTCTCAGTATTATTCATATCCTTATATACTATATAAGAAAATAATTCTTTAAATATTTTTATTTATATTAAAAAAATAAATTTAATATAAATTAGATTTAATATAAAAACGTTTTTTAATATAAAAACTGAGTTTTTAATATAAATTTAATGAATGTTTTAATATGTTTTAATGTTGTTCTTAACATTTTCAAAATCATTTTTTTATTTTTTTATATAAATATTAATTTTATAAAAAAACTCTGTAAATATTAATATAAATATGTATATTAATATCGAAATTTATGATATTTTTTATTTTATTTTTTATATAGATTTATTTGTTAATGATTTATTTAATTGTTTTTTTTATATTTAGTTATTATTTTTTATAATTTTTAAAAACACGTTTTAAAGGGCATTTGAGCGTGTTTTATATTTTTTTATTTTTATAGTTATTATCTTAGTTGATCCATTCTGCTTCAATTAATTCATAATATTTATTAATTAACCTATTTCAAAAAGGTCATTCATCATGAATTATCTATTTTTTTTTTGAATTTTTTACTCGATTTTGACTAAATTTATCTTTTTTTTAGCATAAAAATTCTATTTTTTACTCTTTTTTTACAAAATAATTCAATTTTTTTGAATTTTTTTCTATTTTTTTGAATTTTTAGAGCAAAAAAAACATAAATTTTCATAAATTTACTCTAAAATCTCTTCTATTTTTTTTCAAAAGGTCATCTTTTTTTCTATAATTATAAAAATATATAGAATTATATAGAATTCTTATTAAAAAAACCCTTAAAATAGAGTTTAAACAGTGTTTATAGAGATGACTTTTAGAGATGACCGATGACCTTTTGAAACTAAACTTTTCTAATAATATAGATATATTGTATTTTTGAAAAAGTTTGGTTTGAAAAGGTCATCGGTCATTCAAAAAGGTCATCAATATTTTTTTCATTAAAATAAAATACATAAAACTATTTTACATTATAATAGTAATAAAAAGTCATTATGGTTAAAGGTCCTTGTGAAAAATGTGGTAGAATTATTAATTTACAACAATTAACAAGACATCAAAAAAGTAAAAGATGTATATTAATTCATATGAAAAAACAGATTGAATTAAAAACAGAAGATAATAATATTGAATTAAAAGAACCCGAAAATATTTTAATGTATAAAAAATTAAAAAATGAGATAATTAAAAATAATGAATTATTTTTAAAGAAAATAAGTGAATTAGAAAAACAAAATAAATTAATGAAAGAAAAATTATTAAAAATACAATTATATAAATATTAATAATAAAATTTATAATAAAATAATTACATTTCTTCTTCCATATCTTCTTCTTGTTTTTTCATTTTTCTTTTAACTTTTCTTTTTTTCATAGGTTTTTTTGTTTTAGGTTTCATAACTTTTTTAGCAGTTGCTTTTTTTTTATAAGTTTTAGATGCGACTTTTAAAGCATCTTTATAAGATATTTTTTTAGATTTAGCAACTTTCTTAACATGTTCTATCCAACTCATAATATATTATTAATATAGATAATAATTTAATCTTTTTTTTTATTTTTAATTAATATATTTTTAACATCATGTCTTAAATCACGTATCATTAATTCAACTTTTTCAATACATTCTTCAATATTATCTCTTAATTCACTACGTTCAGCATACCATTCAATTTTATTAACATCTCTATCACAATATTCAGTAGCATTAATTGAATCACCATTTTCTTCTCCTTTTTTATCCCATATATTATCTCTAATATATTCAATTTCTTCATCTAATGTTGTCATATATGTTTCTATTGAATATTCTAAACTAGATACACCGTCCCATATATCTTTTTTATTATCTTTATATTCTTTATCTTGTTCTTTAATAAACTCTTCATAATGATCTTTATCATTCCATTCTTCATATTCTTCACTCATTATTATTTATTTCCTTATATATATTATAAGAAAAACTATTTTAAATATACATTTTTTAATTAATCTTTTTTATTATAATCGTTTTGCTGTGATACGCTGTGTCCCATATCATCAGCAAGTTTTTTCATTTTATTATATTCTTCAATATCAATTTTATCACTAATATAAATATGTCTTAATAAAGTAGAACTAATATTATCTTTACCAGTAATACTAAAAACTTTATTAATATATTTACTCAAAGCATTTTTTCTCATTTTAGATCCATTTTTATTATATAATAAATATTCTTTATCTTTATTATGTTTTAACCATAAATTCAAAACAGAATTTAATTTAGGTGGTATATCAATTAATTTAACTCCATATTTCCTATTAGTTTTATAATCACCGAAAGAAAAATATTTTTTATTTCTAGATTTAATAACTAAATAATTATTTTCTTTAACATCTTTTTTATTTAAATCATCATACTTATCTTCACTAATTATTTTAACATCAGCATATAAATTTCTACGTGGTGGTATTAATAAATAAAGACTAGCAACTAAATATTTTTGTAATAAATCTCTATCTTTTTTATCTAATTCATCTGCTTTATTAATTTTTCTTCTTTTAACAATTCTAATATAATGATTTAAAACTTTTGTTAAATCATCTAATGAAACCCAATTATCACTTTGTCTTTCAGTCTTCATATGTTTTTTAAGATCATCATAATATTTTTTAGAATATTCATGTGTAAGTTCTAAATATTTATTATATTGTTTTTCAAATTTATCATTATATCTTAAAGCAACAAGAATAGAAGCAAGCATAATTTTTTGTGAAGATTGTTTATAAATATCTTTACCATCTTTATCTTTTTGTTGTATAAACTTCAAAACTTTATCAACATCTTTTAAAAAATTAAAATTTTTAAAATCTTTATTATTATTAATCTTTTTTAAATTTCTATAATAAATAGCAATAGAACTTTCTTTAATATTCGGTCTATCTTTTTTAATTAAATTTCTAAATTCTTCCATTATATATATACATATATAATAGAAAATATTTTAAATAAAACTTATAACTAACATAAAAAAAATCTAAATATATAATATAACAATGGATAATATTAAAAATGATAAAGATTTAAAAATAAAAAGAAAATGTATGGTATGTGAAAAAGATTATGATTCAAATTATCATCATAGATTTACAACAAAAATAAGTAATTATTGTAAATATTTAGGTTGTTGTAGTGATGTATGTTATTATATATTAGATGATAAAATGAAAAATCAATTATTCTTACAAGGTTTCTTTAATGGAATTAAAAAATAAATATATATAATATAGTATGTTAAATTATTTAGGTGAATTTATATATTATTTTAGAAAAAGATATGTAGAATATAAATATTCAAAAAAGAATATAAATTATTGGTTTCCAAATTATAGTCAAGGTAGAGCAATAATACATGATTACGAAACAATTTATGAAAGAGATATAGAAATATATAGAAATGATAGTGATAATGATATATTATGACTATCTTTACTAATAACCATATACTTTTATGTTAGTTATATGACTTAAAGAACTGGTTATAATAAAAAAAATGGAATATAAAAATTTTTATATTCCATTTTTAATATAAATTTATATAATAACTAGGTATTTAAAGAGAATAACTAAGTATTTAGATAATAATAATATTATTTAAATATAATAACTTATTCTTCTTCTTTTTCTTTTTTAATTTTTTTAGATATTTCTTCTTCTACTCTTAATTTAGTTTCTTCTTTAATTGGTCTTCCTCTTCTTACTCTTGTAGGTTTATCTTTATCACCTCTAAATCCTACTTCTTCTTTCATTAAAGTTTGTTCTAATTCTTCTTTTGATTTTTTTTTAATTTGTCTTTGTGTTCTTTTTACAGAAGGTTCTTTGGATCTAAAAACATTATCAATTAATTTAAATACCATGTCATCTTGTAATCGAATACCTAATCTTCTAATTTCTTTATTTAAATTTAATATAGCATCAGCATATACATTAGGATTATCAACAGAAGATTTTGCAGTATTATAATTATCTACAATATCTCTATAATTTTTAGATAATTTAATTTCTCTAACTTGTTTAGCATTTAAATTTAATCTTTCAAGTAAATATTCAGTAATATTTTCATCTAATACTTCTTTTTTAATATGATTAGGTATATCTCTTAATCTTCTTTTATCTTCAATTTTAGTAGGTGAAGAAAGCATGGCGTAATTTCTTAAATTTAAATCAATATTTTTAGAATTAAATAATTCTGTAATAAAAGGTATTAATGTTGTTGTTAGATCTTGCGGTGATAATTGAGGTGAATTTGTAATAAATTCTAATATTTTACTTGCTCCACTTTCATTTATTTCATATAATGTAGGTTCTCTTTGTTCTTCATCTAAAATAATATCTCCTCCACTTGTTAATCTAAATTTACCTAAATTTTGAATAAACTTTTGTATTTCGGGATTTTTATAAGCATCTCTTCCTTCTTCTCTAATTATATCTGCTAATTGTTCTATTTTATTATTATTTTGATTAAAAAAACTACTAATTGCTTTTGATATTTCTTCAATAGATTTTCTTTCATCTTCATCTGTAATTCTACCCGCTTTAATATAAGATGCTGGGACTTTTGCTCCTAAAACAATATTTGTAATTGCTTGTAATTTAACTTTTCTAATAAAATCATTAATTAATTCTTCATTAGGATTTTCATTTAATTCTTTAATATCTTCTTCTACTTCATCAGTAAAAGTTAATGGTTTAGGTTGTGATATTTTTGTTTCTTCTTCTCTAACTCTTTGGATACTTTCTTCAATTAATCTTTGACTTTCGCTACTACCACCACTTTCTCTAACTCTTTCTAAATCACTTTGTAAATTAGCAGTAATTCTATCTAATATTTCAGTAAATTCTTTTTCACTAAATTCATCTCTTAAACCATTTTTTTTTCTACTTGCTATACTATTTCCACTTTCAATATCTTTTTCTTTATCATGAGTTAATTTAGGTTGTTGTTCTTGTTGTTGTTGTTCTTGTTGTTCTTGTTCTTCTAATGGTAGAGATATTGTATCAAGAGAAGTTATTTTATAAATAATTACTGAATCATCACCTATATTATTTGCTACACTTCCATTAGTATTTCTTATTTCAGTTTTAATATCAGTTAATAAAATATCTTTTGTTAATGTTCCCGAAAATGATTGTGCGTATGAATAATAAAATCCACTATTACTATAATTTCTTAATGCTATTCCTATACAATTTAATTCACTTCCGTCATTTTGATATTCTAATGTATGTAATGGTATATTTGTAAATATTCTAAAAAATGGTGTTGTTAAAAATCTTGGGATACTAGTTGCTCTCATAAATGATGTGCTTACTTCTAATGCTAATGGTTGTTGATTTGTAAATCCTAAATTATATTGAATTTGACCGGGATATTGACTTGCGAATGAATAAACATTTGCTGATGTACTGGCATTTATTGTCAGATCAGAATTTGTGGAGAAAGGTCTTAAACTATATTGTCTATTAATAATATTTTGTAAAGAATTATGGTATAAATCATGAAATCTATTTGAAAAATCATCTTCTGTAAATTTAAATGGTAGAAAATCATATAATGTAAAACCTAATTTAAATAATAAACAATTATAATAATTATTAGAATTTAATTCAGTTCCTTCATCGGGTGAAGTTATATTAAAAACTCGTGATTGTTCTTGTAAATAAAAATTATTAAAAAATACTCCACATTGACTATCATTTACACCTTGATTTCTTTTTTGACTTGATTCTGCTATTGAATCTACATCTCGAACAATTGTTCCATTTTCTATAATATGTGCTTGCCAGTAATCATTAATTATTATTTTATCATCATTTAATCTAGCAACAATTTTTCCAACTGCATCTGCACTTGAATTAAATATATTTTGATAAACTGGTGTATGTAAAAATGATATTGTGAATTGTTGAAAATCATTATTAAAACTTATTGTAGGATTAGGTGCTCCAAGATTAATAAAATTTGTATAATTTTCTAATTTATTTTGTTGATCGTTTGGTGGTGGGGCATAAAAACTTCCACTATCATAATTCATAGGTGTTATTTGTAATATATCTAATGGTGAAGGTGATACACCAAAATAATTATGAGTTTGTATTTTAAATAATTCATTATCTACATAATTTTTTTTAACTAAAAATCCTATCATTAATATATTTTCATCAGTTGAATCAGTTTTTAATGCTCCACCAGAAACTAGTGGTATTATTCCTATATTATTATTTTTAATATAATCTAATTCTTCTTTAAAATCACCTACAAAATCTTCC
>Ga0099849_1000537_pt1 | contig 17504 bp, 21 predicted proteins | sample CB_VirMetaG_4_FD_78177 | JGI IMG/M metagenome (GOLD analysis project Ga0099849, IMG submission 78177) | Freshwater to marine saline gradient viral communities from Chesapeake Bay - CB_1508_1M Viral MetaG | ecosystem: Environmental > Aquatic > Marine > Coastal | place: USA: Chesapeake Bay... | reverse complement strand
GGCCGGCGGGCTCAGGGAGCGGCTCAGGGGAATCTGGGAACACTTCCGGTGGCGACGGTATAGGCGGCGGTGCTGGGAACGAAGGCGGCACAGACACAGGAACTAACGGCGGCGAAGGTGGTGGTTTCTACCACGGCGGAAGCACGGGCGTAGGCGCTGGCTCAGGCACAGAACCCGGAGCAGGTGGCGGCGCTGGCGGCGGAGGCGAAGGCGGCGGTGAAGGCGTAGGCCTACTGGCTGGATTCGACAACTACACCCCGCAGTGGGGCGAGCTGTTCGAGTACACGACTATCACTCCGTACCAAGCCAAGCAACTAGAACCAGTACGACAATACATTGCGAAAGCTAAAGGAATGCTATCATGAACTACACGGACCTAGTCAACGAAGTCCTAATCCGTATGCGAGAGGACACCGTGGCCTCCATCGGTGGAAGTCGCTTGACCATCACCGACGATCCGGTGGTAGACATTGTCAAGCTGGCTATCAACGACGCCAAGCGGCTGGTCGAGGACGCCCACACGTGGAACTCCTTGCGGCATGACTGGTCGTTCACTTCGGTGGCCGGCCAGCATACGTACGGCCTTGAAGGTGCGGGAGGCTTCTCCACCCTCGACACTGTCTATGACAGCCGGGGGTCGGAGTTGCGTAACGTACCTCTGTCTTACATCCACAAGAAGTCTGCTAGCCAGCCTGCTAACAACACTCCGATGTACTGGGCCGCTAACGGAATAGACGCGAACGCCGACTTGGCTATCCGTCTATTCTCTACGCCCAAGGAATCGCTAACGTACACGGTGCATGGGTTTAAGCGGACACCTGATCTGGACATAGACTCAGACATCCTAGTCGTTCCTTCCAAGCCGGTCATCTACATGGCCTTCGCCTTGGCCGCGCGCGAGCGTGGGGAGGCAGGTGGAGCGCAAGCGAGCGAGCTGTTCGCTATGGCGGATCAATACCTCAAAGATGCCGTGGCCCTTGATGCGGCCAACAGCGGCCTCGACAACGATTGGACGACTTCATAATGTCAAAGCAACTACAGTCATTGCTAGTCCGAGCCCCCGCATTCGAGGGGCTCAACACTGAGGACAGCCCGCTGGGGCAGAACCTCAACTTCGCGCAGTCCGCAGACAATGCGGTCATCGACAGGTTAGGACGACTAGGCTCACGGCTGGCGTTCGCCAAGGACACCGACACTATCAACGTAACCTACGGGGACGCCGGTAACGAGGTTGTCCGCACTGACATCGAGGTCATGCAGATAGGCGGGGGAGATGTCAACGGTAAGTACATCATCCTCTGCACCGTCAAGGTAGAGCAGTTGGACGAGGACGGCACAGCCCTGCAGACGGACTACTTCGTATGCCGACGCGACGGTACTACTCTCACCGAGCTGAGCCTACCTCCCGGTATCCCCGGCGCGGCACAGGTCGGAAGAGCTAAGATCATCTACTTCAACGACAAGCTGTACGTCTTCAGCAACGGCAACCCCGCGCTGATCTACGATGACACGGCAGACGAGATGACGTTCATGTCGGCCGAGCCCAACTGGCTCCCGCCGCAGGACGACAACGGCAACCTAGCTGACGAGATCGACGGGGACATTGTACTGTCTGCGTACGGTCGGCTGTGGGTGGCCGGAGTAGGCGATGACTATAACAAGATATACTACAGCGATCTGCTGATTGCCAACCAGTGGTACGACGGCAAGGCAGAGCAGACGGACTCACAGAACACGGGCGGCATCATCGACGTGTCTGAGTTCTGGCCTAACGGCGGCGACCGCATCATCTCGATGGCGGCGCACAACAACTTCCTCATCGTCTTCGGCCGAGAGTCCATCCTAGTGTACGCTAACGCGGCATCGGGTGACCCTGCGGCGGCTGACGGTATCTTCTTGCAAGACTCCATGATGAACCTCGGCTCTGTGGGCAGGGACGCTGTGGTCAATACGGGTAGCGACGTGCTGTTCGTAGATGACAGTGGTATCCGGTCTCTCAGCCGTACGATCCAAGAGAAGTCAGTGCCGATTGGCGACGTCTCACGCAACGTACGGGGCGACATTCGCCGAGTCATCGGACAGGCGGAGCAGGAGCGCGTCACGCTGTCCTACTGGCCTGCCGAGTCTGTCATCGTATGTCTGTTCCCTGACTCAGCGCAGGCGTTCGTCGCCTCGGCTAACGCACCGTCCTCTACGGGCGGGCTGAAGATGACCAAGTGGAACAGATGCTTCTTCAACAAGATGCACTACTTCGAGAACCAAGGAGTGACGGGCATCTACCTCGCAGGCAACACGGACCAGAACGGACTGCTGGAGTACACCGGCTACACCGAGTGGAATGACCGGCCGTTCACGTTCAAATACTCGTCCATGCCACTTGACTTCGGTCAACCGGCTAACGACAAGTTCTTGCGTAGCATTGACTACACCATCTTCTCACTGTTCGAGGAGACTAACGCTACGGCGCGGTGGGGCTACGACGGCAACCTGACGCGGAAGAAGGCCATTGGAATTGACGCACTGATCCCCGCCTACTACAACGAGGCGACGTTCGGTGACACTACATTCGGAGCATCCGGCTCGACCATCCGCCGCTACAGGGTCAACACCCGTGGCAGTGGTAGCATGGCGCGTATCGGACTCGACATACAGATCCTCGGAAACGAGGTAAGTGTGCAAGAGATTAACGTACAAACACTTCTCGGGAGAATCAACTAATGTCGTTTTGGGACGCAGTAGGACAAGTAGGATCGGTAGCGGGCGGTCTCGCCTACGCCGATTACCTTGGAGACAAGGGCGATCAATACGCCAATCAGATGGGTCAGCTAGGTGCTCAGTTGCAGGCCGATAGTCAGTTCAAGACATATGGCATTACGCCATCGTCTGCTATCGGCGGGGCTACTCAGGACTCCGCGATGGCCTCCGCAGGCCAAGCAGGTGTGAATGCCGGCCAAGCCTCTATGGCTCAGGCGGTAAGCCAGCTAGGTAACAACGGCAACGCTCAGACAGGGGCCGCCATGGGTGGCTTCGCCGCAGGCCAGCAGGGCTTGAGCGGACAGCAGATGGGCAACTACGGTGCCGCTGACATGTTCCGACAGCAGTCCATGCAGGGCACAGGGGCCCGTGAGCAGGAGATCTACAACCGCGCTATGGCTATGCAACAGCCAGCCCTCGACGCACAGCGCGCACAGATGAACGCCCGTGAGTTCGCTCAAGGTCGCTCAGGTATTCGTGGCAGTCAGTTCGGCGGCACGGGCGAGGACGCGGCAATGGCTCGCGCACAGGCTCAGGCTATGAACACGGCGGCCTTCCAGTCTATGGGTCAGGCGCAAGCAGAGCAGTTGCAACAGGCTAACATCGCCGCCCAGTACGGACAGCAGGGGCTAGGGGCCGCAGGTCTCAACGCCAACATCGGCCAGATGTACGGCCAGCTCGGTACGGCTAACCAAGCAGGGGCGTTGGCTAACGCTCAGGCTATCGGCGCTATCGGCGCTAACCAAGGTCAGCTTGGCCTCGGCGCATACGAGAACTCGTTCGCTGGTATGGACCGCGCTACTGCGGCCGCACAGGTGGCGAACCAGCAGATGCAGTTGGCTCAGACGGGTCAGCTCACAGGTGCAGGGTATGCCGCACAGCTCGGCCTCGGCGGTATTCAGTCTCAGGTCAACGCGGACAAGACATCGTCAGAGCTTATGGGTAACATCATTGCGGCTCAGATTAACGCAAGTGCTCAGGGCAATGGTATGCTCTCGAACCTTGGTACAATCGGCGGCGGCGTCGTTGACTTCGTTAAGGACATATTCTAAGGAGAAGCCTAATGGCAGACCAATCAGCTAACCTTACGGGTATGCTTGGACAGATCGGCAATACGATAGGTAGCATGGGACAGGCGTACACTCCTATCACGCAAGCCGCCTCCCGCCCTAGAGGTGACATGAACGACCCTGCACACCTACAGCGATTGGCGCAGTGGGCGTCCTCTAACGGCGACGCGTCTCAGGCTTCTCTGTACATGCAACAGGCCCGTCAGCTACAGGCGGAGCAGAAGGAGAAGCAGGCCATGGAGTCTATGGCCGTCACCTCCGGTATGTCCGCAAGCGCACAGCGTGCTATACAAGACGGTAACGTCGAAGAGCTGGACCGCCTCACCGCCTCCCTTCGGGAGAGGTCGGAGAATCCCACCAGCATCCAAGGGCTACAGGCGTCTACCCGCGCACTGGAAGCGGCCACTCAGGGTCGCACAGCCGCAGTGGATAAGCAGACGGACAACCGGGCCAATGCGATCATGCAGATGGACGCTATGATAGAGACAGGCGTCGCCCCGAACGGCCGGCCCGTAGACGTAGTCGCGCTGAGGAAGGCTCGCGATGAGCTGGCCGCGTTCGAGGGCGTCAACAAACGCCTAGGCGAGAAGCAGATGGAAGCGTGGGACGCCGAGCGTGCTCAGATACAGGCAGAGGCTGACCAGTACGTGGTAGCTAACAGCGACGCGCTGTACTCTGCTATTGAGTCAGGAGACACTGACGCAGAGGCGAGCATAATTGAGAAAGCACCCCCTGCCGCTCGTAAGGCTCTACAAGCTAAGGCCGATACTGAGCGTGAATACTCACAGAAGATCGCAGATCGTGATTACCTGTTCGCTGAGACTAGCACGCCGTTCGACATGAAGTCTGTCCGAGCGGACATCGACGCCCTGCCTCCTGAGTATCACGATCAGTTCAAAGGACTCGTGGCTCAGATGGAGACCGTCGAGAAGTACCGCGTTAACGGTACGCTTCCTGACGGTATGCAGACTCGGTACGTCAACGCACGTGACGCCCTAGAGGCGGAGTTCAAGGCAGTCGCTAGGTCTCAAGGTAACGCTGAGTACCAGCGCAGGCTGTCTGAAGAGACCCAGCGAGAGCGTGGTATTGAGGCGCTAGACGTTAGAGAAGCCACAATCGACATCTCCTCTTCGGACGTTAGATCGAGAGCACGCGAGCTGGCTATGACTGCTGGCAGGGATGGCGGTGGTTACGTAACGACAGGTCGTGGAGCGCGTCGTAGAGAGACTCTCAACATAGACGCATTCGTGGATCAGGCCCGAGCGGAGCTTGAGAACGAGGCCCGCGACGCTATCCAGACTGAGCGGTCTATACGCTACCCAGACGCACCGGGATCGGTGGCTCCGGGTGCCCCAGCAGTAACCACCCCCGCCTCCACTGGTGATGGGGTGCCTGTTGTGACAACACAAGCGGAGTATGATGCGTTATCTTCTGGTGATGTTTTCATACAGAATGGAGAAAGACGGAGAAAGCCATAAATGAGTGAACTGTTCGGAGTACCAGATGAGCCGGTTCTGTTCGGCGTCGCGGAAGAGGAGGAGCTTTTCGGAGTTCCTGATGAGGAGGAGGACGTAGAGTACAGCACCGCTAGACAATCAGTCGTGTCCTTCTTTGAAGGCGCGACCAGCTTCGGGACGGAGGCTGATGCCTTCTTTCGTGCTGTCGGGGACTCCGACCTTACGTACGCTGAGGCTCTTGCAGAGACGCAGAAGCGTCAGCTACAGTTCCGTGAGGACAACCCAGAGCTAGCGTCCGCAACGGAGTGGGCAGGCATCGGTGCCAGCTTCTTCGTACCGGGCGGTGCTCTGGTTAAAGGCGGTCAGGCGCTGGCAAAGGCCAGCACGGCTACGCGAGTAGGCGTAGGCATGGCAACAGGAGGCGCTACAGGTGCCGTCTATCAGGCAGGTGCTGAGGATCTGGAGACAGGTGAGCGTGACTTCGGCTTGGGCCTAGCCATTGGCGCTGTCACTGGTGGTATCGCAACTAAGGTATTCACCAAGAGTGCGGACGAGATTCAGCGTATGAATGACGAGCTAGCCAATCGAGGCGGCTCGGGTACGCACATCTGGGGAGACGAAGGGTTCTCTGATTCTGGCTTCGTTGCTACAGAAAGAGGGAAGCCTACCACGCCCCGAGAGATCGAGACGTCTGCACAGGCACGTAAGCGAGGGGAGACGTTAGGCCCCAACAACGCTGGGCGCGGTGCCGTTACCGACGGGCCTACTAGGCTACCGGGAGAGAAGTATTACGACGAGATCATGCTGGGCACTAGGGAGTTTGTAGAGAAGCACGCCGGTAAGCGGCCTGCTCGCCTCGTATCTATGGCCGAAGCTAGGGTCAAGGACATGGGTGGCGTCATCAATCAGATGGGCGCAGAGCACGGGGCCAAGGCGTTTGCTTTCTTTCAGAAGAACCCCCAAGCCTATGACGACTTCATCAACATCGGCCAGAAGGGCCGCATGTCGGTAGCTGAGGCGGTTGAGGAGTACCCCGAAACGGCGGGCATCGTGGACATGTTTCGCGAAGCTCAGAAGAATGACTTCCCCGAGTGGTCTAAGCTGTCTAAGGATCTGCACGACTACATGCCGCGGCGCGGTAAGGGCGAGATGAAGGACGGCGTACCTGCTAACTACGACGACTACCTCAACCCCGCGATCAACATCCAGCGGTATGCTGAAGAGGTGATGGGTGCGCGTACGCTGGCCGAGGTGTTCTTCAAAGAGAAGGCCGACGACGTCATCGCTAACCTCAAGCCCACCTTCAAGGGGCAGGGCCGTATGGAAGCTATGCTTGACGCCATCTACAAGGAGTCGGTAAAGCAAGGCGGTAAGGGGTCGGAAGGCGCGGCACGTAACGTTGTTGAAGCACTGCGTACGTCCCTTATCAACTCTAAGGACGGAGGCGATGCGGTTGCCTCTACGCTACGTAAGTGGTCGTCCGCTGGTCTGCTGTCTAACTGGTCTAACGTACTGCTGAACGCTCCAGAAGGTGCCGTACAGGCCGTATATCAGAACGGTATTGGCACAGCCATGAAGTCTCTGGTAGGTGCTGTCCCTGCGGCAGTGAACGTCATTGCCCGTCAGACGCCCGGAGTTAAGCGGGACATCCTGCCTAACAACTGGGTGACTAACCAGCAGATCGGTCTTGATGACCAGTGGCTGGGTGAGGTGACGGACGAGGCTACCTCGGCGGCTCGGCGGTTTGGTGACGGCGTACTGAAGACTGCCTACACGCTGTCTGGTGTACGTGGAGTCAACACGCTGAACCAAGAGATCCTTGGCAACTCGGCCGTGAAGAAAGGGAAGTCGCTGGCGCAGAAGGCTCTGGCCTCTGGTGACTACAGCAAACTAGCCAAGCACCCTTCAGCACGTGGCATGACACAGGATGAAGTACGACAGGCGGCTACGGCGCTGGCTAAGGGAAACCCGTCAGACCCGTGGGTACGTGAGTGGTACGCTTCGGCTCTCGGTATCATGCAACCAGTGTACTCTACGTCTATGCCTAGGTTCTTTAACGACATCCCCGGCGGCAGACTGCTGTTCGGTATGATGTCCTTTATGAACCGACAGCACAACATCGTACGTAACGACATCTACCTAAACATGAAAGATGCTGTGAAGTATGGCGTGAATAGTCCCAAGGGCGCGGAAGCGTTGAAGGACTCTATGGTCAACTCGGCCAAGTACGTCACGCTTATGGGCTTCTTCAATGGGATGTGGGACGACCACCGTAAAGATGTAATGGACGGACTGGAGCGGAACACCGCTAAGGAGTACCTGACGGGCGACTATGACGTACGCGGGTATGAGATGTCTGACATCAACGACTCTCTGGCGCTCCTTAAGGACTCGGCGCTGAACCAGTTAGTCAGTAACGCATCGGGCGGCTGGCTGGACTATAGGTCTCAGGAGTACGGCGGTTCAGTGTTCGACCCGACAGGTGCTCCTGCCATTCAGATGGGTATTGATAGCGTCAACGCCGCAGTATCCGCCGCACAGGGGGACATCTATCCAGCAGTCAAGGCGGCTCAGACGTACGTACCGGGGCCAGCACACTTGGACAAAGCCACTCGGTTCCTTTCGGGCGATCGTTTGGTAGACTACGCTACAGACACGGGCATAGACGCCTCTGGTCTGATGCAGGCATTAACTGAGGACCAGTGAGATGAGCGAAACAGAAGTGACACGGAGGTTAGGTCACGTCGAGAAGGAACTCGCGACGCACTCGCAGGTGCTGGCGGCTAACGCCGAGTCGATGAAGAACCTTATGCTCCGTAGCGACGAGCGTCTGCAATACATCAAGGAGCGCTTCGACCGCGTTGAGGAACTGGTAACGTATGAGACTAGCTGGGCTGAGGGAGTGCGTCGGCGTATGATCGCGGCCGCTACCACGCTGTTCATGGCATTCTGTACGGCCGTGTGGCTTCTAGTGGTTGAGCCTATCAACGATCAGGTAGCCGTGCTAGAGAGGAGGGTGATCGATGCTGAGAAGCGTATTGCTGTGCATCTTAATAGCGACGTCGACTAGCGGATGTAGTGCTCTCGCTCCCATCGCCAAGGATGCCATCCTAGGAGGCGCTAAGCAGGGCATAGAGGCACGTGCTAACTTAGGTAAGGCTGAGGGTACGGGTGACGGTAGCGTCGCTCAGAACGCCAATACGGCGGTCTCAGTGGCAACTGGTCAGAAGGAAGTATTCGAGGGTCCAGTAGGGACAGTGATAAACGAGGCGGGAATGCCGATACACATACTGCTGTTGCTCGTACTGTTGGCAGGGTGGGCGATACCTTCGCCGGAGGAGATGGGGCACGGGTTAGTTAGGATTATACGCGCCCTCACGGGTAGACCTAGTCGAGTCTGAGTGGCTCTCGAATCTCAATCTCACGGTCAAGTATCATCTGACGTGCGTTATAGTAATGCTTAACGTGGTCGATGATGGGCATTGCCTCTGACACCTCGGGATCATTCTCAGGCAGTAGCTCGGGCTGGATCTCGGAGTTGTCTCTTGATATCAGAGCAACGTCGTAGCGTATACGGTTGATCGCGTATGCGGCGTCAGCGAACGTACGGTCGCCGTGCGGGTCGTCTAGCTCCTCGGGTTTGATGTACGAGTTGGGACTCAGCTTGAGGTATTCCTCGCACGTAAGCTCGCTGTTGTGGTGCATGGTCTTAGACCCACCGTACGACATGATGTCAATGTAGAAGCTACAGAAGGGTGTGGACCAGCCATGTCCGAACTCGGGGAAGATGTATCCATCTCCTTGGTAGGCGCTGTTCTCCGGCCCATGCGCTAGCCCTACGGCGTGGCCGATCTCGTGAAGGTCAACGATGTAACTACATCTCGACGTCCCCACCTGAGCGCGACCGCTATTCTCGTAGAACTTAGTGCCGGGGTACGCACAACCGCAGGCGTCAGGGCATGTAGCGTTCAGCCCCATCCCTACGTCTGCGTTGAAGTTGTCCCAGATCACTGAGGTGGCGTAACGTAGGCCCCCGTAGGGACCGAAGGATACTCCTACTAGTTTGTACCGTACGTAGATACCGTTGGCTTCGTATACCTCGTTGTACTTATCCACCAGATCTTGAGCGTACGTCCAGTTCTTTATGTGAACTGCTTCAGAACTCTCGGGGTCCACTACCGAGAACTCCTCAGCTCTGCGGTCAGTGATGTGGAACGCAATGTCCCACTCCACCACCTCAGTGTCATCCTCACCGTAGTAGATCATGCCATCGTCACGGCCCCGGTATCTATACCCGAGGCAGTCTTGACGCATTCCGGCATCTAACGTCTCAGACGCACACCTAGGCTCACGCTTGAGCTGGTACAGGAAGGACTCCTCGTTGATCTGGAGGTTTAAGTCCACGCTGTCGCCTGACCCGTCGCCGTAGATGTGAAGCGTGTTATCGTCTACCTTGACGGCACGCCCCATCTCTACCTCGTAGGTCCACTCGGCCGCCTCGCCCTGCACGATGTACGTTACCGTGACAATGACGGGACGGAAGCGGTCGCCGTAGGTGTTGTCGATAACGACATCAAGAGATGTAGGTATGTACCCACACTCCTCGACGTCTTCCTCACGTCCCTCGTAGAAGCCGTACTCACCGTCGTGATAGACGGACACCAGAGTATAAGGCTCCTCGCAGAACGAGTCACTCAGCTCGCCATACGGGGGCGGGTTCCATCCGCAGGCAGGTGAGCGTGGTGTCACCTCCTCAACGGAGCCGCCTTGTCCGTCGGCGAACTGCTCGACCAGCGTGTACTCTTGGCACTCGCTGGATAAGAGGGTTCCCACCACAGGGGGCGGGGGTGTCGGAGGCTTCGGCGCAGGGCCGGAGTTGCCCCCACATGCTACTAGCGCTAGCAGTAGGCTAGTCGTCAGTAAGTTCTTCATCGTCTTCCTCCGACCGTTTCCGTGTTAGTAGAACGTATGCTGATAGCATCGCATGACGTGCGTATTCTGACCACTGTACGTACCTACGGATGACGCCGTGCAGGTACACGATGTACAGACCTGCCGCACACAAAGAGGCCGACAGTAAGTAGACGCTGTTCATCGGTTAAGCTCCTCTGGGTAATACTTCAGTTGGTGAAGCATCTGTAGGATATTACATAAAGCGTGGCCTAAGTGGTTGCGTCCAGACTCTGGGTCGAGGTCTTCACCTGCTTGCCACGCCGCGAGGTGTCTCATAAGACACGCATAGGACACACGCCAGTCCGTAGGACGACGCCAGTTGTCACGCTCGTACTTGCTAGCCCCGTACTCCAGCACCCGTGCCGCCTCTTCGAGAAGCTCCATAGGTACTAAGGAGTAGTCGGGCTTGCCTTCGTTGTACCGAAGGCTACGCTCATTGGATTGTTGGCTCATCATCATACTCCTCGTTGATGTACTGCATGATCACCGCAGTCTTGCCGATGTCCAGCATGGTGTTAAGGCCATCGTTCCCTGTCTCGCTGTTGCCACACAGAGCTACGCCTACGTCTGGTATTAGCGCAACCCCCGCGACCTCGACAACTCCGTTCGGGTCCATAGATTCAATCATGTCCGCGAACTCACGCAATGCCTGAGCCGCAGGCTTCTTCTCATCCTTGTTGGGGAAGTTATAGACATTACTCATCATACTCCTCCTCTCTATCAGACAACCAGTCGTCAATAACTCCGATCAGATTATCTACAAGTGTTTCCGTGTCGAGTCCTAAGTATTCGACCACCTCGTCTGGGTCTAGCGTACGCAAATACTCCAGCAGACGTACCAGTTCATCGTTCATTGTGGTATCTCCAACATCATAGCCATAAGGCACGCGGCAAACGTAGCCCCCGAAGCGAGGGCGGCAAAGTAGTACAGTTCCATCACCTGTCCCTCCGGCTGAAAAGGTACTCTGCGTCGCTCGTGTCGGTCAGGGTGAGGGTGTACAGTAGGGCGAACGTACATCCAAATACTAGTAGTGCCGTCATACTCGCCTCACCTTCTTGCCTAGGTTCATGGGCTCTGCATACGGGATGCCGTCAATCACCACGCCACAGCCGATGATAGGCTTCTTAGCGAAGTGTTTACCATACGCAAAAGCTAGGTGCTTGTGATCCACACCACAGCCTACCGCTAATCCCCACACCAGCTCCTGATCGGTAGCCGTGTAGCTCACGCCGAAGTTGCTGTGATTGTGTCCCGTCACCGTCGGACGCATTCGAGTCTCGGCGTCCTTGCGGAAGCCGTTAACGCCTGATGCGGTGTGTCCGTGGTGGAACAGGATGCCGTCGATCTCGATCTCGTCCACTACCTTCCAGCCCTCTGGCATGTTGTACAGCTCCTCGATAGGCTTGAGGAAGATGCGCGGCTCCATCCCCAGCTTACGCATGTGGCGCTTCGGGATGATGTCGTGGTTGCCTTCGACCAGCGTGACGTTAGGGAACATATCATACCACGCCTGTGCCTTCTCAAGCACGGAGTAGTATTCGCCGTTCACGTCGTGCAGTGTCGGCTCGCTGTCGTGGAAGGACAACGAATGGTGGTCGATGAAGTCCCCGATGTGGACGACGGTGTCCACGTCCCACGCGTCAAACGTCTCAGCGCAGAACTCCATGTACCCATCCAGCTCGTATGGTAGATGCGAGTCGCCAATGATTCCTATTCTGCTCATTTCTTTTTCCTCGCCGCTCGTTCGGCATTAGTCTTAACTTGGTGGCATCCCTTGCACAGTAGCTGGAACCCATCAGCCTCGCAGAACATACGCTCCACGAACCCCGGCAGATCCGCGTACGTCTTGAGCGTACCGGCCGGTTCGATGTGGTCTACCTCTACCTCTTTGCTTGGAAATACCTCGTCACAGGACGCACAGCGGTATGCGTTGTACGCTACCTTGGCGTCTTTCTTAGCTTGGTGCTTCGGCCCCCACTTGGTGAAGGCCGCTCGGAGAGACGAACGGATGAACCCGAAGTATCGAGCCTCCGTCCACGTTCCACCGTTGCGTGTACGCTCTACGGTGCGTCCCATATCTCCCCCTCCCTACGTCTTATCCACAACAGTTTACCTTGCTGATCGAGCCAGCGGTCTATGTCGGCCTCGTCACTAGGCATTCGCTGTTCTGCGACTGCGTCTATGTACACCTGCTTAACGTAAGCGTACATCTCTTCGGGTGTGTCCATGTACTCCAACATCTCCTTGATCTTCGGCATGGCCTTTACGCCTGTGCGCTTGAACAATCCTTTGATGTTGTCCGTACTGTCTCCCGTGAGTAGTTGCGTATAGAAGAATCGGTCAGCGTCCTCTGGTGATACGTGGTATACCTCCTTACGCTTCCAGTTGTAGTGTATACCGGGCACGCCGTCGAGGTCTTTATCCAACGTCGCTATACCGTGTCCGCGCTGGACGGCCGCGATGCCCATAGCATCGTCTGCCTCCTGCCCTTCGCACTGAATAGCGCCCAGCCTGTCGATCATATACTCACGTATGTCTTCGATGTGCTTAGGCTTCGGCTTGTCTGCTCGGTTCTGCTTGTAGTCGTCGGCGAAGTCTTCCCTGTAGTTACCCTTGCCAGTCAGGTAAACCTCGGCACGCTGGGTACCGAGGTCACGCATGATCTGTTCAAGGGCAGAGCGGGTGGACTTCAACGCATACGACACGGGGTCGTCTTGTGACGCAAACCCCACGCTGTACATGATGATGTCGCCGTCAATGCCCCAGTCCATTAGAGGGCTTCCATGCTGTCATCAGCCTCGGACGCCGCCTCAACAGCGGCCAGCTCCTTCACCACCAGCTTGATGATGCGGAAGCCAACGCCAGACTTGCCGCCCATCGACCAGTCGTAAGGCTTGAGGAGTACCTCTACCTTCGATCCGGGTCCAATCAGGTCGGGGTCCATAGGCAGGCCCGCATCGTCCAGCACCGTGTTGAACTTGCTGTTGTCGATAGGGAACTTCGACTTACACTCGATGAAGTGCCCACGGTTGTAGCTGTCGTCCTTGAACTTGACGCCCGCGCCCAGCTCTTCGAGAGCCTCGACGGCACGCGATGACAGGTTGCCGAGTTGCACGCTGTACTTGCCGCTCATCTGATCCGGTCGGGTCAGCGAAGGGAAGTTTACAGTCGCGGCTACTTTAACGTTACTCAATTCCATGTTGTTCTCCTGAACAGTTAGTGTGTATTGGCCCATGTCTGGCCTATCATGTACTCGCCATCGAGATCGCATCGTAAGTTAAGTCTACGCCCTGCTTCTCGTATTGAGTTTCGGAACACAACGCCAACGCGCTGTGCGTATTCGGTTGGTACTTCTATCTGGTACTCGTCATGCACCTGAGCGACCAGCTTGTACGGCAGTCCGTGCTTAGCTAGCTTCTCCAGCGCGATGACCAGCGCCTGCTTCATTACGATTGCTCCTGCCGATTGTAGTAGTGTGTTAAGAGCGGCGTGCTCACTACGTACATGAACTCTCCGTCCGTCAAGACCCGGCAGGGTGCCTCTAGCTGATGCCTTAGCCACCTTAGCGACCAGTGCACTGAAGGATGGTAGTCCTTCCATGAAACTTCGTCGAAGTCTTGCCCCATCCTTGGCTCCTCCATTGATGATCGATCCCAGCTTCGCATCGCCAGCCCCGTACAGCAGGGCGTAGATGAAAGTCTTGGCATCGTTTCGTGTCGGCAGTCCAGCCAGTTGCTGGTTGTGTGTATGGATGTCCCCGTGCAGGATCAGGTTGGTGTACTCAGGGTCTTGCATGTAGTGCGCCAGCATACGTAGTTCCAAGCCGGAGGCATCACAGCCCACCAGCTTATTCCCGTCCTCCACAGTGAAGCACTCGCGGTACAGCGCGTCGCTTGGTATCTGTGCTAGGTTGGGCTTGCTGTGCGTCATGCGGCCTGTCACTGCACCGCAGGTATTCACTCGCCCATGTATACGCCCATCTTCAGCAACGGAATCCAGCCAGCTTCGGAGCATTCCAACTCTCTTTCCCAGAGTAAGATACTCCAAGACAAGGTCAGCCTCTGGAATCCCCAGCTCAGCCAGCGTTGTCTCATCGACCTTGGCCTTTCCGGTCTCCGTCCACACCTTCCATACAGCGCCCTTCTGTTCAAGGCGCTCCGCAACTTGTTGCCGCGAGCCGGGGTTAAAGACCGTGACCTTGTCCTTAAGACGTTTACCTGTCTTCTCGGAGTAGCGCTCCTCGACGATCGGGGGAAAGACTTCCTGTAGCTCACGTTCAATCTCCTCCATGCGTGCGGTGTGCTCAGTGTGTAGGGTACATGCCCGCTCGAAGTCTAGACGGAAGCCGTTGCTCTCCTGTACCCGCGTCGCAGTGGCGACGAGGTGCTCGATCTCAAGGCTGGTGTCGCTGAACTCGGCCAGCTCACGGCGTAGCATGTTGAACACATCCACGTTAGCCCGTGTGTCTTGGAGGCAGTAGTCAATCATCTCCTGAGTCAGCGGTCCGTCGAAGTCAGCGACGTTGAAGTCCTGCTTCTGCTCAAGTCCCGCGCGTAGAGCGAGGTGCTTAAGGCTGTGGCCCCCTTCGCGGCTCGGGCTAGCCAGTCGGGACATGACAAGCGTGTCGATGATCTGGCAATCCGGTACCCAGCCCCACACGTTGGCGAGGACGGGGAGATCGAATCCGATGAGGTTGTGTCCGACAAGTACGGACGCATCCATAAGTGCTTCACTCAGCTCCTCCCGTGTCGCTATCCACGTAGAGGAGGAAACGCTCCCATGCTCTACGAAGGTCAGCCCCACTCCGTGTATCGATAAGTGGTCGAGTGTAGTCTCGATGTCGATGCACACATAGCTTTCTGGGTTGTACATGCCCATACTTTTGCTCCTGTTGGTTGAATACGTAACGTCCCATCTTACTCATCGCTGTCCTCCTCGATCTCGTAGCCGTCAGCGAAGAACGTAATGACCGCCATGTAACCCAGCTCGGGAACGTCGTCGTCCACCATCACCGCGTCACAGTAGCCAGCGTCCAGTGCCGACTGCTTGGTATCGAAGTAAAGCGTTGCGTTATATCTTTTCATATCTGCTCCTTGGCCCTGAAGGCCTTGCCTGTTTCGTAGCTGAGCATACAGTGCTCGTCCTCCCCGAACAAGGAGAAGACGAAGTCAATGGCAAAGCGACATACCCTGTAACGCAGTAGATGCTGTCTAAGGTAGCACGTCTCGCTGAACGTGTACGGGTAGGGCGCCATGCCAAGGTGCACTGTCTGATTGAAGAAGATGCTGAGCGTGGCGAACCACGCCCGCAATCTATAGTACATGTTACCTCCTAGTCACCGGAGCCTACGATCTCGCAAACGCCGCCAGTACAGGCCAGCTCCTGCGATCCAGTAGTCCCGTCCTCAGTCTCGACGAACTCGTCCCAGTTGATCTCGGGCATAGCCGCCGCCATGTCTTCGTACTCTTTGAAGGTGATCTCCTGATACGGTGCCTGCTGGTACGTACCGTTGTCGTACGGTAGCAGACTGATGCCACTCAGGATGTCCCAGTTCTTCCAGCACCAGCTCATCACATCGAAGAACTCTTCCGGCTTGTAGTACACCGTGATGCTTGGCTTGTGCTCACACCAATGGTTCTGGTAGATCTTCCATATCTCTAGCTGACCCATAGCCCCGACGTCGTTACGGAACACGGCGTTGTCGGGAGCCTTGACGGGGAAGCTGAAGATTGTAGTGCTGTCCTCCTTGCCAATGGCTGGCTCGTTGGGCACACCCTGATCCTTGAGGAACTTGGTCATAGGATCTTTGTTGTCCTGCCTCACAGTACGTATGTACGTGGGGGCATAGTTGGGGTGTATGCCTGACGCACACAGCGCGAGCTGACTCACCGTACCCGATGGCTTAACGCAGGTGATAGCCGCAGAGGCAGGGATGCCCAGCCGCTCCGCCCACTTAGCGTTGACGGCGATGGCGTGCTCACGCAACGCATCCAGCCACATCTTCAGCTTGTCCTCACCTTCGGAGCCGTTGAGTACAGGGTGATCCATCAGCCCCGTTAGGCTGACGCCGAGCAGTCGCTCCTCCTCACAGTTGTTGCGCCAACTCTTGCGAAGGTAGCGGAAGTTAGTGAGAGTAGACTGTAGAGTACCGAATACCACAGCGGTCTCAACCTTGCGGAGCAGTGCCTGCTTACTGTCTCCAGCTCTAACAATAACCTCGCTGAGGTTGCAGAACTCGTTCGGGCGCAGGAGTATTTCGCTACACGGGTTACAACCGAACTCATGATTAGGATCACGCCGACCATTACGAGCAACGATATTTCGACCAGCTTCCCTGCTGAATAGACCACGCTCCCCACTAAAAGATTCATATAATGCTACCGCCTCCTTCATAAAGAAATGGAAGTCTGGCTTGCTGTTGTATGCCGCAGAGTTATTCGCTAGTGCGAAGTGCGGGTTCTCCATCCACCAGTTGCCTGACTTGGCTTGTTGCATACGGTCAGAGGTAGGTGAGCTGAGGCTGATCAACGCACTGCGTCGCACCCCTCCAACTACCACGACGTCTGCGATCTTACAGCACAGCGAGTGTGCCTCCACGTCTGTGAGCTGACGGCCTGCCGCCTGCTGGAACAGGTGCGTAGCGAACGAGAACAGATCCTTCAACGGCCCCGGCCCTGACGCTCTGCCGCCGAACGTCTTCAGCCTAGCACCCGCAGGGCGCACGTTGCTGTAGTCGATGGACGGTAGCTCGCCTGCGTAGAGCATGGCTACCAGTTGCTTGAGTGCCTTGGCCCAGCCGATCTTGCTGTCAGCTACCACGATGGTGGTATCGGTGGGGTGGAACTCATCGGCCACGGTAGGTAGCTTAGCCACCACGTCCCGCTCCACAGAATAGCCAACGCCTGTTCCGCATAGCAAGATGTACATCAGCTCATCGAACGATCGTGGGCTATCGATCTGTAGGTAGGCGCAGTTATATCCTGCCACGTGATCACGCTCCAGCGCAGGGCCGGCCGTCATCAGCGCACGCATCGATGGCACTGCGTCGAGGTTGTAGATAGAGGCGAACAGTTGGTTCTGCTCTTCCTCGGTTAGCTTATCTCCCCAGAACTTGACGTATCTATCGCACGTCTCAGCCCACGTCTCGCGCCTGCTCTCCTCTGGAACCCAGCGGGCGTAGCGGGATAGGGCGATAAACTTTTGGTAGTCCTTCATAGAGTTTCCTCGTGTGCAATGACGGGGTCGTACTCGCTGAGTCTCCCCGTCTCT
>Ga0099849_1000530_pt1 | contig 17648 bp, 20 predicted proteins | sample CB_VirMetaG_4_FD_78177 | JGI IMG/M metagenome (GOLD analysis project Ga0099849, IMG submission 78177) | Freshwater to marine saline gradient viral communities from Chesapeake Bay - CB_1508_1M Viral MetaG | ecosystem: Environmental > Aquatic > Marine > Coastal | place: USA: Chesapeake Bay... | reverse complement strand
CGCGGTGTACCTACCGCCTACACAAATTTCAGAGATATTGTGATCGGGTACGAGTTTGTTGAGACCCTGACCGATGAAGAGATACGGGGTGTGATTATCCACGAGCTATATCACATCATCTATATGCACGCAGCGGTCTACCTATGGATGCACAAGATCAATCCCAAGCTAGCGAATGTAGTGTGGGACTACCGCATCAACGGGCAGATCGTGGCAGAGAATCGGGTGGATGGATTCGCCAAGCTACCTGACGGTGGGTTGTACGACAGCAAGTACGACGGGATGCTTGAGGGTGATATATGGAAACTTCTGTACGAGGAACAAGAGGAAGGTGGAGCTGGTGGAGACACTGCGTCACCCACGGATGACGAGGGAAGTGCAGGAGGTGCAGGAAATGCAGAACAAGGCAGCTTGGACGAGCATGATGTCGAAGCGTTTGAATCACTGTCCGAGGAGGAGCAGCGAGAACTTGCCAACGATGTGCAGGAGGCCATACGGCAGGGACTACTTGCCGCAGAGAAGTCCGGCAAGGGAGGTAACAAAAACCTTGAGGAACTTGTTGAGGTAGTTATCCCGTGGGAGGACATCCTCCAAGAGTGGTGCGTTGATACGTGCAGCGGGGGTGAGGACGGTACGTTCCGCATTCCCAATCGCAAGTACATGCCGATGGACATCATCAGGCCGAGCCGCATACAGGACAAGCTGGACGATCTTGTTATATCCATCGACACGTCAGGCAGTATTCAGTCCAGAGAAATCACCGTGTTTGTGTCAGTGATGCGTAGCATTATCGAGACACTGGCAATCAACAATGTACATGTGATTTACTGGGATACTGAGGTTCGTTCGCACGAAGTCTATGGTGAGACAGCCATACCACTGTCTGAACTTGTTAATACAACTAAGCCGAAGGGAGGTGGCGGCACTGACGTAACCTGTGTACCCGAGTACATAAAGCAAAACAACATCCAAGCCGAAGGCGTTGTGGTACTGACTGACGGCTACATACACGGAGGATGGGGTACGTGGACAATGCCTGTACTATGGGCAGTCCTGAACAACAAAGAAGCAAACCCAAGCGTCGGCAAAAAGCTAGACGTACTTATATAGGAGAACGATGATGCGAGTAACAGACTTTCTAAATAACAGACATCTACTAAAGTACTTCAACCCACATAGCTACGGTAAAGCTGAACTAGATGTGGACAAGGAACTTAAAGATGTTGAGGCCGCGATAAACAAGTGTGTGGGGTACGAGACCACGCCCATACAAATGAGCCATGAGAATCGTTTCCATCAAGAGCCGACCAAGTTTAACGCTCTTGGTATTAAGTACAAAGGCGATCTCATGTACCGCGCTTTGGTCACATGGTCTATGGAAGAGAACATGTTGGGTGTCGATACGGTGAGGTATTGGGTGATCTCGCCGTTCATACACAAGCAACGAGCGAACAGTAACAACCCATACCCGTCTAGGCTTACAGACAAGACTGCTATTCGCACGAACGATATTAAGAAAGTAATCAATGAAGTGCTTAGATGCCCCGCTGTAACTTTTGATCTCATCGTTGCCCATTCCTATAACAAGATGGCGAGTATGTCTAAGGATGTTTTGGAGACAGACCAAGTTGCACTTAACAAAGAAGTGACTGACTTTTGGTCAGACGTTAGGCATGAGGATAACAAACCCCTGTTGATGGAGTGGTTGGCTCACGCGCTTACCGGCAACATGGAGATGTACATACCAGCAAGTGAAAAACTTGTGGAGAGAGCGAAGGAACATCTGGAAACTATCAAACCTTTGCATGAACAAATTGACGAGGCTAACTCACTAATTCCTGTATTTGTTTCACAGTTTGGTGATGATGACGTGGCCCGTTGTTACGCAGTGAAGCCTACAGAGCAGAAGGGATATATCGACCCACAAGGTTTTGTTGACAAGCTCACCGTGCATGAAACTGCAAGCGGGATGCCGTATATAATCCGATCCAAGTTGGCTGCGATGCAGATCAATGAAGCGAACTTGATTAAGAGTTGGGAGCAGTACAAGTACATACCCAACGTCGGTGCGTTTATGCTTGACGATTTCCTACACACAGGAGGTAAGCACGGTATGGTGTTCTTGAACCCCACCGAGTTTGCCGAGGTATTCCCGAGTGAGTGATGCGTTCAGGCTTGAGGTATTTGTAGACAAGGACGGCACAGTTTATGACGAGGTGATACTAGACAAGGTAGGTGATGACACTAACAAGTGGGATTACTTACTAGACTCTAAACTTCATCATATAAACAACTTACCAAGCTGGATGCGAAGGAAGTTAGCTGTGTTGAAAATGCGTAGCTACGACCCACCTACTGAGAACCTACCGGAGATCGGCAGGCGCATAAGTAAATACACGTTCTGGGTTTATCCCAGCGAAGGAGATACCGATGGCGATGACGCCAGAGAAGAAAGTAAAACAAGAAGTAGTGAAGCAACTGAAGAATATGGATGATGTGTACTACTTCTTTCCAGCGACGGGCGGTTATGGACGGTCAGGTGTACCCGACATAATCGTCTGTTACAAAGGTTGGTTCTACGGTATTGAATGCAAGGCAGGAAAGAACAAACCCACCGCCCTCCAGTTGCGTGAACTGGAGAACATAAACGAAGCCGGAGGTGTTGGGTGGGTAGTAAACGAAGATAACGTACATCTTGTGCAACAAGTTTTAGAAACAAGAGAACATGATGGGCCGCGCAGACAGTCGTGGCAACAACTGATATTAGAATTTGATAAGTGATACTTGTGTAGGGTAAGGGGTCTTTAGTTATTTTCTGACCTTACCCCCATCCCAGCGGGCGGTGGATAGGCATTGGAAAACACCCGCAGCATACGGCTGTGTTCATTCTGCTTTAGGTTGTTCGATGTGACCTAGGCGATTCCTGCACGACTGAGTATGCCGACTAGGCCGCGCTAAGGTTAGCCGTGATGAAGCACAGACGAACTCTGAATGGGTGGAGGAACTCTGTGTGGATTCACGCACTTTACTAATAACTTAACTAGGAAGAACGATGAAACGACCAGACATAGACTTTTTACAAATTGCTAAAAGAAGATTGAAACATGCGGATAAAGCAACGCAGAGAGATTATTTTGACACTGTGTTGAGTTGCCCCCTGTTATGGTTTGGGGACAAAGAGTATGAAGACCTTTGGCAAGAATGGCACGTACCAGACGCTCCGGTAGTTACTGATACACAAGAGTGGAGCTTTGATGAATTTGTACTCTGCTATAGAAACTTAGGGGCAACTTCTTTCCGCGATACAACTGATGTATGGGCGTACGTATGCGCTGACCCTGAGAAACTTTCTCCTAAACAAAAAAGAGCTATGGGTATGGAACAATCAATGGAGAAAGAAATAGAAGATGTAATAAGAGTGTATCGAGAGATGTCTACGGATTTCCCGAATGTATTCCAATTTAACATTCCCGATGAGCATCCCGGTGATCTCCCAAAAGACCAGAGTGTATTCATACGTGTCCATGTACTAGATACTGTTACTGGGTTACACACGGCATTTGGCGGTTACTATTTATTTGATAATTATAATCATGATACCCCATCTCACTCAGAGACTTATGCCTTTGTTCCAGCATTAGGTTCCTTGTTAGCAATGCTAGAAAATTTCAAAGATAGCCCGAGAGATTTTAATCAGAACCACAAAACTTCAAAACTTATAAGTGAGCATGTGTTGGGGTGTTGTTTGAAACTTATGACGTACATGAAGTACGGCGAGAAGCACGCGGTGGAGAAGTTTCCAGCTAAAGAAAAGAAGAAAGCAGTTGGGCCGCTTGCAGAGAAACGTCCGTGGTTAAATGCTAGTGGCCCACACATACTATTGCTGGATCGTTTGCCCAGTACACAGAAGCCACATCAAGGTGGCACGCACGCTAGTCCTAAACCACACCGTAGGCGTGGGCATTGGAAGACACTGAACCATCCACGGTACAGGCGTCACCCGCAATACCAAAAGAAGATATTTGTTAAGCCTAGTTTTGTAGGGCCAAAACAAGTTAGTTACGAAGGAAATATTTACCGCCTTGTAGACCCTTTGGAGGACAAGCTATGACAGGCAAGACAGAGTTAGATAAGTTGTTAGACGAGTTTGATGATGAAATTATGGAGGAGAAGTACGCAACAATAGAGAGACAAGTAGCGACGGCTTTAGTTGAGGGTATAGACCCCGACGCTGATGTACGTATGGTGCAGTCTATACTGCTTACTAAACTTGTTAGTGTGGCTATGGCTATGGGTATGCCAAAGAAGAAGTTTATGAGCATCGTGTCTAACACTTGGCAAACAATTGAGTGGCACACTGAACTGGACGATGACGGAGTGATGCACTAATGAATGGTGAATCGTTTTACTTAGACATCGACGGGGAGCAGTGGCAGTACATGCTTGTCACCGATCCAGAAGCTGCACTGTACTGGAACCCGTCGAGCTACAAACTAAAACTAAGCGACATCAAGATCGTAAGTAAATGTTCGCCCGAGGATCGCAAGAGACTACGGCGAGAAATTCTGAAAGATATTCAGGAGAACGATGATGTGGATATGTGAAGATTGCGCCAATGAATGGTCAGCAATGTTAGGTGACAACGAAGTGCCAGAACGCTGTGAATGTGGTGGAAAAATAAAGGAGAACGATGATGGGCAGAGTGTATAACAACGAATGGGAGTTGCCGGACAATCCGAACCGCGTTGGCGATGAGGACGACGGGTACGAATGGCGGTCATACGAAGTTGACCCAGACGAAGAACGAGAGCGGGAGTGGGACAGGCATGTTAGAGATAACAATTAAGATAGACGAGGAACATGCCGAAGAACTAATACAGTTAGGCAAACGCATCATAGAAGCAGTAGAAAAGCTGGAAGAGTTTGTAGAAGAAGATGTACAAGAACCTTGATCAACAATGTAAGTGCGGCCAGAAGATGGTCGAGGTGCTTGGGTATATTGAGAAGCAGGACGGTGATGAACACCCGAGAGCCTTTCGTAAGGGCTGGTTCTGTCCGTGGTGCAGAGAATGGAAGGACGCAATACTTAGAGAAAAACTACTAGAGGAAGAACGATGATTATTACAAAAGTTAGTAAAGATTTCTGGCGTTTAGAATTACGCAGCGGTGACGATAAGTTAATCTGGTACGCTCCAACACGTACTGAGGTGCGCGATAAGTACCAGCGTTGGGCGCGTGATAAGAAGTTAGACAAGATAAATTCAGAAACCCCACAACCAACTATCGCAGCAGATAGTGTGGCTCACTTAGAATAAGGAAACAAACATGTACGAATATAAAGCAACTATAAGACGCATAGTAGATGGAGATACAGTAGATGTTGACATTGATCTTGGGTTTGATACTTGGCTGCACAATCAGCGGATTCGTCTTTATGGTATTGATACTCCCGAATGCCGCACAAGAAATAAGAGAGAGAAAGCGCATGGACTCCTCGCAAAAGAATACGTTCAAAAGGCTCTCGTCGTGGGAAGAACATATGCTCTCACAACAAAAGAGAAAGGGAAGTTTGGAAGATTTTTGGGCGAGTTCAAAACGGGAAAAGGACTTATTACGAAACTCCTTGTCAAAGAAGGGTTGGCTGTACCGTACACCGGCCAAAATAAAGCGGAAGTAGCTGCGATGCACGAACTCAATCGCATTGCTTTGATAGAAGAAGGTAAGCTGTAGTGGATATCATAACCGTAGACTTTGAAACTTATTACAGCAAAACCTTTGGCTTTAGAAAGTTAACGACTGAACAATACGTACGCAGTCCTGACTTTGAAGTCATAGGCGTTGCTATAAAAGTTAATGACGGCGAGACCAAGTGGTTGAGCGGAGCGTTCGATGATCTCAAAACTTATCTACAGAATGAGTACGATTGGGCTAACTCTGCAATACTGGCTCACAATACTTTGTTTGATGGGGCTATTCTTAATTGGCTGTTTGGCATTAGGGGTAGGGTTTATTTTGATACTCTCAGTATGGGCCGTGCTATTCATGGGGTGGATGCTGGTGCATCTCTTAAAGCGTTGTCTGATATGTATGGCATCGGTCAGAAGGGGGACGAGGTACTCAAAGCAGAAGGTAAGCGAAGGGAAGATTTTACCGAGGAAGAATTAGCCGAGTACGGAGACTACTGTATAAATGATGTGGAGTTGACCTACCAACTGTTCGACATCTTTATGAAGAAGCGTGGGTTCCCCATGATCGAACTTAAAGTGATAGACATGACTCTGCGTATGTTTATCGAACCTATGCTCGAACTGGACGTAGCCAAACTAGACAGCCATCTTGATAGCCTTAAAGAACAAAAAGAGAAACTTCTTTTACAGAGTGGTGTAGAACTAGAGAACCTCATGTCCAACAACAAGTTTGCAGAACTGTTGCATGACGCTGGGGTCGAACCACCTACAAAGATCAGCGCACGTACGGGTAAGGAAACCTATGCGTTTGCTAAGACGGACGAAGGTTTCAAGGCACTACAAGAACACGAAGATATAAACGTACAGACTCTGGTAGCTGCACGACTAGGTTTGAAAAGTACTTTAGAAGAAACGAGAACAGAACGATTCCTAGACATTGCTACCCGTGGTAAGAAGATGCCAGTTCCCATCAAATATTACGCAGCGCATACGGGGCGTTGGGGTGGGTACGACAAGGTAAACCTACAAAACTTACCATCACGAGGGCCAAATGCAAAGGTATTGAAATCATGTATTTGCGTCCCTGAAGGGCACACCCTGATCCAAGCCGATTCCGCTCAGATAGAGGCACGAGTACTGGCGTGGTTGGCAGAGCAGAGCGATTTGGTCAGTGCGTTCGAGCGTGACGAAGATGTGTACAAGAAGATGGCTAGTAGCATCTACAAGACCAAAGTAGAAAAAGTTACGCCAGAACAACGGTTTATAGGCAAAACCACAATACTTGGTGCTGGCTACGGTATGGGTGCGGTCAGGTTCCGTGAACAGTTGAAGACCTTTGGTGTAGAAGTTGACGAGAAAGAATCCCGTCGGATTGTGAACGTATACCGAAATACCAACGACAAGATTACTCAGTTGTGGCGGGACGCTAACACCGCACTGGAATGCCTGCACAGTAATGCCATAACAACGCTGGGTAAGAAGGGGGTTCTGAAACTTCTGCCGAAGGAGAATGCTATCAAACTACCGTCTGGCCTCAGTATGTACTACAACAAACTGAAGATGGAGCTAGATGAAGAGGGTAGAGAGCAATATTCCTATAAGACCCGTATGGGATACATCAAAATATACGGCGGTAAAGTTATCGAAAATGTATGTCAAGCCATAGCACGTTGTGTAATGGCAGAACAAATGTTGAGAATACAAAAGGAATACAGGGTTTTGTTAACAGTCCATGACTCTGTGGTATGCTGTGTACCGGACGAACAAGTTACCGAAGCTTGTAACTACATAGATTCCTGCATGGCTTATGTTCCTGAATGGGCATCTGGCCTGCCCGTCCGTGGGGATGTGGAAGTCGGGAAGAACTACGGAGACTGTATTGAATGGGTACGAAAACCGCCGCATGGTCTTACAGCAGCCTAAAGACTTTTGAGCAATGCCCGAAAAAGTATTACCACCTGAAAGTCATAAGGGACTACGACGAAGATTTCAACACTGAAGCAATGAGGTACGGTAACGAGTACCACATGGCAGCAGAGCAGTATGTGAGTGGTCTGGTTAATGAGCTAGACCCACGATTCGATTACTCACAGAACGTGCTGGACAAGTTACTGGCAATGCCGGGCGAGAAGTTATGCGAGTACAAGATGGGCATCACGTCCAACTTGGAACCGTGTGAGTTTTTCGCTGACAATGTTTGGTATCGAGGTGTAGCTGACCTGATTATCTTGGACAGAGATACAGGGATAGCGAGAGTGTTTGATTACAAGACAGGCAAGTCTGCCAAGTACGCTGACGTTGGACAGTTGGAACTTATGGCGTTATGTGTGTTCAAACACTTTCCAGAAGTACATACAGTAAAAGCAGGGTTGCTGTTTGTTGTGTGTAATAAGTTAGTTAAAGAAACGTATGAACGTAAAGATGAATCGGAGTTGTGGAAGAAGTGGCTGACCAAACACGGAATCCTAGAGAAAACTTTCGCAACGGATGTATGGAACCCAAGACCCACTGGATTGTGCAAAGCTCATTGCATTATACTAGAGTGTCCTCATAACGGGAGAAGATGATGCCGTACACAAAGAAGAAGCGCCCGTACAAAAAGGAGTACGAGCAACAGAAGAAGCGTGGTGAACATGCTGATCGTATGGAACGACAGCGTGCGCGACGTAAGATTGACAAGGAAGGTGCAGATAAGAATAAGAATGGCAAAGCCGACAAACGAGAGGGTAAGGATGTAAGCCACAAGAAAGCACTAAGCAAAGGTGGCAAGAACTCTCACGGCACTAAGATAGAAAGCAAGTCCAAAAACAGATCGTTCAAACGAGATTCAAAAGGACGCTTGGTTTCTGAGACTAGTAAGCGCGAAAAGAAAAAGAAGTAAACTGGAGAAACGATGAGAGTAGTTGATAACAGGGGTCTACGCCTGCGGGTTCGTGACCCTCAAAGAATCACAACAGCCATACCGACTAGCCGTGATCTCGGCAACAACGAAGTCCTAGTTAAGTGGGGCGTAGACGAAGCACGAGTGCTACGCAATCTTAACGTCAAAAATGTACCGTCCCCAATACTAGGCCAGTACGATTGGCCCGGTCGATACAAACCCTTTGAACACCAAAAGACTACATCATCTTTTCTTACACTAAACAGTAAGGCGTTCTGCTTTAACGAGCAAGGTACAGGAAAGACTGCTTCTGCTATCTGGGCTGCTGACTTCTTACTCAAACAAGGCGTCATCAACAAAGTCCTAATCATCTGCCCTCTGTCTATTATGGACTCTGCGTGGAGGGCTGACCTATTTACATTCGCAATGCACCGTAGTGTAGACATAGCCCACGGGCCAAAGGACAAGCGCCGTCAGATAGTTATGGGTGACTCAGACTTTGTGATCATCAACTACGATGGTGTAGAGATAGTAGAGGAACATATACAGATGGCTGGGTACGACTTGATAATCGTAGACGAAGCCACACACTACAAGAACGCAAATTCAAAACGCTGGAAAGTACTTAACAGAATAATAAAACCCGAGACATGGGTGTGGATGATGACGGGTACTCCTGCTGCTCAGTCCCCTCTCGATGCGTTCGGGTTAGCCAAGATGATTAACCCGCTGGCTGTACCGCGTAGCTTCTCCTCATTCCGCGAGATGGTCATGTATAAAGTGACACAGTTTAAGTGGGTTCCCAAAGACAACGCAGTAAACAAGGTACACGCAGCACTACAGCCAGCGATTCGGTATACGAAGGAGCAATGCCTCGATCTACCAGAGATGACATACGCCAAGCGTGAGATCGAACTAACACCGCAACAGAATAAATACTACAAAGCCATACGCAGTCACATGTTAACAATGGCTGCTGGAGAACAAGTTACTGCACCAAACGCTGCTGTAACTATGAACAAACTACTGCAAATCTCCTGCGGTGCAGTCTATGCCGACAGTGGGGAGACAGTAGAGTTTGATATTAAGAACAGATACAAAGTATTGAAGGAAGTTATTGACGAGGCTAGTCAGAAGGTACTGATCTTTGTGCCGTTTAAGCACGTCATCGACATACTTTCTGAGAAACTTTTTAAGGACAAAATATCTAACGGGATCATCCGGGGTGACGTAAGTGTTTCAAAGCGCACTCAACTGTTCAAGGAATTCCAAGACACAGACGATCCCAGAGTCCTGATAATACAGCCGCAAGCCGCAGCACATGGTGTCACCCTAACCGCAGCAAATACCATCGTATGGTGGGGGCCAGTGGCTTCGCTAGAAACTTATGCTCAAGCTAATGCACGGGTGCATCGGTCTGGGCAAAGGCATCCTTGTACAGTCGTACAGTTACAAGGCTCACCGGTCGAGAAAAGAGTATACAAACTACTTGACCAAAGAATAGATGTGCATACAAAAATAATAGATTTATACAATGAAGTACTTGAAATGTAAAAGCACTGCACATATAATCACTCCCCCAAACTAAAACATAAAGGAGAACGATGAAATGACCGAAGCTGAAGAGGTCGGGTTAGACCGGCTTGTTGACGCCTGTATAAAAATCCGTGATCGGAAAGCGGCTATCACTGACGAGTTGAATACTAAGCTCAGTGCGCTAGACGAGAAGCTGACTAAGTTTAAACAGGTGCTCAATGATCATTGCGAAGCTACTGGCGCTGAGTCAGTACGCACGGCCAGCGGTACCTTCTACCGATCAGTTAAGACTAAGTTCTGGACATCTGATTGGGAAAGTATGAACGAGTTTATCATGCAGCATAAGGCTGTGGATTTGCTGGAGAAGCGTATCCATCAGACCAACATGCGTACCTTCCTTGAGGAGAACCCTGACAAACTGCCGCCCGGTCTAAATGCTGATAGCGAATACACTATAACTGTACGGAGGAAAAAATAGTGTCAGATACGAAGTACGTTACTTTAGATGAACTAGCTGCACACGTAGGTGTCAAAGTATCTACGGTTAGGCAGTGGGTAAAGCGCGGGTTCGTCCCGCGTGAGACTTACATAAAGGCCGGTAATACCTATCGTTTCTGTGTGGAAGATGTTGTTGCTGCACTGCGGAAGGAAGAACCAAAGGGTCGGTATGAAGCAGCGGTTGAGAAAGCCGCAGATAACTTACGCGAAACGATTGCTCCAGATGTCCCACTGGAAGGTGAGGTTTTACCACCTTCTGAGATCGAGGACATGCTGTCGGAGTTAGATGATGACATCTGATGGGTTGCCTGATAGCTATAAGAACTTGTTTTCTAAGCTGAAATCTGAGGCTCCGAAGTCAGAGATCAATCGAATAAGTATCCGAGAGAATGCGTTTCGCAAAGTAGTTGGTGGTAAAGAAGTTGAGGTTCTTGAGGGTGATAGTCTAAGACTTGTAATAGTAAAGACTGCACCGATCTCAAGAATGTATTATGCTGGTGAGTTCGTATCCGGCGACCACAACACCCCCACTTGTTGGTCTGACGATCAGGCAAGTGGGCGACCCTCACAGAATGTTGGTGAAGGTAAACAACACATTACATGTTTTGATTGCAAGCAAAACATAAAAGGTTCCGGACAGGGCAACTCCCGTGCGTGTCGGTTTCGGCAACGCATAGCAATCATGATAGTCGATGATAACAACGAATTGGCCGATGATACGGTGTACCAACTTGACCTTCCGTCTACCAGTATTTTTGGTAACGACCAAAAGAAGATGTCAATGCAGGCGTTTGCAAAGTACTTGAATGCTAACAAAACTCCGTTAGCTACTGTTCTTGTAGAAGCTAGGTTCGATGCGGATTCCTCGATACCGAAGCTGTATTTCAAAGCAGTGCGACCATTGGAGGAACGAGAGCTTTCGATTGCGATGCACGCGCAGAAAGACCCAGACACTAAGGAATTAGTGAAACTTGTTTTCAAATCTAACACCCCCAAGGGTGACAATGTTCAGAGCATGTTTGACGTTGTTGAAGGGGAAGGAGTCTACGTTCAAAAGTAATACCGCAGTACCTAATCTTGGCTACAAAGCCAAAGCACATTAACCCTTGTTTATACGAGAGCGATTATGAGTAAGAAAACTTTTATGATTCGCAACGTGGAAGCGTTATATCCACGACTAGATCAGCCATACCATTTCTCATCTACGGGTGGTAAGAGCGGTAAGGGCGGCACTGTACCTTGTGCAGCTACTGATCAGGGCGCTGAATACAGCATGAGTTTTAAGCTGGACAAAGCGCAAGCTAAAGAGCTACTAGCAGCAATGACTAGTGCCTATGAAGATGATCGGGAAGATAGTTGGCCCGGTATGTCTATGCCTTTCAAGAAGCCAGAAGATGGCGGTATTGTAGGTAAAGCCAAAATAGCTGCGTCCTACAAAAGCCCACCAAAGTTATTTGATGCGGCAACTAAACCTTTACCCGAGGATTTCCAACTCACTACAGGTAGTATTGTGAATATATTTGTAGAGTTAATTCCTTATAGCGGTGGTATGGGCAGCAGCGTATCTCTACGGTTACGGCAAGTTCAAGTAATCAAACTGAAGGAACGTACTGATACTTCTGTGTTCGATGCACAAGAAGGATTCACTCAGTATGAAGAAAGCGTGTTTGATGCTGCTCCAACTGAAGCTCCTAAAGAAGCTGCTAAAGAAGAACCAGAAGAGCCATCAGAACCAAAGGTTCGTGAGTCTAAGAAGAAGCCACCGGCTGATGACGATCTGTCCTCAATGCTAGATGAGTTTGATGACTAACAACTTTTGTTCTTTTAACCTGAGACGCCCTTCGGGGCGTTTCTCTCTACGATATATGACTTATGGATACTCGACAGTTTTTAGATACTGTCTTAGGAAGTGAGGGTTTCTATTGCACGGTCGGAATGAAGGAGGGGATCAAGGCTAAGTTTTCCAAAACAAAGGAAGAAGCTTTGACCCATATAGACGCTGCTAACAAGGACGACAACAATGTATACGTAGCTCTGGCTACGTTTAAGACGGAAAAGCGCGAGAAGAACAACGTACAGCAGTTAAAGACTATATTCCTTGATATAGATTGCGGTGAAGGAAAAGACTATCCAACTAAGACTGAAGCTTATACAGCACTAAAAGAATTTACTAAACGCTACACCCTGCCAAACCCATCTGTCCTTGTTGATTCAGGGCGGGGCTGGCACGTCTACTGGGTGCTAGATAAACCGTACGGCAAAGACGAATGGGTCACCGTTGCGGAACAATTAAAGAGAACCTGCAAACATGCAGGGTTGAAAGCAGACGTACAAGTTACTGCGGATGCCGCTCGTATCCTACGCGTACCGGGGACACGCAACCACAAGACTAGCCCCCCTTTAGATTGCACTGTGTACAGTCACAACGATGGTGTAATCAGTTTGGCAGAGTTTTCGTCCAAACTACCTGAAGACTTGATACCAGTTCTTTCTGTACAGGAGTTCTCTGAAGAAGATCAGGAGGATATGAAGAACGCTCTGGGCAACAGAGTGATAAAAAGATTTGAAGTACTGCTAGACAAGACAGTAAACGGTACAGGCTGCGCTCAGATAGACAGAGCCATACGTGAGCCTGACTCAATAAGTTACGCGTTGTGGACGCACGTTATGTCCATAGCAAAGTTCTCTGACATAGATATAAGTGAAGCGCGTGGTATGGAGAACGTGCATGCTATATCTAGTGGGTATAAAGATTACACCGAAGAAGAAACCAATAACGTAGCGCGTACCATTGAGGCACCGCACAGTTGCGCGAGGTTTGAAGAGGAGTACCCAGAGGGCTGCGAAGGCTGCCCACACAAAGACAACGACAGATTCAAAAGCCCGATAAGTCTAGCCATAGTTCCAAACGAGGCGTCTGAGGAAAGCTACACAGTAGAGGTTCCAGACAATAGTGAGGTCGCGTTAGACACAAAGAACACAGAGGACGCACCTTCTACAGTAACTATCCCCAAATATCCAAAGCCGTATTTCAGATACGAGGGTGGAGGCATAGGGCTTAGGGAGATGAAAGACGGTAACGCTGAGATAAAGGAAGTACTCAGCACTGACCTGTATATCATACGCAAGTTACGCGACAGAGTGGCTGGCACTTCTTTTATATTTCGTCATCATACTAAGCGACATGGTATCCGGGACTTTATGATACCTGCTTATAAACTTGTTGGTAGAGAAACATTTAAGGTAGAGCTGACCAAGCGCGGTGTTTTTACTATGAAACCTGCGGTGCTTATGGACTTTGTGGCGGCTCTTGTGGATCACGCTGAAGAGCACATGGAAGAGCACAGCGTGGCAGAACAGTTTGGTTGGACTGAGAATAATAAGTCTTTCATTCTTGGTGACCGAGAAGTATTCCCTAACGAGATCAAACCTAACTACCCCAGTTCAATAACTGAGGGATACTTTGCACACTTTGACAAGAGCGGTAGCTTAGATGAGTGGAAGAAGATTCCTGAGTTCTTTGACAAAGAGGGGTTTGAGCCGCACCAATATATGTTCGGTATGTCGTTTGCTGCACCGTTGATGATCTTTGCACCAAAGATAGCTGGCAGTATCTTTCACCTGAAAAGCACCGAGTCGGGCTTCGGTAAGTCCACCGGTCAGTTTGCTGGTGCGTCCGTGTGGGGCAACCCTTCGCTAGTAGTACAGAAAGGTGATGATACGTTTGCTTCTGTATGGAAAGTTACAGAGACATACAAGAACATTGTTGTGTACCTAGACGAGTTGTCTAACAAAGACGGTAAAGAGCTTAGTAACTTCGCTTATGCAGTCAGTCAGGGTATGCAGAGAAACCGTCTGCGGGGTAACTCAGGGGAGACTGTAGAGCGTTACAGGGGCAAGCCGTGGGCTACTCTGGTACCGACTAGTGGTAACACAGGCATTCTCGACACTATATCAGCAGACTTTAGGCAGCACCCGAAAGGAGAAGCGCAACGTCTGTTAGAAGCAGAGACTTTGGTAAAGCTTGAAGAAGATGCAGATACCACCAAAGAGGGCTTTGAGCTTAACAAGTTGTTAGAAAATAACTATGGGTGGGCTGGTGAACTTTACATAAAGAAGTTAGTGAAGAATCAGGAAGCTGCGGAAGGTTTGCTACTTCATCACGTCAACAAACTTATAGACCGTACGGGGCTGACAGCACAAAACCGATTCTGGTTGTGGCAGGCTGCTGCTGTGATAACTGGACTAAGTATTGCTCAACGCATAGGACTGCATAACCTTAACATAGCCAACCTTGAGGATTGGGTATGCAAGATGCTACGGAAAGCACGCAGTGATACTACTGCCGCCGTACTGGATATAAGAGACATACTTGCCCAGTACTTTGCCGAAAACAATCGCAATATAATTAGGGTAAATGATTCTCAAGATGCAGTCATAGACCCAGAACTAGAGGTGTACCTGAGAGACACCGATAAGCCGATGTATAAGATTGTGGCTAGGATAGAGAATCAAACTAACATCGCGTACCTGTTACCAACGCCGTTCAAGAAGTGGTGCGGTAACAGAAAGCTTGAATACAGCCACATGCGACGCCTGATAATTGATGAATTGGGGGGTATAGACGCCAAATACAGGTTGGGTACAGGCATATCAGGGATAAATTTACCCCCGACCTATGTTTTGAAGCTGGATTGGAGCGAGGAGCAGCCCGTAGAGGCGGTAGAAGAAGACGATATATAGTGGTTCTACGTTGTTCTACCACACTATATTGTGGTACATTGCGCTTTCATCGTTCTCGTAGAGAGATCATTGCCCCCCTCGTGGGGGCATTTTTTTATAAGAAAAAACCATTTTCGCCCAAAAGCTCTAAGCGGCTACGTAGCACCTTCTCGTACCTACGTTGACTCACTGTAATACCACCTAACATTCTAGCCATCTCACTGGTGATTCTATGCTGTCGTAGTGATCTGGCTTTGGTGCCTCCGGTGATCCTGACTTCAGGGTTACGTCGATTGAACTCGTTTATTTCTTGATCTATGTCACGCACACCCTCAAAGTCACCAACTCTGTAAGCAAGGTATCTTTGGCGAAGGAGCTTTGTTTTTCTTTGGTTAATGTTTCTGTCTTTACGTTTTTCTACACCACTTATCTCTAAAGACTTGGTGTAACCCGCTGGGGCAAAACCTATGAACTGACCAGCTAATGCCACAGGACTTAAATCTTGCGTGATTGGATCGCCTCGTAATGTAGTTGCACCGCCATCCCTAGCGTAACGGAAACTCTTTGCAAAACCAGATACAGCGGAGGGGGCTATTGATTCAAATGCTCGATCAGCGTAACCGTCTTCAAGCAATCTTCTAGCTCCGTACATCCTAGAAAGTATACCCCCAAGAGGGCCACCTCCGAGGTCAAGAGCGAGTTCAGCAAAACTTTCTGTTTCTTTATTGGGCAATGTTCTGTGGATGAGATTAGTCATACCTATACGTGGGGCAATGTCTAGCCCAAACATGGCATTCAATACGCCAGAGTACGGCCCTTCACCAAGTTGTCTAGCTACTATGGTTTCCGCATCGTCCTCTTCATCATCTAACAAGAACAGGTTTGCTAACTCGGTGACAACCCCATATAAAGGCAAACCTTGTGCTCCCGCAAGCAATCCAGACATACCGAACAATCCAACTATCTGTTTCTTAGCCTGACTTTTTTCATCTTTGTTCAGAGGGCTTCTACGAAATGCAAGTCGAGCCATTTTCATTTGCAGATACGCCATAGAAATACCAAATCGCTTGTACATAAGCAGAACGCTGCCTATATCACCTTGCGCTATCTTAGGTGCAGTATCTATCAAAGCACCACTGTTAGTATGCTCTATGTCGAGCATGACTTGGTTTATTATGTCTGTTCGTTCTTTGTCCGTTAGAGTATCACCACGCCCTGCTTTTTTATTGGCGGCTATCTGTGCATCCACTGCCAATTTATATGCAGCTATTGCAGTAACTTGCCTATTAAAACGCTCACCCTGATGAAACATGAACCCAGAGACAGCGTTAACAGTAGTTTGCATTCTGTCAAACTTATTACCAGTAGGATTATCTATGTCTATCATGTCTCCTATTGTGGAAGCATTTGCGGCTCCTCTGTCATCCAGCGCTCTTATAAGCTGCGCCAGACCGGGGTACTTTTCAGTTACTTCGTTGGGTAGATTATCAATATTCAGATTGGTGAGGTTGGGGCCATCAAATTTAGTCTCTCCTTCTCCAATACCTTCAAACGTATCTGCTTTTCTCCTCATGCCTGTACCCATGTACAGTTTAGAAGCATCCATCAACGCTTTCATGGTATCGCCGTAGCCGTATTTACCAGCTAAGAAGGGCAGCACGACAATCGGAAGGATAAAAGAGTTGACCAATGCAGAAGAGAGGTTGAGGCCCAGTGTCCACATAAAGCCGAAGCCCTTGAGCCGCCGCGCCCATGTACCGACGTGAGGTCTTTGTGCAAACTTTATGTAGCTCTTAGCTTGTTCAGATACTTGCTCGGCAAATTCATAGCTCTCAGAACCCACTAGTTTATTCTTTGCAAGTTCTATCGCGTTTTCTCTATCGTTAAGAGGCACATCAAACCGTAAGTTATCCACTTGCCCCAAGAATGCTGGCATACGCTCACTAAATACTTCTATTGCATCAATCTCTGCGCCGTACACATTCTTTCTTTTTCTGAAAGAACTCTCCAAAGCACGTTCAGGTAGGGCATTTAACATGGCGTCTTGTACGATGTTGCTTATCGCGCTACCGGCAGCTTGCACGTTTGCTACTATAGCATCAGCTTCCTCTTGGCTTTTGCCTGCTGCTAGAGCGTCTTGCTTGGCTTGTTCTGCGGCAGCGTAACGTCTGCTTAAAATATCTGCATACAGCTTGTTAGCCCAACGTATGTCTACGCTTGTTGCTTCCGTTTTAGCGCCGGTGGGTCGAGTAGCAACAAGGGGTTCTAACGCAGCTTCAAATTCCGCATCTTGTATTTCTTGTGTGGTAGGTTGCCTTCCTTCT